>Ga0307374_10004147_pt1 | contig 24288 bp, 24 predicted proteins | sample OX3MG_FD_202532 | JGI IMG/M metagenome (GOLD analysis project Ga0307374, IMG submission 202532) | Soil microbial communities from Risofladan, Vaasa, Finland - OX-3 | ecosystem: Environmental > Terrestrial > Soil > Coastal area > Acid sulfate soil | place: Finland: Risofladan, Vaasa | collected... | reverse complement strand
CACAAATTCCCGAGGTTATAGGCGATCACGCTCAGCCACAGCCGCACCTCGTTGGACCGAAAGCGATGGCAACTCAGCCGCGTCATCTTCACCGCTTGCTTGCCCTCCTTGATCCACTGCTCCGCCGTGCCGCGCTTATTGTAGAAGCGCACCATCGCCCGGCTCGGCAGGGTCAGGTTGGTCACGATAAAGCCCACGCGCGGGAACAACTCCCCGGCATGATGCTCGACCTTCGCCACCACCCGCCGCGCCGTCTTCCAGCTCCCCGCTTGATACAGAAAGCCCTTGTACCAGACCACCGGCTTCTGGCCCGGCCTGCCCCCCGGGCGCGTTAGCAGCTCCGCGATGTCCCGCATCAGGTTGTCGTTCGCGGGAATGCGGATGACATACTTCACCCCGCGCGCCTCCAACGCTTCGTAGACCTCCGGCTTGGCAAAGGCGGCGTCGGCCCGAAAGGCGACTTCCTTTCCCATCTCCTGCTGCCGCTCGATCTCGGGCAGCAGAATCTCTTCCCAGCCGTCAGCGCTGTGGACGTTGCCAGGCCGGAGCTTGGCCGCCAGACAGTCGCCCTCCCGGTTGAACAGCAGCAGTGGGTGATAGCAGACAGACTCAAAATGCCCGTTGTAATCGCTCCGCTCCTGCTCCCCGTACACCGGGATCTCGGTCGAATCCAGATCCAAAACCGTCCGCGAACCCGAATCCATCGCTTCCACTCTCCCGATCAATGCCCGATTCAGCTTGGCGAGTCCCGCAAAATTTCCCTCTTCGGCCAGCATCTCGGTCTCGAAGGACTGCAACCGGGACGTCAGAGCGACACCCCGATCCCAAACCTTTTCGGCACCAATGAGCCGGAAGGTCGGGTCCTGGCAGAGCCTCTGGGCGTCGTTGAGGTCTTCATAACCCGCCAGCCGACTGTAGACTGACTGCCGCAGCAGGTCGGCGAACGCAAACTGGGTATTCTTTCCCCGGCGCGAGTCGGTCAGATGCTGCTCGATCAATTCTCCGAACCCGAGTCGCTCGTCGAGTTCCCGCACGAGGATCAAGCCGCCGTCCGAGGTGACGCGCGAACCTTGGAAATCGACCTTGAGCGAGGCGTTGAAAGAGAGTTGAAATGGACCATTTTCTGTTTCACCCATGGGGTATTGACCTCCGGAGCGCCTTCATCGCATTCAGACCCGCATGAATATTGATGATGGCGAACATCGGAAGATTCATTCTTAGGGTTCAAATCGGAAATGTGGGCTTGAGCGAAGCTGAGCGGAGCCCAGCCGGATAGAGTCCGCCGGAGGCGGAAATACGCCTCAGGCGGATCGGTGGTTCGAATCCCTCCGTGCGCGCCACTTTTCTCCTGCGCTCATGCTGGTTTTGCGAGAGAAGCGAGATTGGCGGGGAGGGGTGATTCTACCCTGGCGCTACCCAACGCCAAGATAATCTCTCTTTATCAGCGGGTCCGAGATTAGAGTCCAACGCGGCTTACCAAATCCCCAATGAGCATGGGGTGATCAAAAGCACATTTTGCTCGGTGTCGTAAGGCATGGTTCTTGGGTTCTTTGTGGGTACGCATATCGGCGGATCAACTCCCGACACGCATATCTTGCCAATCCCTCCTGTGTACCACTTTCCTGAATGATTCGGGTTTTGTGAACCGGGCAAAACGGCGTGTTTGAGTGGGTTCCATGCTGGTGGCGGGTGGCCCAAGAGTTTCACGACAGGGAGCCATTCTTTGCACCCACAGGGGCATGTTAGCATCGCGGCTCTCGTTGCAGCGTTGCCTTTGCGGGTGCCCCATCCCTTGCTTCGCAAGGGTGAGATACCTTAGTTTCTGTCTCCGATGGCGAAGGGGCTTAAGCGCCACTGCGGCTGCCGAGCAGCTATCGCTTCATCAGGCAACGGGGAGAATTCCTGACTGTCATCGATTGGATTGGTCGGCGGCTGGGCGCTTCAGTTACGTCGGAAAAGCCCCACGCTCACAAGCCGAGCGTAGGGCACCCGTAAAGTCAATCCGGTGCGTGTCGGCCACCCGCCCGACAGGTCGCAGAAACTCTGAAAATCGCCCACAATCACCTATAATTATTGCATGTCCCTACCAAAGAATGAGCGAGAGGAGAACCAAAGGGACGGGTTCACCGCCGCGGTCGTGCCTCGTTGGTATGTCGATGTCAATGTCAAGCGATATTTGGGCGCCAAGCTCGGCTCCTTGAAGGAAAAGAAAGCATGATTGGTTCCAGGCGCATCCGAGGTGCTCTGGTAATTGCGCAGTGTTGGCTTTCCCACAATAAGCGATGGTTGTTTTCGGGCATGGGCACCGCCCTAACGATCCTGTTTCTCAGCTGGTTTCTCCTCCCGCTAATCAAAAAGCCAGTCTCGCAGTCACCCCGGACGAGTACGACCCCTACGACCACTGTTTCTTCTGTCAAATCTGTTCCTCACGAGCCAGAACCCAAGCCACCGCGGCGCACTCCAGTAGAACTGAGAGAGAGGTCGGAAAGGGAAACTCGACACAAGGTGATGGCACCCACCATAACGGCCACGAACGGGAGCGTGGCGATAGGGGGAAACAACAGTGGGAGCGTGACGGTAAATAATTTTCCGCCACCGCGTACGATTTCCGACCCGCAGCATTTCGTGGATATGCTTTCCAAAACCCCCGGACGTATCTCGAGAGTCGACCTCACCACTAGGGACTACGAAGCCTACCAACTTGCAACGACGCTCCTGAAGCGGTTACGCGAAGCAGGCTGGACCACGCCCCCGACCATCCTCAATGTTATTAGTGGGGAAGTCGCCTTCCCTGGAATAGTTCTAGTGATTCATGGGGCTCCCGTGCCTAACGGCACACAAATTGAAATACCTCGCAACGATCCTACTTACCCCTCACTCCTCACGCTACTTTCTTCTCTGAGTACGATTACAAGTCTGAGAATTGGAATAAGTCGAGACCTCAGCGTGCCAGATGGGGCAATTAGGATCTTGGTTGGTCCGCGTGATTGAAAATGTTATTTCTTGACCGGTGCGGACGCGGATTAAATTTCGTCCGACTGCAGTTGGCGTCGCCGAACAGTGGACAGTCGGGTGCCCCAGGAGTTTCACGACAGGGAGGCGAGTGGCCGAGGAGTTTCACGAAAGGGAACGATTCTTTGCGCGCACCGGGGCATGATAGCATCGCGGTTCTCGCTGCGACGTCGCTTTTGCGGGTGCCCCATCCCTTGCTTCGCAAGTGTGGGACGCCTTAGCTTCCGCCTCCGATGACGAAGGGGCTTAAGCGCTACTGCGGCTGCCGAGCAGCTATTCGCTTCATCAGGCAACGGGGAGAATTCCTGATTGTCATCGATTGGATTGATTAGCGGCTGCGTGCCTCAGTTACGTCGGAAATGCCCCACGTTCACAAACCGAGCGTAGGGCACCGGTAAGATCAAACCTGCGCGCGTCGGCCACCAGCCTACGGAACGCCCGGGGGCGCAACGACGTGGGCTTTGAGCAGGTCGCGGAGGGGCTGGCGCGCGGCGTCTGAGAGGTCGTTGACGGGCAGGATCGTCAGGACGCGCGTTTTCGATTGCATTAGCACGATTACCCGGTGTCCTTCCCGCCAACTTGTGACCTCGACCCAGGGACAAAAGGACGAGGCGCCGTCAGCTTTGCTCATCTTGACGCCGTCGTCGTTCAGGTCGATCCAATCCGGCAGACTTAACCGCGCCATGACGCGCGCCTCCCGGCTCTTGTACAAGTAGACCCACATCCCCGCAGCGCCGAGCGCGAACAGCCAAGGCACCCCGAGGACCACCAAATTCGGCCGGGTGGGAGCAGTCAGGAATTTGAACGTCACTAAAGCCAGCAGGCCGACCACCGCGGCTCCCCGTATGACCCACGACAGAATCCTGGCCCGATCGCCCGTCGTGCGCACCAGAGCCTGGGCTTCCGCAACGTCCTGCTCGTTGAGTTTTCCCGCGAGTTGCATTCCCGCCTCTCCTTATCGGTTTGGCAACGTGGCCGGGAGCCGATCAGTGGCCGGGGAAATCAAATTCATGGAAAACCAGGATGTACCATTCGCCACTGCGCTTGGCCATCACCCAGGTGAACATGCCCTTGTGTACGGGGCTGGGTGTGCCGTTCGGGCTGGTGATACCACTCATTTCCCAATTTGCATCCATGACGGCCAGCCGGGGACTCAGCATCCGAACGCTCTTAACGGTAGCGTCGCGGCGAGCCTCCTTCAGGATGCCGGAGAAGAGTTTGGCGTAAAGACTTTCGATGGCCGGCCGCCCGTGCTGGCTGGCTCCATACATGGTAGTGAGGTCGGCGTTCGGAGCGTAGAGCGCGGCGACGGCTTGGGCGTCATGACGATTGAAAGCGGCGCTGTATCTTTCGACCACGTGACGGATAGCGGCCTCGTCGGTAGCCGTGGCGCGCACGCGCATTTCCCGCCGGGGTTTCATCTGGGCGAACGAAGGGGCCGCAGCAAAAAGCAGTGCGACCATCGAGGAAAGGACCGCCGCTTGCGTAATCCGGGTACGAATCGAACTCATTGCATTCTCCTGTTCCGCCGGGGCAATCGCCCGGCATCGGCACACCAGGTTGCCATCATACTTCAGAAGGCTGCCAGCACCGCACGGCCATTATGGTTCGGCGGACTCCGACAGATGCAGGCCTTTGACTCCCGCATAAAAAACAATCAGGGTTACCGGAGCGTTCCCGGTCATGCCTCGATGGGCGGCGTTGACGATTTCAGCCAGGGCTTGTCCCTCCGTGAAATGTCGCGTTTCCCCATCCGCCATTTTCTCGACCGTGAGCTCGCCGGATAGCACGTAGGCGGCCATGGGCATCGGATGAGTGTGCAAGGCCAGTGTGGTGTGGGCAGGAATCGTGATCTTGACCACGGTTAGCTGCGGCCGGCCCTTTGGGTAGGCCTTGTAAGGCGTGCCGTCCCACGAAGAACTGGTTTGCAGGAGCGTCTGCGACCGGACCGCTGCGTGATTCGGCCCTGCGGCTACGGAAACGGGAAGCAAGATCAAGGCAAAGAGGGCCATCTTGAAGAATTTCATGATTCCTCCCGGCGGGCAGGCGGCTGAACGGTATTTGGCGGGCGACTGCCACGCTGGCGTTTTATTTCCTGGAGCATTCCATCAGCATGGCGCCCAAACTGTATATCACCCTCGGCGGAGGCGAAAAGTCGTTTGCTAAAGCGTCCGGCGCAAGATGGTAACCCACTGCGGTTGACTCACGCTCCACATGCCCTTACGCGGCCCGTCGTCCTCAATTCGCAGGTCAACGGCTTCCGGGCTTCAGGAAACGCACCATCCTGGCGGCGCAGGCGGGGAAGTTTTGCAGGAAATAGATCATGTGCAGAGCCAGGCCGAGGTCGATACTTCCATCCCGCGGCAGCGCCTGCCCTGAGCGCGCGCCTGCCGCGTCAATCTCATCAAATCCAGCCGCCAGGGAACCCCACCCTCAGCCGGAGAAGGACACTTTCAGGGGATTTGTTTGAACACCATGAGATGGGCCGGGTCGGTGACCCAGTCGCTCATGCTGGTCTTGTCTGCGGGCAATATAATCTCCAGAGCCGCGGGCACGGCAGCGTAGTATCGCTTCAGCTCCGGGATCCAGATGCCGGACTTGGCTATTGGGCCGGTGGGGACCTTGCTCAGCAGGCGGAAATGATTCGGATCGTCCTCGTGGTAGACAGCCATGGTACCGTCGGCTCCCGAGAAATAGATTCGCGAAGAGGCGGCATCGTAAAAAAGTTCATCGCCTCCTCCGGGAGCAGGCAGGTTCTGAACGAGTTTTCCGTTGTCCGTGCTGAGGACCACTAACACGCCGGGCTCGGTATGGCCGCCTCCCAGGCGGCTGCCCAGGAACAGGCGGTGATGAGCGGCATCGATCTCGGCGACGTGCGGCTGCGGGCCGCCGGTAATGGGCCACTCGGCGATGACCGCGCGCTTGGCCGTATCCACGACCTTGACAATGCTTTGGCCGTTTACGACATCCCCCACGCCCACATATAACCGGTTGCCGGCCGGGTCGAGCGCGAGGCCGGCCGGTTCATCCACATCCAGGGGGATCCTTCCGGCCAGCTTTGCCGCGCGCGTATCGACGATTTCGATGGAACCTTGTTTCGTGCCCGTCACCTTATTTCGCACGCCGACGTAATAGAGTTTCCGGATGGGATCATAGGCCGCGTTATCCGGGTCACGGTCTTGCGCGTTTTTCCCGCCCGTCAGGGCGACCGTTTTGGTGACGGCGAACGTGGTGCCGTCGATCGCCACGGCGGTGTTGTCCCCGAGGTCCACCCACAGTTCATTCAGCTCCGGATCGAAGAACGGTTTGCGGGGATTGCCGGACACATGGGTCACGTGGATGACCTTTCCGGTACGGAGATCGACCACCACGACCTCATTGTTCACCTCTCCGGATATGAACAGGTGCTGGCGTTTGAGGTCGTAGGCCAGGTGGTCCATTTTGCCGACGGTCGGCAGGGGAATCGTTTCGACCAACTGGAGATAGCCCGACATGCGCACCATCGGAGCCTGGCGGTTTACGTATCCCGCGAAGCAGTTCTGTTGAGCCACCACGTTTAAAGCCGGCATCATGCAAAGGGTCAAAGCGGCGGCCAAAGCCACGTGAAGTTTCATTTTTTCTACTCCGTTGCTCCGGATATGGGGCCTATGGGAAGCGGTTGAGAAACACAAAATCCTAAGCGCACTATAACCCCGTTGGCACGCTCCCGGGGCCACATTACGATCTATTAATTTGTTATTTATGGTTTGCAGTCTGGACGCGGGTAAGCGATCGGACCTCTGGCAGCGCGCGGGGCGGGCTATGGCATTGGCAGGATGGTCCCAGCCCCGCCCCGGCGACCCTCTGACGGGCAGCTTGAAACGGACAGGGCATTGGGCATATGCTCCGAAGCAGAGAGAGCCAGGCCATGATCGAGTCCTTGATCGTCTGGCTGGTAATCGTGTCCGGCGCGTTCTGATAGCTGCCAGGCTTGTTGATGCTTGTCCGTCGTCTCATCAGACGCGAGCCAAATCCGGAAAACCGGGAATCGTACGGTCCATTCAGGAAGATGTAGTTTCCGTAGAGTCCCCTCGGATGAGCGACAGCCCCTGCAATCGGGTAATAAAACGCGGAGGACCGAGATGATCAAGAATATTGTTTCATCGCTGCTGATGGGTTTCCTGATTTGCCTGCCTGCGTCCGCGCAAAAGAAGGAAAACAGCCGCATTGAGAACGCGGGAAAAGTAATGGAAGAGATTCTCAACGTTCCCGACGATATTCCGGCCGATGTTCTGGATAAGGCGGATTGCGTCATCGTTCTGCCTTCGGTGGTCAAATTTGCCTTCGGGTTCGGGGGCAGCTACGGCCGCGGCGTGATGACGTGCAGAAGCGGAAAAAAATTCGACGGGCCGTGGAGCGCGCCGTCGATGATGGCGCTGGAAGGCGGAAGCATCGGACTGCAGCTCGGAGGGCAGGCCACGGATTTTGTCCTGTTGGTGATGAATTCGCGCGGCGCCAGTTCCATTCTCAGCAGCAAGGTCAAGCTCGGCGGCGACGTGTCGGCGGCCGCCGGACCGAAGGGCCGCACCGCCTCGGCGGAAACCGATGTCGCGATGCGAGCGGAAATTCTGTCCTATTCGCGTTCGCGAGGCCTGTTTGCCGGAATCTCCCTGACTGGCTCGACCCTCCGCCCGGATAACAGCGGCAACGAGAACCTCTACGGAAAGGGTGTCAGCGCGAAGGATATCGTCATCGACAATACGGTTCACCCGCCGGCCTCGGCGAAAGAGCTTCTTGACGTTCTGAACAGGAAGTCTCCCAAGAACAAGTCCGACAAATAGCCGCCGGCGGCGCGGCATCGGCGGGCCGGGCGGAAGGCGCGGGAGACCCGCCGCTTCATGAAGGAGCGGGCGCGACAGGGACGGATCGTTTTCTGAAGCTTCTTCAGAAGCGGAGCGGCGTGCTTTTGCGGAATTGCGTATCTTCCCGGGCCGAATTATGATCTGGCCGTCGCGCCGCCTGCAGGGATAAGGGATCTGTGCCGGTTGGCTGGCAGGCGCGGCGTACAAGCCGGCACCTCCACGCGCACCGCTTTCGCCGGAGCTTCAAGCGCAGGCATCTCGCTGATGAGGAAGTGACTGGTCAAGGAGGGAGCACCCCATGGAAGTAACGGGCACACTCGCGCGTTTTGTTGTGGACGCAAAGGCCGAAAAAATACCCCCGCCAGTGATTCACGAGGCAACTCGCTCGATCCTGAACTGGGTCGGCTGTGCGGTCGGAGGTTGCCGCCACGAGGCGGTGGATCGCGCGATGGCGGCTTTTCGGCCCTTCGCCGGGCCCGCCCAGGCTTCTGTTCTGGGCCGGCGGGAGCGGACGGACATTCTCAATGCCGCCTTGCTCAACGGCATCTCCAGCCATGTGCTCGATTTCGACGACACTCATTTGAGGACGGTCATTCACCCCGCCGGGCCCGTTGCCTCGGCGGTGCTCGCCCTGGCGGAATATATCCCGTGCACAGGCAGGGAGTTCCTGCTCGCCTTCATCCTGGGCGTTGAAGTGGAGTGCCGCATCGGAAACTCCGTCACCCCGGCGCATTATGACGCGGGCTGGCACATTACCGGCACAGCGGGAATTTTCGGCGCGGCGGCCGCCGCCGGAAAGCTTCTCGGGCTCGATGACCGGCAAATGGCGTGGGCTCTCGGCACCGCGGGGACGCAATCCTCCGGCATCCGGGAGATGCTCGGCACGATGTGCAAGGGCTTCCACGTGGGGCATGCGGCGCAATGCGGGTTGGCATCGGCATTGTTGGCGCAAAGTAACTTCACCAGCTCCACCACGGTTCTCGAGGGGCGGCGCGGATTCGCCGCCGTGATGTCCACGGCGCGGAATTTGTCCGAGATCACGGACGGACTCGGAGAGCATTACGAGGTTTCGCTCAATACCTACAAGCCTTTCGCCTGCGGCATCGTGGCGCATCCGGCCATCGATGGCGGCATCCAGCTCCGGAACGAGCACGGATTGAAGGGCGATGAGATTCAGAGCGTCCATTTGAAGGTGGCGCCTTACGTCCTCGAGCTGATGGGAAAGCGCACGCCGCAGTTGGGCCTCGAAGGCAAGTTCAGCGTCTTCCATTCCGTGGCTGTGGCCATCCGCTACGGCGCGGCAGGTCCCTCCGAATACACCGACGATTGCGTGAAGGAACCCGGGGTCATCGCTTTGCGCGACCGGATAGAGGCCGAGGCCGATCCGGCGCTGCGCACCGATGAAGCGTACGTCCGGATCAAGCTCAAGAACGGGAAAGAGCTGGAGAAGCATGTCGAGCACGCCGTCGGCAGTCTGGAACGGCCGATGAGCGACAAGGATCTCGATGCGAAATTTCGCGGGCTGGCGGCCGGCATTTTGACACAGGAAGAATCGGATCGCCTGCTGGATCAATGCTGGAAAATAGAATCACTGGGCGATGTTTCCCTTCTCGCTAAGGCGACCACGCCCGGCCATCCTTTTGCTGCAACGACCCGGTAGTTGTCTTGTCTTGCCGTCATTCGCCGGACCGGCGACCGCGGGCGCGCCACTTGCGCTCCGGCAACGGCCTGTCTGACGTCTGACAACTGCGTCGGGAAGAGCGGTCCGAGGGAGACGCGCTTCACGGCCGGAATCCTTCGGACGGCAGGGTAAGAATGTTGCGGAAGGAGCCGGGGTGAGCCGAAACCAGACCGAAGTCACCGCCGCCGAGACCCGCATCTCGGCCAATCAATGGAAAGGCTTCATCGGCGCGTTCGGCGGCTGGGCGCTGGACGGCTTCAACCAGAGCATTTTCGGGTTGGTGCTGGCTCCGGCCATGACCGAGCTGCTGCCCAAGTCCGGATACCCGGCCACCCCGCAGATGATCGGCTACTTCGGTCAGCTTGGGGTGGCGATCTTTCTGGCGGGATGGGGTTGCTCGTTCGTCTGGGGACCGGTCGCAGACCGGAAAGGGCGAGTTCCGGCGTTGATGTACAGCGTGCTGGTGTACGCCGTCTTCACCTTCCTGGCGGGATTCTCACAGAATATTTGGGAGCTGTTCCTGTTCCGTTTCATCGCGGCGCTCGGAATCGGTGGGGAATGGGCCATCGCGGGGACGCTGGTTGCGGAAACGATGCCGGAACGGAGGCGGCCGTTTTTTGGCGGCCTGCTCCACTCGGCCGTGTTTGTGGGCCTGATGCTCGGCGCGGTGGTGAATTACTTCATTGGCATTCGCCTCGGATGGCGATGGATGTTCTTCATTGGGCTGATTCCCGCGCTGTTCGTTCTCTACATCCGGAGCCAGACGAAGGAGCCGGAGCGGTGGGTGAAGGTTTCCGGCGAAGCGAGCCGGATGTCGTACTGGGGATTTCTGCGCAAAATTAATCGGCCGCCCTACCGTCGGCAAACGTGGATCAATGTGGTGCTGCTCTTCATCGCGCTCACCGGCTTCTGGGCGGGCTCGCAATATCTGGGCGCGGCCATTGTGAATCTGGCGGCGCAACAGGGGATGGCAAAGGCGGCGGGGCTGCACCTGGCAAGCGTGGGGTTGGGCCTGCTCTCGGTACTGAGCGTGGTCGGGTGCCTGTCGGTGTCGTGGATGGGGCGGGTGCTCGGGCGGCGCAATACGCTGGCGCTGATGTATGCGCTGATGTTCGTGGGGATCGCCGGCGGGTACGGGTGGGGATACTACTCGCACAGTACCCTGGCGTTCTTCGCGTTCATCCCTATTTTGGGGTTTGCGAACGCCGACTTTGCCGTTTTCACGGTGTGGCTGCCAGAGCAGTACGGCACCGACGTTCGCGCCACCGCGTTCGCCTATTGCACGACGATGTCGCGCTTTATCGCCGCGGCCGGGACGTTTCTGGTGGGCTACGAGATTTCGCAGGCGCACACCATCGGCATTCCGCTGGCGCTGACGGCGCTGCCGTTCCTGGTGGGCATCTGGCTTTGTTACCTGGCGCCGGAGACGCGCGGCCAAGCTCTGCCGCGGTGACCGCAGGCCGGGCGCTATCCCGGCGTGGCCGGGATAGCGCCCAGGAAAATCGGCGGTAAAACGCCCGGAAAATCAAACGCGCTTTCCCCCGCGACGGAGAAATCCTCCATCGCCTGGCAGGCCATGCGGACACACAACCGCGCACTCACGGGCGCTGGTTTGCCGGCGCGGGCGGCGGGCAGCTCCCGCGTGCGCTCAGGAGGCTTTGGCCGCGCGAGCCTTGTTGGTCAACGCGGTGGTGACGTTGTAGCCCCGGACTTGAATGCCGCCTTCGAGGAACGGCTGGTAGATTTCCGCGACGGCGGGGTAGCCGTGGATCCGGAATTGCTCGGCCGCGTCCCGGCTCTCCCAAAAGCTCATCGCGAGAACGGAATCCGGAGACTCTTCGGAAATCATGCAGTTCCCATCGAGAAAACCGGCATGTTTCCCGACGATCGGCAGGCCTTTCTGCTCGATCGCGGTGCAGAGAGCGCGGGCTTGGCCGCGCTTGGTCTTCATTTCCAGAATTCGAGCGTACATTTCTTTTCCCTCCCTCATCGCGGACCGGTCCGCGCCTACTAGTCCGCGGTCCTAAAGGCATTTCCGGATTTGTATGTGGCAGCGGTGAGTTCCTGCTTTTGGTTTCTTTGGCCTTTTCTGTGCACGCGCGCTGCCGCGGCCGATGGGCCAAAGAGGAGACGCCATCCCCGGCCTGGCGCGCCCTGTCGCCTTCGTGAACCGTTGAGTTTCAGGCAGTTGTCAGGTTGCGAAAATTGGCGCAACGATTCGGCGTGCCAAACCGGAGAGTGAAATAGCGCAATGGTGTGAAAAAGGTCTCTGTGGCACGGCGAACAGCGATGACCCCGCTCTTCAAAGCGGCGCCCGGACGCCGCCGGCCTCTAAGGAAGCGCAAATAAACCGGCACTTTGCCTGTGATACGATTTCACTCCTATGCGCCTTCGGTTCATCGGATGTCTGCTCATCTGGATGCTCGGATTCTCCGGGGTGACGCAGGTGGTTGCCCAGGAGCGGGCGTCCTTCCAGGCTGTCGATCTGGACGCCGGCCTTACGCTCGACCAGCTGGCGAGCAGGCTGGCAACCAGGCGTGTCGTTTTCATCGGCGAAATCCACAATCGGTACGGCCAACACCTGAATCAGCTCGCCATCATCCGGCGGCTTCATCAACTCGATCCCCATATGGCGATTGGCGTCGAGTATTTTCAGCAGCATTTCCAACCCTACGTGGATGACTACATCGCCGGACAAATCCCGGTAGACGAGTTCCTGCGCAAGACCGAATACTACAAACGCTGGGGCTATGATTACCGCCTATACGCCCCGATTTTCCGGTACGCGCGCGCCGAGCACATTCCGGTTCGCGCCCTCAACGTGCCCACCGAGCTGGTTTCGGCTGTCGCCAGGGTTGGCATTTCCGGCTTGTCGAAGACGCAGCGCGCCGGTCTGCCCCGAACGATGGAACCCGCGGGAAAAGCTTATAGAAAGCTCCTGTATGAGGCGTTTGAAGAGCACCAGGGCATGACCTTCAACCATTTTGTCGAGGCGCAGCTGGTTTGGGACGAAGGCATGGCGCAGAGCGCCTCCACTTATCTGAATGTGCACAAGAGCATCCATATGGTGATCCTGGCCGGGGCCGGGCATCTGGAATTCGGCTACGGCATTCCGGAGCGCCTGGAGCGGCGCACGCACGCGTCCTATGCCATCGTGCTCAGCAGCGGGGAAGGGATCCGGCCGGGCATGGCCACCTATCTCGTGCTCAGCCAGAAACAGGATCTGCCGCCGGCCGGCAGTCTCGATGCCAGGCTGGAAGAGAAAAACGGGGAGTGCCGCATCGGTTCCGTGGTGGCGGACGGCGCCGGAGAAAAGGCAGGGCTTCGGAAGGGAGACGTCCTGGCCGAAATCGATGGCCAGAGCGTCAAAACCGTTGCCGACGCGCGGGTCGCCCTTTGGGACAGGAAGCCGGGAGACCTCGTGCGTGTCGAAGTGCGCCGCAAACGCTTTCTCCGGGCGGCAGCCCTGCTCCATTTCGATGTCCGGTTGGCCGCTCCGCCGAAGCCTCAGCCGGAGGCGCAATAAACATTTCGAGCGCCAGCCTCGGCCGGGCCGTCCGTTGATTTGTAGCGCAACCGGCTTCGCTCCGGCCTGTGATATACTCCCGAACAATTGGGCAGGCTTCTGCGTCGTGGAATGCCCGCCCGACTCCTTCATACTCATTTGGGTTCGGCTTTTTCGAGGACTTCTGTGGGCTGCACGTCTCACTCTCGAGGAGTACGTATCCAGGTGTGGCGCCAATCCTTCCGAATTCGCCCCGTAATGCTCGAGCGCGCAGGAGCAGCGCGGGCGGTGGGCATGATAGGTGAAGCGGAACCTGCGTTTGAACCGGGAAATGGATGGGAAGGAGGCAGAGATGCGGAAAATGGTCCTTTGCGTCGCTATCTGTTCGTTATTGCCGGCCACTATGCTGATGGCGGGAGATACTGTCGTCCATCTGAACGTTAAGACGGGCCTTTGGGAAACCATCTCAACCACAATCGCGAACGGCTCCATGGGAATACCACCCGAGCTTGCCTCGCAGTTGATTCCCGAACAACGCGCCAAATATGAGGCGGCTATGCAGGAGATGGGCAACGGGAAGCCCCGGTCGACGACCTATAAGGACTGCCTGACCCAGAAACAACTGGACGAGAACCCGTTCAGCGATAAGTCCCGCGACGATGAGCTCAAGTGTAAGGACACCGTGATTCGTTCGACGGCGAGCGATCTGGAAATCAAAGAGTCGTGCACGGAAGAGAGCTCGAAGGCCGATGTTCACATCACGTTCCACGCCTCCAGTCCCGAGCACGTGACCGGGACGGGTACCATCGTCGCCACGGTCGGCGGTCGCACGATGAACTCGAACATCAAGATGGAGTCTAAATGGCTCGGGACGACCTGCCCGGTCAGCATGAAACAGTAAACATAAAGAAGCGCGCTTCCTGCAGCGCTTTCGAAATCTCTTTGGCTCCGCGGTAGGAATCGCCGGATCGCCGGAGCGAGCGAAGATTTGCGCCGAACCGGTGGTGTATATTGAGGGATCGAAATTCCGGGAGGCGATCCGGTATGTCTGGCGAGCGGAGCGCGCTGGTTGTCGGTGGAACCGCAGGGTTGGGGAAAGAGGTTGCCAAGCGGCTGCTGGCCCGGTGTGAGCGGGTCACCATCGCGGGTCACGACGAGGCGCGTGCGAAGGCTGTCGCCGGCGAGATCGGCGCTTGGGCGCTCGCCGTCGATCTTGCCCGGCCCGAGGAGGTCGCCGGCTGCCTTTCCTCGCTCGACCGGGTGGATCATCTCGTGATCGCATCGATTGTCCGGGACGAGAACAGCGTCCGGAAATACGATGTCGCCTCGGCGACGGCGCTGGCCACGATGAAGCTGGTCGGATATACGGCGGTCGTCCACGCGCTCGTTCCTCGCTTCACCGCGGATGCCTCGATCGTCCTGTTCGGGGGCCAGGCAAGGGCGCGCCCCTATCCGGGTTCCACCACCGTCACCACCGTGAACGGAGCCGTGAGCTCCCTGATCCGCGCATTGGCCGTTGAACTGGCGCCGATTCGCGTGAATGCGGTTCACCCTGGCGTTGTCGGCGACAGTCCGGCCTGGCGCGAAAAGCCGCCCGAGGCGGTCGAGCCCATTCGTGCGCGCACGCCGTCGGGCCGATTGGCCACGATGGAAGATGTTTCCCATGCGGTGCTGTTTCTTTTGGACAATCGCGGCGTAAACGGCGTCAATCTGGAAGTCGATGGCGGCTGGTTGCTTCTCTGATCGTTCCTCCGGCCGCGCCTGCGGAATAGTCTTGAACGGCAAGCAATCCCTGTTACGATCCTGGTGCGATGGCGGCCCTGACCTCAACACCGAAAGTCGCGATTTTCATCCCCTGCTTTGTGGACCAGCTCGTGCCGCAGGTCGGCCAGGCCATGGTGCGCGTGCTGGAACGCGCCGGTTGCCGGGTCGCTTTTCCCGAAGAGCAGACCTGTTGCGGCCAGGCCCCATTCAGCACCGGGTATTGGGACGATGCGCTGCCGCTGGCGCGCCGCTTCGTGAAGGTTTTTTCCGGGGCCGAAGCGGTTGTCTGTCCCTCCGGCTCGTGCGCGACGATGGTGCGGCGCTTTTATCCGGAACTGGCCCGCGCGGATGCGGGGTTGCGGCGGGAACTGGCTGAAATCGGCGGGTCGGTATTCGAGTTCTCCGAGTTTCTGGTCCGCCGCATGGGGATCACCGATGTGGGCGCCCGGTTTCCGCATCGAGTGGCGTTTCACGACGCCTGCCATCTGCTGCGCGAGCTCGGCGTGCATGAGGAGCCGCGGAAACTGCTGCGCGCCGTGCGCGGCTTGGAACTGGTGGAGATGGCCGAGCCGGAGGAATGCTGCGGTTTCGGCGGCGCTTTCGCGATATCGATGAGCGACGTTTCGGCGGCGATGGGCGATCGAAAGGTACGAAATATCGAACAGGCGTCAGTCGATTACGTAACCTCCTGCGACGCGACCTGCCTGATGCAGATCGGGGGCATTCTCTCCCGGCGTGGCGGGCGCGCGCGGGCCATCCACCTGGCGGAGATTCTGGCGTCCGATGGGGAGGCTACAAAACAGGCATGAGCCAGGCCGAGCGGATTTTCGACCGTGTGGCGTCGCAAGCGGCCCGCGACCTGCCCCAGCAGCAGATTGTCCGGAACAGCCTGGCTACCTATGACCGCGCCGTCGGCGCCGGCAAGGATCGCTTCGCCGATTGGCAAGAGGCTCGGGCGCGGTGCCATGCGATCAAGGCCGAAGCCGTCGCGCACCTGGATACGTATCTTTTGCAGTTCGAGGAGCGGGTGAAGGCCCGCGGCGGGCATGTCTTTTGGGCGGAAACGGCCGACGAAGCCCGTGACTACATTCTCGATCTGGCCCGGCGCCGCGGCGCGCGGCTTGCCATCAAGTCGAAATCGATGGTGAGCGAAGAGGTGCGACTTACGGCGGCGCTCGAAGGGGCCGGCATCGAGACCGTGGAAACGGATCTCGGTGAATTCATCGTGCAGCTTCGCCGCGAACCCCCCTATCACATCGTGACCCCGGCCATGCACCTGCGCCGCGCTCAGATTGCCGAGCTGTTTCGACAAAAACTAAACGTGCCGCTGGGGGCGGAAACCGCTGAAGAACTGGCCGGAGCGGCCAGGGCCGTGCTGCGGGAAAAATTCCTGAGCGCCGACATGGGCATTACGGGCGCCAATTTCCTCATCGCCGACCAGGGCCTGGCCGCCATCACGGAGAATGAAGGCAACGCTCGCCTGACCTCCTCTTTGCCTCGCGTGCATGTGGTCCTGACGGGAATCGAAAAGGTGTTGCCGAGGCTGGCCGATCTGGCCCTGTTCTGGCCCGTGCTGTCTACTGCCGGAACGGGCCAAGCGATCACCTGCTACAACAGCCTGATCGGCGGCCCGCGCCGCCCGGGCGAAGTCGACGGGCCCGATGAATTCCACGTCGTGTTGCTCGACAACGGACGCACGGCCGTGCTCGCCGACCCCGAACGCAGGGAAGTTTTGCATTGCATCCGCTGCGGCGCCTGCCTGAACGCCTGCCCGGTCTTCCATACCATCGGCGGGCACGCCTATGGAACCACCTACCCCGGCCCGATCGGAGCGGTGCTCGTGCCCTTGCTCCGCGGTTTCGAGGCGTTTGGCCATCTCTCCTACGCGTCCTCTTTATGCGGCGCCTGCGCGGAAGTTTGTCCTGTGGAAATCGATCTGCACCACCATTTGATCCGCAACCGCCGCGATATAGCGTCGAAACAGTTGCGCCCATCGAGGGAACGCCGGGGGCTCGGGCTCTGGCGCTGGGCGGCGACCGACGTGCGGCGCTTTGAAAGGGCGGGGAATCTTCTCCGGCGCCTGATGCGCTTCAAAAGCGCCGCTGTGCCCGAAGGCGGCCCGCTCGATCCATTCCGGCCATGGACGCGCCACCGCGCCCTACCGGCCGCGCCGGCCGAGTCGTTCCGGCAATGGTGGCGCCGCGAGCGGGCGCAGCCGGCAGGCCGTGCGGAGAAAGGGGCGCGGCGCTGATGGATACCGAATCCAGCCGAAAGCGAATCCTGGACCGCATGCGCCATGCCCTTGCCGCCCATCCGCCGCAGGGCCAGGGCTCAGCTGCGATTCCGGATCGCGGGGGAAGGGTATCGGTCGATGGGATTTTTGCGCCGATCGAAGATTCCCTGGCTCGTTTTCGCGCCGAGTGCGAAGCCAATCACACGCAGTTGCATCTGGTGACGGCGGAAAGCGAGGCGGATTGCCTGCGTAAGCTTTTGCGGAGTGAGCAAATCGAACTGGAGTCGCGCGCCGGTTCTGAGAAATCCCGTGTTTTCGTTGAGCCCATTTTCGTTCAGGATGCCCCGGAACTGCGGCGGCTGATCGAGGCCGCTCCAATGCCTGTGCGCTGGTCCTCGGACGGGCCTCCGGCAGGGACCGATCTGGCGGGCATAACGCTGGCCGAAGCCCTGGTGGCGCGCACGGGGTCGGTCCTGATCAGTTCGCTCAATGGCGGGCGGGCGGCGTCCGTCTTGCCGCCATTGCATATCGTTTACGCGCCAATATCGCAGTTGGTAAAAGAACTGGTCGAAGCCATCGAGCGGGTGCAGGCTAGCGGACGCGTGCGGGATGTTTCCATGCTCAGCCTGATCGCCGGTCCCAGCCGCACTTCCGATATCGAAAAAATGCTGGTTTTAGGCGCGCATGGACCGCGACGGCTCGCTATTTTGCTCCGCCTGTAGGAAAACGCCGGTTTTGGGCGATGGCAAAATGCCGGCCGGTCAGCGCGAGACCAGATCGCCGGCCCCGGCCTCGGATTTTTCCCCCTCGATCGAGGCGAGCATCGTGGCATCGTCCGCGAACTTGAAGGAGGGAAGCCCTCGTTCGCGAGCCTGCCGCTCCTCGGCGCGCGCCAGGTAACCCAAATCCTCCTTGGAGACCGCTTTCAGGCCTTGGCGCTCGAACTGGCGTGCGACGGCTTCCACGGAGGCAGCGGGTTTTTCCGGCGCGCTTTCCAGATATTTGAGGATATGCGCCGCGCCCTGCTCGGCGTCGAAACGGGCCACGCCGACCAGTCCCTCGCTCGCCTTGCGCGCCCACCCCACGACGTAAGTTCCCTCGACCACCTGTTTTTTCTCCGGGTCGAATACCTCGTAGGCGGCTCGCTTGGGGTCGGCCGTATCGGGGTTCGTGACGTAGCCTCCCGAGGCGTTCGGCAAGCCGAACCCGGGATCCACGACGTCTCCGATCGCAAAGATCATCGTGTCCACATCCAATTCGCAGGTGCGATCGGTGGTCTTGGCCCCGGTCCCGCCGTTCCGCGCCACCAGGATGTTCTCGGTCAGGGTGATCCGTTCGATGCTCCCGTCGGGGCCGGGTTGAATGGCCTTGGGTGAGCAAAGGAAGCGAAACGAGAGCCGCGCGCCCTGCGCTCCCGGATCCGGCTTGGCAAGAACGGAGAAGGTTTTCTCCTCCCCGAGCCGGGAGACGTCCTGCCCGACCGCCTGCAGGGGATCCCGGACGCGCGCGAGCTCGTCCTGGAACGTCTTGCGGTCGAGAAACATTTCGATGTGCTCGAACTCCTTGTGATCGAATTTCGCCTCGAAGGGACCACGGCGCGCCACAACGATCACTTCCTCGGTTTTTTTCTCCGGATCGTCGACGAGCAGCCAGCGCGCGATATCGACCATGACGTTTCCCATGCCCACGATGGCCACGCGCTTGCCCGTCGAGAAATCGCCGGTGGAAAAGGGCGGAAGCAGATTGTAGTGATAGACAAAATCCTTCGCCGAGTAGACGGCCCCCGATCCCTCGCCCGGCAGGCCCAGTTTTTTTGTGCCCTGCGCGCCGACGGCGCACACGACCGCGGCCGGCGAAAATTCCTGAAGGCTCTCCAGGGAAACGGTCTGGTCGTGGGCGACCGGAACGTGGCCCAGGTATTGGAGATTGGGCAGACTGAGAACCTTGCCGAACTGCTTGCGCAAGCCGCCCTTCATCTTCTCCTTCACCGGATAAATACCGTATTCGGCCAGCCCTCCCGGCTTGATATCCCGGTTGACGAGCACGACCTGGTGGCCGGCCTGCGCCAGTTTGTTGGAGGCGTACAGACCTGCCGGACCCGCACCAACCACGAATACCAATTTCAAGATTCCTCCTCTGACGACGCACTCATAGTGTTCATATCGCAGCCCGTTACAGCACGTAGCGTTCCCGTCCCGGAGCTCTCTTTCGAAATGATAACCTGCACAGTCAAGAGGAGATAGCCTCCCTGTCGATTCTTTTTTGCCGGAAAGGCGATGACGGCCGGTGGGGCAGTTCTCCCGGAAGAAACGAAAATTTCCGCGCTTTCACCCTGGGCAGCGCGCCCGTGGATCATCCACTCGAGTACGTCTTGTCCTTGGAATAGCAAACTGTCTCCAGCACGCACTCGGCGCATTTGGGACGGCGCGCCTGGCAGACGCGCCGCCCATGCCAGATCACCTGGTGCGAAAAGAGAATCCATCGGCTCTCGGGGATGGACTGCATCAGGTCCAGTTCGATCTTTTTGGGGTCCGTGTTACGGGTCAGGTCGAGCCTTTGCGAAATCCGCTGGACGTGAGTATCGACCACGACGCCGGAGGCGATGCCGAATGCGGTGCCCAGGACGACATTGGCCGTTTTCCGCGCCACGCCCGGCAGCGTGAGCATTTTGTCCATGGCCCGCGGTACTTTTCCGCCAAATTCCTCGACGATCTGTTTGCTGGCCCCGATGATGGATTTCGCTTTATTCCGGTAGAAGCCGGTTGACCGGATGTCCTGTTCGAGCTCGCGCGGATCGGCGCAAGCAAAATCCTTCGGCCCCGGATATTTCTGAAACAGCCCCGGCGTCACCAGGTTCACCCGCACGTCGGTGCATTGGGCCGAAAGGATCGTGGCGATCAGCAACTGAAACGGGTTCCGGTGATTGAGCGCGCACTGGGCGTCGGGGTAGGCTTTCTCCAGGCCGTTGAGAATTTTTCGCACCCGGTCAGGACCTGCGCCGCGGGCGCCCGCGGGTTTGCTCGCGGTGGATCGTTTCGCTGTTTTTTTTGGTTTTGATTTTTTGGGGGCCATGGCAGCTCGATGTGCAACATAGTATAGCCTCGCGGCGGCTCGCCGGGCTGGGGTGCAAGGCCGGGGTCCGCTCAAAGCAGCAGCCCGGTCTTGCGCGACTGAAGGAACGCCGCGACCTTGCCGAAGGCCCGCGCCCGATGGCTATAGCGGTTCTTTTCCTCCATCGTGAGTTCGGCAAAGGTCTTGCCGAGCGGTTCGAACAGGAAAATCGGATCGTAGCCGAATCCGGAATGCCCACGGGGTTCCGGGGTCAGCACCCCATCGACGAAATCCGAGAAGATAGCGACGGCTTCGCCTTCCCGGGCGAGCGCGACCATCGATATGAAACGGGCCTGCCGCTCGCTCGCCGGATGTCCCGCCAGCTCCGCTAAGAGTTTCTTCACGCGGTCCGCATCGGTGGCTCCCGGCCCGCCGTAACGGGCCGAACGCGGGCCTGGCGCCCCTCCGAGCGATTCGACGGCCAGCCCGGAATCTTCGGCCATCACCAGGCCGCTTGCGCTACGGCTGTAGTAGATGGCCTTTCCAACGGCATTTTCAGCGAATGTCGGCGCATCTTCCTGGAAAGGGGGAAGGGAATGGAATGAGGGATGAAGCGCCAGCTCGATTCCGCTTCCCGAAGGCGTCAATGCGCGGTATTCGCGCAGCTTCCCGGCATTCGACGTCGCCAGCAGAACCTTAACGGGCACGGGAACGAAAATCCATCTTCAGAAGGGCCTGCTGCTGCGCCGTTAGCCGCTCGATGGCGCTCTCGGCCAGGGTCATCAGCCGGTTCATCTCTTCGCGAGCGAACGAGCGCCCCTCCCCGGTGGCCTGGACTTCGACCAGTTGGCCCGAGCCGGTCATCACGACATTCATGTCCACCTGGGCGCGGGAATCTTCCTCGTAACAGAGATCGAGCAACGGCTCGTCATCGACGATGCCCACGCTCGTCGCGGCCACCGAGTCCGTCAGTGGAACCGCTCGCAGGATCCCCGCCGCGACCAACCGCTCGCAGGCCAGCGCCAACGCTGCAAATCCCCCGGTGATCGAGGCGGTGCGTGTTCCCCCGTCGGCCTGCAGGACGTCGCAGTCGATCCAGATGGTCCTTTCGCCCAGGCGTGCCGTGTCGGCCACCGCCCGCAAGGATCGACCGATCAGCCGTTGAATTTCGAGCGTGCGGCCCGAGGGGCGTCCACGCGTGCTTTCGCGGGGGGTTCGCTGCTCGGTCGCGCGGGGCAGCATCGCGTATTCGCTGGTGATCCAGCCGCGGCCGGTGCCGCGCAAAAACGAAGGTACTTTGTCTTCCACCGAAGCGGTTGCCACCACGCGGGTGCGTCCGACTTCGATCAGAACACTTCCTTCGGCGGTCGGAATAAAATCGGGCGTCAATCGCACCGCCCGGAGCTGGTCGGCAGCGCGCCCATCGTTCCGTTCCATACCTTCCCCCTTACCGGTTGGACCACAGTGAAATCAGCGAATCAGTTTGCCGTTGCTCCCTGGGCCTGTCAATGCAGGGACAGGCGGATGAATCGGGGCGGGTGGCGTGGCGTCTGCGGACGGCGGTTGCAGAATAAAGTAGCCGGTGAGGTCGATGTGGCCGGCCAGCGTCTGGACCTCTTGCCCGTCGATCAAAATTTTCAGCCGGCGAAGATCCGGGATGTTGGCCGCCAGGGTATCGGCAATTGATTCCACGGCGAGTTGCTCGCTCTGGATTCCCGACGGCAGCTCGGTCGCCAGCTCGCTCGAAAAATCGGCTACCGCGACGCCTTCCGGCAGTAGGTAGAATTCCAGCAGGCTGGCTGCCGGCGGCAGCGTGCGCTCGTTCGGATCGGTTGGACCGGCGATCAAAGCGGCGAGAAGCTGCTTTCCCCGTTCCACCGGGTCGGCGGAAAGCTTCATTTCCACGTCGGTCGCTTTTAGCGTGCCCGGCGCCGAGGCGGATGCCCAATACATGGGGACCGGCTCGGTCGCGGCACTCGTCGCCGGAACCGGAGGCTGTAGCACGGCGTGCTGCTCGGCCTCCTCGGAAACAGGTATTCGGCGCAACCCGACCACCTGCCGGTACAATCGCGGCAAGTCGACGATTCCGGCCGCCACCAGCGCGGCCAGCACGATAACGGCAATCCTGGCGCGTTTCGACATCAGGGCGCTCCCGTCTGATACACGACCCGGAAGGCCGCCACCGCTCTGGAAATCGCCTGTGCCAGGGGTGTTCCCAACTGGTTGAGCGTTTCGACGCTCGGCGCGTTGATGTTTTCGATCTCAATGGCCACGGCCGGCTCGTCGATCTCGCGCAATTGGTAGACCGCGGCGCCGGTTGGCAACTCCGGGGAGTTTCTCAGACGTTCGGAGAATTCCACCTGCAGAAGTTGCGCCAGACGCTGGCTCAGCCCTTGCCAGCCGATTTGTGCCCGGTTCCAGTCAACCAACCCGGCGGTTGCCGCGCCGGACTGATTTTCGATGATTTGGCCGAAGTTGTAATAATAGGTGTTTGCGCTTCCCACCGGCCCGCTCGACCCGACATGCAGTGTAATGAAGACCGCATCGGGCTGGGCATTGGCGATGGCGGCGCGCTGTTCGAAAGAGAGCGTTGTGTCGGTGTTGCGCGTCATCACGACGCGCAGGCCCATCTGCTCGAGCCGGGCTTGAACGGCCTGCGCGAGGGTCAGAACGACGTCTTTTTCGAGGATGCCCCCCGCGCCGTGCGCCCCTTCGTCCGTCCCGCCGTGCGCCGGATCGAGTACCACGGTCTGGAGCGTGCGCGGAGCGGATGATGGCGCCGCCAGTTGTTGCGGCGTTTTTGGCAGGGAGGGGGATGACGCGGCGGAACCCTGTGTGCTGGAAGACTCCTCGAGCGGTTTCAGCCAATCGATCGGTCTACCGGCGCCCGCGAACGCGGTAACGGCGGCTGCCAGCGCGATGAATAGGGCAAACCAGACGGTCTTTCGCACGATTTTCAGCATAACAGAATCGCTCTGGCTCATGTTTCGCGGAGCGCTCTGTAGGCTAGGATGAAAGGGGATTGTGCGGCGCGCGAAGATGAATGCCTGGGTCTACAAAGTGAATTCCCGCCATTTTGCCGCGGCAGGCGGCTGGCACTTCGACCGCTATTTCGGCAGTTCCCGCCGCGGCCCGTATGGAATGGGAGGTCGCCGGTGGATTCGCAGTCCCCAGAGTTGGGCGCACATACGCCGCATTCGGAGAAGCGATCTATTTCTTTGCTATCAGTCGGACGAGCGGAAGATTTACGGGCTGGCGCGGTCTGCCGGACCGGGCTATGAAAGTCTCCAGGATTCCGGCGTTTTCGATTCCGTGGATTTCGCCCCTGGCGGTCTTCGGTTTGCCGTTCCGATCCCCGTCGCTCACGGGGGCACGAGAGACGTCTTTCGGAATATTTCCGCCTTCACCGTGCCGTCGCGGGGAACAATTCACCCCGTCCGCCCGGACGAGCTCCGCGCCATCGTCGCGATCGCCGCGCGCTGGAATCCTACCCAGCGAAAGGCCATCCGGCGATTCATCGCGCAAAGTGAATGAGCTTGATGAGCCTGATGAGGACGGGAATGTTCACTGAGACGCGGAGGATAAAGCCGGCGCCGCTGCCGGGTTTCCCGATTGCGATTGCGGGTTCTCGAACGGATTCGCGCCCGTCGCCGCAGTGGTCTTCGCCGTTGGGGCCGGGGCGGAAGCCGCGGGGGAAGGAACCTGCTGAGACCGCAAGCCCCAATCCGGGCCCGTGCAATAGGTGCCCAGAGCAGGTTGATAGCCCCGATCGAGCGCGTCAACCTGCTTCATGTATTCGCCTTTGGATTTTCCAAACATGATGCTGTCGGCGCAGTAATATACGCCGGCGTTGTTATCGACCCAGACAGCGGCACTCTGATGCGGCACGGTTTGCGCCGGGGTTGGGAATAATTTGCGGATGATCGAACTGAAGTCCAGTGGCGCAATCGCAGCCATGAACACGGCGAAAAAGACCAGTAGAACGACCGCTGGCAAGGCAGGGTGTGTTGCGCCCATTTCGGAATTACGGTGCGTCGCACGCCGTTCTGCTGGCAAGTGAGGGTCCCTCGTCGGCATCGCCATGGTTTCGCCTCCACACAACTTTCTCCCACTGGGAGGTTTGGTAAGTTGCGGTGGCCTGGGCCAGAAAATTATTTTCCCTGCTTCCCCTTCAAAACTGCCGCTATGAGCATAATGGCCG
>Ga0307374_10004146_pt1 | contig 24291 bp, 18 predicted proteins | sample OX3MG_FD_202532 | JGI IMG/M metagenome (GOLD analysis project Ga0307374, IMG submission 202532) | Soil microbial communities from Risofladan, Vaasa, Finland - OX-3 | ecosystem: Environmental > Terrestrial > Soil > Coastal area > Acid sulfate soil | place: Finland: Risofladan, Vaasa | collected... | reverse complement strand
AAGCGTCTGCTGACCGGACTCATCGGGCACGAGCCGCAAGCATGCTCAACCCGAGCTAAAACTTCAAGCAACCCAGCCAGCCGGCGTGTCGGGGGCTTCACTGCCGAGACCCCGTGAATGGACACTTACAGACGGGGAGGAATTGCCGAAATCGCTCGTCCTGGCCGACAGGGGCGAACTTCCCGAGGGCTGGGATCGGAAGTCGGGTACACCCGGTGTGCGGTATATGGGTGACTGGGACTCGCGACCGCATCCAGCACGAGTCATCCGAGTTGACGAAGAGACGCTGGACCTGTGGCAGCGACTAACCGGAGACGATGATGCCCCGGTCAGCCAAGCAAGGCTCCTATCCCCGGTCAGCACCGAAGAGCAGGAAGCCATCAAAGCGCTGGCGAGTTATTCAACGCGACTCGGGAGCTTCGCCCCGCAGATATCCCGGGGATACGATGAGAGCCTCGCCAAGAAGGAAGGACTTATCAAGTACAACTTGTCGCATCCAGGCGACTGGTCCGAGGTAGTCCTCAAAGGTATTCAGATCGGGTTGGCGAACCCCATGTTCAAATCGCCGAACGCTAACAGTAACGATGCATTCGGGCTCGACCTGGTATCAATGCCGGCCGATGCAACACCGGAAACCGAGTACCAGAGAGCAGTTGACGTTTCGAGGTACGAAGCCACCCAAGACCAGTGGATTGACCGCCGATCCGGTACGGCGCAGCGCTACACGGAATTCTACCGCATGGCATGGCGGCGTCAGATTGCTCCCAACACCGAACGGAGCCTGTACGCAGCGATAATCCCTCCAGGGCCGGCACATGTGCATCTAGTCCATAGCATGGCTCTTGCTGACAACCGGTCGACGGCGCTGGCCTCAGGATTTTGGTGCTCTTTGCCACTGGACTACTTTGTCCGGATCACAGGGAAAAACGACTTGCAAACTACCGGCGCGAAGACCCTCCCTTTTAGTTCGCCGGATCATCAGCTTGCGCCCGCGCTTCTGCTCCGTACTATGCGCTTGAACTGTCTCACGACCGCTTATGCCGACATGTGGGTGGACGTTTACGACGAAGCCTGGCAGGAGGACTCTTGGGCGTGTCACTGGAAAGGCCTGCCGCCACTGGCGGCGGTTGGCCAGACATGGGAGCGCAGCACTCCGTTGCGCACCGAGCGAGCTCGCCGTTCGGCTCTCGTCGAGATCGACGCTCTGGTCGCGGTCTGGCTTGGCATGGACGCGGACGCCTTGATCGCCATCTACCGTGCGGCGTTCCCGGTGCTGAACCGTTACGAGCAGACCACGTGGTTTGACGCGAACGGCTGGAAGCTCACGGGTTATCACCGGACATACGGCCAGATCCAGCAGAAGAGCAGCTACGACGAGCTTCTCGCCTACAACGAGTCGGACGGCGCAGCGCGGCCACCCGACGGCTACACCCCTCCGTTCTACGAAACGGACCGGGAGGCCGAGTACCGGCAGGCGCATGCGGTGTTTAGTGAGCGGTTGCGGAAAGCCCGGGAGGAGGGCGATCCACGGTGAGGCCGACGCTGGCCGCCGAGGAACTGAAGACGAACCTCACGCAGTATTTGTCCACAACGTTCGCGTTGGCGGATCCGCCGGTGCGGGAGGCGCTGGAGCAGTTCCTTAACCATCCGGTAAACGGGATCTTCCGCGGGCCGTACCTGCGGATCCGGACTCCGTTCCGGGCCGCCGACCAGGGCTGGCGGGACATCCTGGAGTGGGCACCGGAGCGGCCCGTTCCGTATCTGCACCAGGTGCAGGCGTGGCGGCGACTGTCGAGCCTGGACCGCGAGCCGCAGCCGACACTGGTGACGACGGGTACCGGGTCCGGGAAGACCGAGGCGTTCCTCATCCCTGTGCTGGATCACTGCCGGCGGGCCAAGCGGGCGGGCAATCGGGGCGTGAAGGCCGTCCTGCTCTATCCGATGAACGCGCTGGCCACCGACCAGGCCATGCGGATCAATGACCTCCTGGTCCGCCCCGAACTCAGGGACGTCACCGCCGGGCTGTACATCGGCGAGGTGCCCGATACGACGTATCCCCGGGTGCTGACGGAGCGGTCGGAGATCCGGTCCCAGCGGCCGGACATCCTGATCACCAACTACAAGATGCTGGACCTGCTGCTGCAACGCGGCGAGGACCTCCCGCTGTGGCAGGACGCGGACATCGCTTATGTGGTGGTGGATGAGTTCCACACCTACGACGGCGCTCAGGGCACCGACGTGGCGATGCTGCTCCGCCGGCTGGCCGCCGCCACGAACCACTCGCAGCCCGGCAAACCCCTCGGGAACATTTGCCCGGTCGCGACCTCCGCAACGCTGGGGGCGGGCGGGAACGAGGAACGCATCCGGGAGGTCGCCGAGCAGGTCTTCGGCACCGCCTTCGGCGAGAACTCGGTGATCACCGAGCAGCGGCTGCCCGCCGGGGAGTTCCTCGGCGAGATCGACTACTCGCTTCCGCTCCCGGCGCCGCAGGAACTCGCGGGGCTGGGCGACCCGCGTGTGGACGACCAGGCGATAACGGAGATCGCCAAGCTCGTCACCGGTCAGGAGACCACCGACCCGGCGGAGCTCGGGCGGGTGCTGCGGACTCACATCCTCACGCACGCGCTGATGGACGTGCTCGGCGTTAAGCCGTCCACATCCAGCGAGGTACTGGACCTGCTGCCCCGGAAGGGTGCCTACACCTGGGGCGAGGCGTTCCGGCGTTTCCCGGAGCAGGCAGCGGCCGCGCTCTCACGGTTCGTGGCGCTGCTCTCCGGGGCCCGGAACCCGGACGACGTGACCCGGCCGTTCCTGCATGTCGAGACGCACCTGTGGATCCGGCCGCTCAGCCGGGTGCTCCGGGTCATCTCCCCCAACCCGAGGTTCGGCTGGTTCGGGGAAGCGAGCCCGGAGACGGAGACCACCCAAGGCGGGGTCGCCCGCGAGTCGCTGCCCGCCGTGTACTGCCGCCATTGCGGTCGTTCCGGCTGGGCGGCCCTTTCCCCGGAGAAGGATCCGCAGAAACTGGTGCCGGACCCGGCGAAGATCTACCGCGCGGCAGTGTCCGGCAAGCGCCTCGTCCGGCCGCTGATCGCCGCGACCTGTGAAGAGGTCACCGCCTGCGCCGTCGGCCAGCCCGGCACCGTCCTCATGCTCGACCCCGCCGGTGACCGGATCCGCCCCCTGAAACCCGCCCGCGACCTCGGGCACGACGTCGTCGACGTACCTGTCCTGGCGGACATCCGGCACGATAAGGATGGCGTCTACGCCGCCGAGCATGACCGATGCCCAGCGTGCGGGATGGACGACGGCACCCGGTTCCTCGGCGCGGGCCTGGCCAGCCTGGCTTCGGTGGCCATCACCGAACTGTTCACCGGCGGGGAACTCCAGGATCCGCAGCGCAAGACATTGCTGTTCAACGACGCGGTACAGGACGCGGCGCACCGTGCCGGGTTCGTCGCCAGCCGCTCCTACTCCTTCTCCCTCCGTACGCTCGTCGCAGCGATCCTGCACGACGGCGGCGGTACGGCGAACCTCAACGACCTGATCGCGGACGTGATCACCAAGGCGAGCGCGCCCCAGTGGCTGACCGCCGTCGTCCCACCCGACCTGCACGGCCGCCAGGACGTGGACCTGTTGCTCGCTGGTGAGAACTCCGGGACGAAGGATACGTGGGGGCTGATTGCCCAGCGGCTGGCCTTCCAGATGGTCCTGGAGTTCGGGCTCCGTTCCCGGATGGGCCGCACCCTGGAGCTCACCCGGACCGCCGCCGTCGAGGTCCCGCTGACAGCCCCGGAGCGGATCGCCGCGCTCGCCAGGGACCTCCAGCTCAGAGGTCCCGCCACGATGGTCGGTGGCCTGCCGGAACCGGACCGGTGCGTGGTCCTGGTCCGGGGCATCCTGGAGCGGCTCCGGATGAGCGGCGGCATCACCCACCACTGGCTGGAGAACTGGATCGATCTGGCTGGGACGAAGCGTTTCGGTGCGATCTGGGGACGCCGTCCGGACGGCATGCCCGCGTTCCCGAGCGGTGTCTCTGCGCCCCGGTTCCTGACCAGCCAGCGCAAGCGGGGCAGCGAGTTCGACGCCGCGGACACCCGCCAGGGCTGGTACGTGAACTGGACCTCGCGCTGCCTGGGGATCGGTGCCCAGGAGGCGGCGCTCTACCTGCCCAGGCTGCTGCAACTCCTCGCGGATGAGGACGTGCTCGCGGTGCGGACCGCTGCCGACGGCGCCACTCGTGTCTACGGGCTGCGGCCCGGTCACGTCCGGGTCCAGCTGCTGGAGGCCGCGGAGGTCCCGGATGCGACGCTCGGCTGCGACACCTGCCACTGGCAGCAGGTCGTTCGCCCGGAGCGTCGCGCCGACTGGATCGGCCAGCCATGTCCCCGGTACCGGTGCACCGGGGCGCTCACCGCGACGGCCGATCGGGAGTACGAGAAGGACTATTACCGTCAGCTCTACTCCGAGAGGCACCCGTACAAGGTGGTCACCGCCGAGCATATCGGCGCCATGACCCGTGCCCAGCGGGAACGTGTGGAGCGGGCATTCCGCGACGGCACCCGGTACAACGACCCGAACGTCTTGTCCTGCACCCCCACCCTGGAACTCGGCATCGACATCGGCGAACTGTCCGCGGTCATCCTCGCATCGGTGCCACGCCGCCCGGCCAGCTATGTGCAGCGCGCGGGCCGCGCGGGGCGGCGCACAGGTAACGCGTTCCTGGTCACTTTCGCCGGACGCCGGGAACGGGAGCAGTATTTCCTCGCCGAACCTCGCGACATGATCGCGGGCGAGATTGTGCCGCCCGGGTGCTACCTGTCTGCCATCGAGATCCTCCGCCGCCAGTACCTCGCCCACCTGGTCGACCTGGCGGCCCGGGGCCGGTTCGCCGAGGTACTGCCGATACCGCGCCGGGCATCGGTGCTATTCGGCGCGACCGGCTGGCTGAGCCGGCTGCGCGACGCCGCCCTCGCCGATGGTGCGGCACTGGCCGAGGCGTTCCTCGCGCTGTTCCCCGCGCACCTCGACCCCGCCGCCGCCGATGAGCTGCGCCACTTCGCCGTCGCCGGGCTGAAGGACAAGGTCTGCGACGCCGAGGACATGTGGAACCGGCGTCTGGAGGACCTGCGGGACCGGATCACCGCGATCGACGAGGCGGTCGCCACCCTGGTGCCGTCCGACCCGGTGCAGGCGGCCCAGATCCGCGAGCTCAACGCTGAGCGCCGCGGCGTGCAGAAGCAGATCGGCGTCATCAGCCGCACCGGCGCGCACGGCGCGCTGACCGAACTCGGGCTGCTGCCCAACTACTCACTGATCGACGTCTCGACCACCTTGGAGGCCACCCTCACCTGGCAGGACGAGGACAAGGACGGGAAGAAGCGCTATCTGGGCGAGCTCCGCGAGTACAGCCGTTCCGCCCGCCAGGCCCTGTTCGAGATCGCGCCCGGGAACCACTTCTACATCCAGGGGTATCACCACAAGATCACCGGCCTCGACATCGGCCGGCCGTCCCGCCCCCTGTGGGACCAGTGGCGGATCTGCCCCGGCTGCGGCTACGTACGTGACGAGCTCGCGTCCCAGGACACCAGCCCCTGCCCGCGCTGTCGCAACACGCAGCTCGGCGACGCCAGTGCCCTGCACAAGGTCCTTCGTCCCAGCAGAGTCACTTCGTATGACCGGCGAGACGACGCGCGGATCTCCGACGACAGCGACGACCGGGACCGCCAGTTCTACGAGCGAGTGTTCGCCGTGGACATCGACCCCGAGCACATCGAGCCTGGTTCATGGCGGCATGCGAACCGGACCTTCGGCGTGGACTTCACGAGGCGCGCGGTAGTCCGCACCCTCAACCTAGGGATCCGGCGACCGGACCTCCAGGCGGCCGACCGGCTCGCCGGGCAGGACACCCGGATCGGGAAGTTCTTCACCTGCGTCTCGTGCGGCGGCACGGCCACGGACAAGCCAGCCGGATCTGGCCACGCGGACCCGCTGGTCAGCTCCGGCTACAGCCAGCCCAGCCACCATCGTCTGTGGTGCCCCCAACGGCGCGGCACCGCACCCGGCGACCATGCCGAGCTGATCCTCGCCCACGTGCTGCACACCGAGGCGATCCGGGTCCTGCTCCCGGTCGCCACCGCCCTAGTGAACGAGCGGGTCGCGTCGTTCGCGGCGGCGCTGATGGCAGGCGTGGCGAAGATGTACGGTGGCGACCCCGATCACCTCTCGGTCATCACCGCCGCCATGCCCGACCAGGAAACCGGACGCGACCGCCAGTTCCTCGTGCTGCACGACACCCTCCCTGGCGGCACCGGGTACCTGCACCGGCTCGCCGACCAGGAGGAACTCCGGAAGGTGCTGGCCAGTGCCCGCGACGTGGTCGCCGGGTGCCGGTGTGCGGACGACGCCAAGCGCGCCTGCCACCGTTGCCTGCTCAGCCACATCGATGACGACAAATGGCCTCTCGTCTCACGAGCCGAGGCGCTTTCCATGCTGGACGACCTGCTCCAGGACTGGACGACCACCTCGGTGGCCAGCACCCGGGAGATCTCGCTGGCCGGCCAGGTGGAAAGCGAGCTGGAGGCCATGTTCTGGAAGGTACTCAAGGACTGGGCCGCAGCCGAACCCGCCGTTTCGCTGACACCGGCCGCCACCGTCAACGGGCGGTCCACCGCCGCACTACGGACCGATAGCGCGCACTGGCAGGTCAGCATGCACCACCGGGCCAGGGGCACCATCCCGGACGTGGAGTTCGCCCGGACCGACCAGAACGCCCCAAAGGTCGTCGTGTACCTGGACGGCTACAAGTACCACGCCGCGCCCGATAAGAACCGGATCGCCGAGGACGCGGACCAGCGTGCGGGGCTGCGCGCCGACGGGATTGTCGTGTTCCAGTTCGACTGGGAAGCAGTCAACGACATGGCCGACGACGCGATCACCGAGGACATGCCATGGCCGCCGTATCAGGGCAATGCGCAGGCGCGTGCCCGGACGGCCTACCAAGGCGCAGGCGGTGATCCGGCGGAATTGCCGGACACGATCTGGTGCAACCCCGTGCGGACCCTATTCGGCTACCTGACCGACCCCGACCAGACGCGCTGGCTGCGCCGCGCGGAGGCCGCGGCGGCTGGGCTCTTTACCGGCCCTGCCCGCGTGAACCGGGAAGCTTTGACGGAACGAATCGTGGAGTCTCTCCTCGGGCAGCCACTTCCCGAGGGTGGCGATGGCCCCATCGGGCTCGCCTCAGTCACGGACGACAACGACTGTGCGGTCACGGTCATCCTCGACCCGCGGGCCAAGAACGACGAGAACCCCCTCGGCGGTTGGACCGCGCTGACGGTTCTCGACGACCGCCCGGCGACGATTTCGTCGGACAAGAAGGCGCACCGCCGCCGCTGGGCCGCCTGGCTGTACTGGGGGAACATCGTCCAGTTCCTGTGCGACGGAGCCGGTGACGGCGACCAGATCGCCTACACCAACCTGGAACTGTCTGAGCCGCACCTTCTCGCCGCCACGCTCAAGGTCGCGGGTTCATCCGGGCTGCGCACGTACTACTCGTTGCACCGGCACAGTCAGGCGGAGGCTATCCAGCGGGCTGCGAGCCTTCCGCAGACCTCGGTATCGCCAGTCCATGCGGACGTGTCATGGCCGGTTGACATACTGGCGCCGGAGGTCGGGCCGCTCACGCATCAGCTCGCTGGTCTGGGTGTCCCGGTGCCAACGGAGGACCAGCTCGGGTACGAGCTCAACGACCAGGGGTGGCAGGCGGAGATCGCCTGGGTCGCTCCCCGGGTCGCGGTCATCGCGGACGGGGACGAGGGGTGCGCCGCCGCGTTCGTGACGGAGGGGTGGGATGCGCGCGTGGCGGCTGACTGGCCGCCGGAGGAACTGGCCGCGCGGATCATGGGAGAGGAACGGTAATGGCCCGGTTGCGGTTGACCGAGAAGGCCGACAAGGAGATCGACAAGCTAGCCCGGCCCGTCAAGGGTGCCATGTGGGACTTCATGCGCAAGTTCCGCCAGGACCCATCCAGCCCTGGCCTGAGGTTCAAGCAGCTCAAGGCCGACTCACGGCTGTGCTCGGCACGGGTCAGTGACGACTACCGCGCGCTGATGCTGCATGTCAAGGACGACGAGTACATGCTCGTCACGGTCAAGCACCGAAGCGAGTCCTACGACAATCCGGAGCGATACGCCTACCAGATCAATCAGGTCACCGGCGGTATTGATTTCTATGACATGGCTTCGCTCGCCGGAACCGTCAAGCCAGCAGCGCCTGCGGGACCCCCGCCGCTGTTCGCTGGTTACCCGGAGTCGCAGCTGATCGAGCTTGGAGTGGGTAAGCCCCTGCTGTCGACGATCGGGAAGATCACGACCGAGGAGCAGCTTCTCGAATTCGCCGACTGTGTCCCGCGGTTCACCGCCGACGTCCTGCTCGCCCTGCACGACGGTGCCTCCGTCGAGGAGGTAATGGAGCGGATCACCGCCCCGGTCGCGGTTGCGGAACCGGTCGACCCGGCCGACTACGCGGCGGCGGTCGACCGGCCGGCCTCCCTGGTTACCACCGACGACGAAACGCTGCAGGCCATCCTCCAGGGAGGCTTCGAACGCTGGCAGGTGTACCTGCACCCGGTGCAGCGGCGACTCGTCGAACGGTCCTACAGCGGACCCGCCCGGGTCAGCGGGGGCCCGGGCACCGGCAAGACCATCGTCGCGTTGCACCGCGTCAAATGGCTGGTCGAGCGGCTGCCTTCCGGCAGTTCAGGCAGGGACGTGCTGTTCACGACGTTCAACAAGAACCTCGCCGCCGACCTGCGGCAGCGGCTTCTGTTGCTCGGCGGCCCGGAGATCCTCGACCGGGTGGATGTGGTGAACATCGACCGGCTCACCACCCAGGTCGTCCACGAGGCACAACCGGGCACCCGGCTGCACTGGATGGATGACGCCAAGGCCATCGACCTGTGGCGCGAGGTGATGCTGGAACTGGGCGACACCCGCTGGGACGCCGAGTTCCTGCACGATGAGTGGTCCCAGGTCGTGCTCGGGCACGCGATCACCTCCCGGCAGGAGTACTTCCGTGCTCGCCGTGCCGGGCGGGGGCGGCAGCTCAACCGGGCGCAGCGCGCAGTGATCTGGGAACTCGTTGAGCAGTTCACCAAGCGGTTGGACGAGGCGAACCTGTGGACGTTCCGTCGCGTCGCCGCGCACGCGGCACGGCTTGAACGGGAGCTCGCGGCCACACGCGAGCCCCGGTACCGGCACATCGTCGTGGATGAGGCGCAGGACCTGAGCTCAGCGCACTGGATGCTGCTGCGAGCCATGGCCGGCCGGGGGCCGAACGACCTGTTCCTCGCGGGTGACACTCACCAGCGGATCTACGACAATTACGTGTCCCTGGGCAGCCTCGGCATCGAGATCCGGGGCCGTTCGTCACGGCTGACCCTCACCTACCGCAGTACTCACGAGATCCTCACCGCCGCGTCGCGGATTCTCGGCACCGAGTCGTGGGACGACATGGACGACGGGACGGACAGCCTGGACGGGTACCGGTCTGTGCTCCGCGGCCCGCAGCCAGAGTTCCGCGGGTACGGGAGCTGGGAGGAGGAACTGGACGGCATCCTCGCCCAGGTGCGGGAGTGGACCGGCGGCGACGCTTCCATCGCCGTGTCCGTGCCCACCAAGAAACAAGTCGAGCAGGTCGAAAGCTACCTGTCCAGTAACGGCGTGCCTGCCGGGTCGATCGGCCCGGATGGGCCGCGTCTGCACGACGGAGTGCATGTCGGGACTCTGCAGCGGTTCAAGGGCCTCGAATACCAGCGGATGATCCTCGCCGGGATCACCGACGCGGCGGTCCCCAGCGAGCGCGTCGCCGCCGACCCGGCGCGCCAGCACCGGGAGCTGATGCGGGCACGGTCGCTTCTGTTCGTCGCGGCCACCCGCGCACGTGACGCCCTGGTGATCTCCTGGAACGGACAGCCCAGCCGTTTCCTCCCCCCGGTGCCATGAGGACCGTCCTCGACCACTATGCCCTCATCGCCCCGCGCAGGGCCGGCGGGATGGCTCCTCCTGGGCACGGACCAGCGCCTCAACCGGAAGGTCGCGGTCAAGCTGATCCGGCGTTTCGAGGTGTCCGTGCAGGATCTCCTCCAGCCCAGCGGGAGTCCAGGCCTTCTTGGCCTGGGCTGCGTCGCGGGCGACGATCAGGTCCTGCATGGTGGTGAGGACGACCACCAGCGTGGCCGGGCCGTGATCAGCGTCGTCATGCCGACGAGGTTCTCGCCGAGGATGACGTCCTGCGCGATGACGGTTTATTCCTCGCGCCGCCAGCCCGCCATCCCCGGAGGTGCAGGGACCAGGCGGGGTTACCAGAGCGACTTCCGCGGCACCGTCGACGGCACGCACCACCGTGATGCCGACGGTGCGATGCGCCGGTACTGGTTCGAGCAGCGAGCACGTCAGCGCCGTGACGTCCATGCCGGGGTGAGTCTGGCATGGCGGGCTCGGCCGCGGCGTTGTCTTTGGCTACTTCGCCGCTGTCTCGGGGACCTGGTCAAGGATGATCCCGAAGTGGTCGCGGTAGGCGGTCAGCACGGCTTCGTCTGTGGGGAGTTGCCGTTCGGTGCGTGATCCGCCGCTTACCCGGATCAGGGTGCGGCCGGTGATGGTGACCCTGCCATGGTCGGTGAGCCGTGAGCAGATGGTGTTGCGGGTGAAGTGGGATTGCGGTGAGGTCTGCTGCCACCAGCAGGTTGGGATGAAGTCGTCCAGTGACCGTTCCCTCAGCTCGATCCGGTATTGCGGCTGGCCGTCCTTGAGCACGTCCACATCGGTGTCTTCGGCGTCGGCGAGCAGGAACCGGTCGGCCGGATCTGCTTGCTCGTGCCTGCCGCCGAGGAGAAGCGGGTAGGTGCTGTGACTGCCGAAGCCGACGTCGGCCAGCCATGGGCCGCTCCCGTCGGCTAGGTGCACGACCAGGGCCAGGTGGTCAAACGGCGGCCCGAGGTGACCTCCGTCGCCGTACACCCGCGCAGCGACCCGAGACACACCGGCGCCCATGGCCTCCAGCAGGAGCGCGAAGGCCCCGTTGAGCTCGTAGCAGAAGCCGCCCCGTCCCCTGTTTACGATCTTGCCGATCAGGTCCTCTTGGTCCAGCGAGATGGGCTCGCCCAGGTGGATGCTCAGGTTCTCAAACGGCACCGCCATCTGGTGTGCCCGGTGCAGGACGCGCAGCGCCGCCGCGTCCACCACCTCCTGACACGCGACAGCGATGCGCCGGAGGTAGGCGGCGAGAACCTTCTCGTTCATCACCCTCCCCGAGCCAGCGCTGCCGCCGGCGGCAGGCACCGCTCCGCGAAACGCCGCCGACCCGCTCAGCTTCCATGTTCACGTGCACTTTAAGTCAAGACACTGACGATGCTTCCTGCACCTGGCACCTCCAGCGGGGCACTCGACCGATCGATCGATCAGATGAGTGCATCCCGCCGACCGTCGATAGCGCCGAGCTACGTCCGGTTGCGGACGACCGTCCTTCGGCCGCAGCCGGCGTTCAGACCCTCACCGCCTGGAACGGCGGCCGGCCGCCGGGTAGACGGCCTTTCTGGCTACCGCTCGGTCACCTGTGGATGCTGGCGTTGTCCATCCGCCGGAGGGCGCGGCGTGTAGCAGTGTTAGCCTGCGAACCCGTTATCGTGCGGCTCCAGGCGCTGCTGCAGGTAGCCGGTCCACCGGACACGGAGCGATCAGGGAACGGACCGGATGGTGCACATGGAACGCGAGCGCGCCAGGCTGTTCGACCGCGAGGCGGAGCGGTACGACCGATCCCGTCCAAGCTACCCCGGTGATCTGATCGACGAAGTGCTTGGCCCTGCTCCACACGAGCTATCGGTGCTTGACGTGGCCTGCGGCACCGGCATCGCGTCCCGGCTGATGATGGAGCGAGGGGCGCACGTTCTCGGCGTCGAACTCAACGCCCGGATGGCCGAGGTTGCCCAACGCGGCGGCGTCTCTGCCGAAGTGGGCGCGTTTGAGACCTGGGACCCGGCCGGACGCACCTTCGATCGCGTGACATCCGCGCAAGGGTGGCACTGGCTGGACCCTGCAGTCAGTCCTCGCAAGGCTGCCACGGTCCTTCGGCCTGCTGGTCGCCTGTGTGTCTTCTGGAGCGTGGGGCACCATCCGGACGATCTGGCCGATGCCTTGCACACCGCTTACGAGCGCGTGCTGCCACTCGCTTCCCCTGCGCTAGTGATCGGTTACGCCGCCAACAAGGCAACCGACCCGAAGCCCGACTTCAGCGTCGTGGTCGATGGACTAACGGCTTGCCAAGAGTTCGCGGAGCCGCAGATGAAGTGGTTCCCGTGGAGCCGCAGTTACACCCGTGACCAGTGGCTTGACCAGCTTCGCACGCACAGCGACCACATTGCGCTGCCGCCCGAGGTCAGGCAGACCTATTCGACGAGATCGGTGCGGCCATTGACCGCTTCGGCGGGACGTTCGACATGACGTACGCCACGATCCTCATCTCCGCGACGCGAAGGTGACTCTCGAACTCGGCGCACGGTCGTGGTGACAGGAGGCGCCGCTCGACGCTGGCGAGGAGGCGATCCGCAAGCACCACGAGGCGCTGGGCGTTCCCTGCGGCGAGGTGCACCAGGTGAACAGCCTGCTTTGAACCAGCGCGATCGGCTGCGCAACGGCATCGTCAGCTCAGGCGCCGTCAGCCGAGAGATTTCCGGCGATCGCGCTTCGCGGCATGAGAGTGCGCTGAGCTGAATGGCTTTACCGGCTGGGCTTGCATGAGGCGGCTAGTTCCGTGGCTCAGCCTTCCGGTGTGCGCGTGAACCCGCCTAGGTGATGCGGGTAGATGCTCAGCGGAACTCCCGATCCGGCCTCCTGCTGGAGCATTCGCAGGATATTTCCGGTCGGCGTTCCGAAGACCTGGATGCCCGTGGTGGCCTCCAGCGTCTGGGCGTCTGGGCGTAGGCCTCCCGGGCGCGGTCACCGATGATGCCCATGTGGAATTCCAGGGAGGCAGCGTCCGGATGGACCTGGACAACTGTCACCTCGCTGTGGTCCTCATTGACGTACTCGTTGAATGCGATCAGCCGTGGCTCATTCGCCTCGATGAAGCGGGACAGCCCCGGGACGCGCTGCTGTTCGGCGCCGAATCTGCCGTCCCTGAGCCGGTTGGTGGCGATGAAGATGAACGGTCCGGGCATGTGGCTCCCTCATCGTTGTCCTGCGGGTGGCTGCCGCGGTTCCATGGTCCCCCGGCTCCCGATGATGGTCACGTCCGGCCACCCTTGCCGCTCGCAGGGCTACCCGGTGACTAGTTCGCGGCCGGAACACGGGCCGGGGCGCGCTTCCGCGCCTGCGCGGCCAGCGCACGGCGGCAGAAGCGGACGGTCTACGACGCTTGGAGTGGTGCCAGATCGAGCAAGTACCAGGCCATGATCGCGGAGTCGCGGTCATCGTCCCACCGGCTCATACGTTCGATCTCAAATGAGCGAAGCACCTTGCCCGGGTGGCCCGCAAGAGCCCGTCCCGGACCGCCAGGAACGTAATCGATCTGCCTGTGCTCGATCTTCAGCCGGCGCACATACCAGTCGCTGCGCAGATCGGGCAGGCCGAATGCATCCCACTCGTAGTCGGCCACCACGCTGAGCGTGCACTGCGCGGTAACACGCGAACCGACAGCGATCACGGACGCAGGTCCTGCGGCCGGGGCGACAAACGCCTGATCACCGGCAGTGATCACGAACTCCGAGCCGATATGCCGCTGCCCGGGCCCATCGCCGGCGTGCACATCTCCGGCAGGCCCGGCCATTCCGGTCAGATCATAGCGGCGGCTGCTGGGCCACTGGCCGCCGCCGGGATCCACGAGTTCCGCGATGCCGTCCACCACTGTCCGGGCCGGGCCGACACTGAGGCAGTCGGCCCGCAGGCCCACGCCGCGCAGATGCGAACCGCAGGCAAGTTCGGCAGCGCCATCCTTAACGATCCAGGTCTCCATATACACCCACATGATTGACATCATCCCCGTGCGCTGCCGTGCCCGTATCTCGCGGCACGCTCAGTCCGGCAAGAGCTGTGCGCTACCCACGGCAGATGCGGTCGGCTCAGCCACCCGCCTCAACGGGTCATGTGAGTGCGCGCGCTGTCCGCCTCCCGACGGCATGCGGCCGGCCAGCCCGACGCCTCCGCGGGCGAAGCTAGCTTTCGGATTTGTCCAGCGCTGTCAGCAGCGCCTTCATCCAGGGACCGAGATCGGCCGGGGTCCTCGCCGAGATGAGGTTGCCGTCGACCACGGTCGCTTGGTCAACCCAGTCGACTCCGGCGTTGACCATGTCGTCGCGGATAGCGGCCACGCTGGTCGCCCGGCGGCCCTTGATGATCTTCGCCGAGATCGGCACCCAGCCGGCATGGCAGATAAAGGCGATCGGCTTGCCAGCGTCATCGAAAGCCCGCACCAGGGCAAGCACGGCCTCGGAGCGCCGCAGCTTGTCGGGTGCATAACCGCCGGGGATGACCAGTGCGTCGAAATCATCCGCGGCGACCTGCCCGACAGTGGAGTCGACCGGCACCGGCCCGTGGCCTTTCTTTCCCGTAACCGGCTGATCATCGAGACCGGCCACGGTCACCGCGACGTCCTCTTCGCGGAGACGGTAGAGCGGGTACAGCAACTCCATGTCCTCGAACTCGTCAGCGGCGAGAACGAGGACTCTGCGTCGCGCAAGCACCATGGAATCGACTCTACGCCCGGACTGTGAGCCCGGCCTGGCGGCAACGCCAGGACAAGCCACCCACGGCTCGCCTCGGCGGCCAACCCGAGCCGCTCCGGGTTGGGAACTGAAGCCCGCTCAACCGACGCCCCCGCAGCAGCATGACAGCGCGTTCGCGACGGCTGCGGATCGGCCGGCCGGGGCGTCTTCGACCAGCGCCATTCCAGCCTTGGCCGCTTTCCAGATCGGAGATTATGGGGCAGTGAGGGTTCACTGGGCGGAAGGTGATGGCTGTCCTTGCTGCGGAGGCGCCGGCGTGCCCATCCTGTTCGGGCGTCCTGCTCCTGGGGCGAGCGAGGCCGCCCGGTACTGCGGCAGGCCCAGCACCCTGCTGGTCTTCCGGGACGCCGCTGGCATCTTTGCCCCTGATCTGGCGGACGGAACGGTGACACTGACCGACGAGCCGACCCCTGCCGGTGTCAATGCCCAGCACCGCTGCCTGGACTGCGGTCGCACCTGGCAGTAACGCGCGGCGGCCATGGCGATCTCACCCGGCGCACCGGACGCGGCAGATTAGGGCGCTCAGCCCGCCATGCCTTTGGGGTCCGCCGCCCGCCCGGCCAACGCCAGCTCCCGCAGCGCTTCAGCGTGCCGGTCGTCGCAGGGCTCGCTCAGATCGCCGACGAAGACAGCCAACGCCGTGCCGCCCTCTCCTAGTCCGGCGTGCAGCCACCGCCACGCGGCCAGGTTGGGGTGATCGTAGGCGGTACACGCCTCGGCCGGCGTCGGCAGCTCGATCGCCCGGCCCAGATCGGTGACATCAAGCTGATAGGACGCCGACTCGGCGCGGTGGCCACAGACGGTGGCCAGGACCAACGTCGGCAGCGGATGGTCCCCGATATTGATGCGGGCGAAGTCGACCCGATCGCGGTTCAGGCGAGCGATGCCGTACGCTGCGGGCGCACCCCAGCCAGGAATCGCTGCCGCGAACCGCCGGTTCGCCGCGGCGATCTCCTCGGTCGTTTCCCACCGTTCGCTCAAGCCATCCTCCAAGGCGAATGCTGCTCGGCTCGCATGGCCGAACCTTTGGCTCAACCACCTTCATGGTGGCCACCCGTGACCCAGCCGGCTCCGCTCAAACCCGCGGCCAGCGGAAGGTCACGTCGTGCATCGATCCGCTGCCGGCCGCTACCGCCGGGCGGAGGCGACACAAGGCGACTGCCGAGGAGCGCGGCTTGCGGCATGAGAGTGAGTCCGTGCGGCACACTGCTGGACAGGCGGACGCTGTTCGGGAGCATGGCGCCTAGCAGCCCGAACGCATTCGAGTGAATGACGTGGACTCTTGCGGGGTGTGAGACACGAATGTAGGTGCTTTGGGTTGAGGCTGGTGGCAGCGTAGTCTGGTTGTGGATCAAACAACCAGACTGAGGAGTGCCCGATGACCGACCCCTCGCTTGGCGAGCTGGAGAACCAGCGGGCCGGGCTGTTTGCCCGGCTGGCTGCCATCGGCGACTTCCGGCGCGGCAGTATCAGCGAGAACTACCGGCGCTGCGGCAAGCCGAACTGCGCGTGCGCGCGGCCGGGCCATCCCGGCCACGGGCCGCGCTGGCTGTGGACCCGGACGGTGCCGGGCCGCGGTACCAGGGGCCGCCAGCTGGCGGCCGGCGAAGTGGAGAAGGTGCGCGCCGAGCTGGACCGCTACCAGGAGTTCGCCACCTTGTCGGAGCAGATCGTGGAGGTGAGCGAGGCGATCTGCGAGGCCAGGCCGACTCCGCCGGCGAGCGCTGGCCAGGCCCCTCCGCCGGAGGGGCAAAGGGGGGGCTCTGCGAGGCGCTCGCCGCCGACGCCGCCGCGGAGGTAGCCAAGCTGGCCGCGGCGGCAGCTCGCGGCCTCGTCGGCGGCGGGGGCCTGGAGGCTGTGGAGATGGCGCTCCGCGCCGGGCTGACCCAGTCGGCCGCGGCCTGCTGGAACCGCTGCTGGCCGCGGACGCCGGCTACCGCGGGCCGCGGGCCGGTTGCGGGGCCGGGCACCAGGCGGAGTTCGTGTCCTACCGGGACAAGACCGTCGACACGGTGCTCGGCCCGGTCGCACTCAGCCGGCGCTCCCGGACCGCAGGAATACCTGGTGCACGAGTCGCTGCTGCGGTCTCATGGCGAATTCCCCTGCGCCGGCGACCGGGAAGCGCTGGGCTTCTGCCGTCAGATCGCCGTTCAGATGGCCGACCGGTTCGGTATCACGCCTGAAGAAGCGGCAGCCCGCATCAACCGGCACTGGTCGGAGCCCGGCGACGGGGGCAGCGCGCCACGGGTGTGGATCGTGGGAATGGACATCACCTACCACGAGACAGCCGAATTCTGGGCACACAGCATCTACTACGGACCCTGACGCCCGATGGTGGGCGCCTGGTGCCGCGCCCACCCCGCTGCCACCCCCATAACCATGGCCATGATCGTGTGCTATGCCCTTCCCCCAGGCTGCGCGATCGATCCAGTAAGTGACCTCAAGCCGGCCCCCGGCAGGGAAGCTGGCGATGCTCCCTGCGAGGCGGCCATCGCAGGTTACTGCCCGCAGGGTGAGCCCGGCGAACTTCTCACCCTGGCCATGTGCGCGTCGAAGGCGTCCCGGTCGTCAGGGTCCTCAGGCGTGAAGGCAGCCATCCGGACGCCTTCCGGGTCACGCATCTGCTCGAACAAGGCATCCAGATCCCCGTCCTCTACCGGGCGCAGCGCGACAACGGCCATGTGTTTCCTCCTGCCATTCACCGGCCCCAGCACGGAGCCTGACAGCCCTGCCCTCAGCCCGCCCTCAGCCAGCGTGCCAGAGACGAGCACACTGCCCGCGGCCACGCGAGGCTATGGTGATCAAGTGGCATGTCGCATAACCGAACTGGTCCTGGACGCACGTGATCCCGAACTGTTGGCGCGGTTCTGGTGCGAGGTACTGGGCTATGTCGAACTGGAACGCGACGAAGCAAGCATAGAGATCGGGCCGCCTGGCGTCGGCTTCGGTGGCCCGCAGCCCACGATCGTCTTCAGCCAGGCTGACGAGCCCAAGGCCGGCGAGTTGCGTCTGCACATCGATGTGAATGCCACCGACCGGGAACAGGACGATGAGCTGGAGCGGTTGCTCGCGGCCGGCGCCCGCCGAGTCGATATTGGGCAGACCGGCGCCGAGCCATGGCATGTGCTCGCTGACCCTGAAGGTAACGAATTCTGCCTGCTGAGACGACGGGTACCAAAGGTGTAGTCGCTGATCAATAGCCCGCAGCGGGAGATCAACCACTATGTGGATATCACCGGCACGCTCGACCGCAAGGTGGCTGCGGTCCGGGCGCATGCGAGCCAGGTCAAAGACCCGGGTGGCCTCGCTGAGCGGCTGAGGCGGCGCATCGAGGAGAACACCGCGGCTGCGGGGTTGGCGGAGGGCAGGCTGGCTGAGGCGTTCCAGGTCGTCGTGACCGGCTAGCCCGGCGGTGGTCCCAGGTGTGACGCCGCGCGCCTCCAGGAGTTCCTCGGCCTGGTCTTCGAAGTCCTTGGCAACCGGGGTCCGGAACGGCCTGAGCGCGTCAGCCAGCTGGGCCACTCCGCCGAACACGCGGCCGGAGTGCAGGTTCCAGGCCTCGCGGACGACCTGCCCGGCGGCGGCAGCGGCGGCGTCGACCTCACCCATGTCCAGGCAGGCGGTGGCCTGGATGGTGGTGCGCTGGGCGCGGGTACGGGCATGCGCGGGCTGGCAGAGGCCAACTGACCTGGCCGCGTACTGTTCGGCTCTGCCCGCCTGGCCGAGGTCGCGGTAGGCGCGGGCGGCGTGGCCCCAGTAGCCGCCTTCGTCGAAGTCGAGCCATTCGGGTTCCGGCTGGCCGCTGAGCATGGTGAGCGCGTCGGCGGCGTCGTCCAGTGCGTGCTGGCTGTGCCGGGCGTCGCCAGCGGCGGCGTGCGCGCAGGCTTCCATGGCTGCGAGCATGGCCACGGTGCGGGGCGTGGCGATCTGCCGGGTGGCCGCACGGGCGGCCTGGGCGAAGTCGATGGCCTGCCTGCGGTGCCCGAGGTAGATGGCCTGGTGGCTCATGGCGGCAAGTACCCGTCCCCCGAGCAGCCGGTTCCCTGCCGTGTGGGCCAGCCGCAGCGTGCTGGCAAGATGCTCGCTAGCCCGTTTCTGCTGCGCGGCGGTAGGCGGCGAGTTCCGCGCCTAACGCGCGGCGGGCTTCCTGGACGGCCGCTGGTTCTTTCACCGCGAGCCTCCTCGGGGGGTGTCACGGGCTGTCAGCACATTGTCGCAAACACACGCCGCTGCCGGTGCCTGCCGGTGCCTGTCCGCTTGCATTGGATCACGTCACAGCCACGAGCAAGGAGGTGGACGGGATTGCGACAGCCAGCAGACGCGGACGCCCCGGCCCCCGGCAGGGCCGGTCCCGCCGGGGCGGGTGCGGGCGCTTACCTGGTCGCGTGCGGGTGGACCGAGACGGATGACCTGGCGGGCAGGGCTGGCGCTGGTCCTCGCGGACCGGGTCACCGCGGCGAACGGGCCCGCGCTCGGCGTGACCGGGTCGCGACGCGGTGCAGGCACTGGCGGTGACGGACCGTTCTGGCGGGAACAGCAGCCGCTGCTGCGCTCCACAGCTCGAGTTTCCAGGCCCGGCTCAGCGTTGCCCTGGCGCTGATCAGGCGGGCACATGGGAGCTGATCGCGCGTAGCGCCGAGGCGTGGATCAGCGAGGCCGAGTCGCCCCCGAGGCCGGGAGTGCAGCACCAGTTCGGGCTGACCCTGTGGTTCTGCCCGCACCTCGCCACCATGGACCCGTCCGGCAACGGCGACGACCTTTATCTCGCGGCCTGCGGCTGGCGGTTCGCGACGACAGCAATCCGCTGATGTTCGAGATCTCCCTGGCCCGCGGCTTCAAGCTCGCCGCTGATCGTGAACGGGACCATCGCCTGGCGGGACGGCAAGCCGTGACCAGTCGGCTTTCCCGGGGAAGTCCTCCACCTTTTGCACGACAGATCGCCGAATATTTGCGAATGACGTCTGTGCCCCACAGCACCGCACCTGCGTGCAGATGTCCCAGTTCTGACTGTCGTCCCATCACCCAATGCCGCATCATCCAGCCGACCGCGGTGTCTGCCGTGGATCATCCGCTTTTCAGGGAACAGAGCTACCACGCACTGAGCAGGCGGGACGCGGCACGGCGGGCTGACCTGGGCACGTATCGGGCATGATCAAGCGCCTTGCAGGCTCGATCGTGCTGGACGGTAGCCGATCCACGTGTCAAGCTGGCCGTATCAGTTATGCGCAGACGTGCACCGGCTCAGGCGGCTGCTCCAGGCTGTAGATCGGAGTGGCGATGACTCTGGAATCGATTCCGCCCGGTCCGGAGCCGGAAAATCTATTCGGCGGTTGGCTTGAAATCGCCGCAACGGTTGGCCGATTCGTGTCCCAGTTGCCCGGACCTGGCGGCGTCTCGGCTGTCGTGAACATGCTCGCCGCTCTCGCTGACGCCCAGGATGGCCGGACAGCCCTGCTTAGGTCGATCAAGGCCGACACTGCCGTCATGCGGATCGCCCCACTTAAGCACGGTCTGCGTAGCCTGCAAGAGGCACGGCGTGTCGGACCAACCAATCCTCTTTGGGATACCTTCATCCGCCGGGCAGAAGACAGCCTGAGCGAGGCGCTCGAACGCGTATCCGGTCCGCAGGAGGAGGCACTTGTCGAATTAAATCTCGGCGTTGTCTACCTCGCGATGGGCCACCGGGACAGCGCACGTCATCACCTTGAGCACAGCGTGCAGTGCGCGGACCGGGCGGTCGACGAATACGTGGGAAGGTCCGGGAGTGCAATTGGAGATTTTCGTACACCACCCGCGGAACGTCGGCCGACAGGATTCAACGGACGTAATGTAGCGACAATCGCTGCGATCTTGGGAACCGTCACCATCACCAATGGGATACTGTCACCGTCGGGATTCTACCTGGACGCCATGACTCCCTGGGGACGCCGGGCATGCCGTGATCTTGAGCGCTTCATAGGTTTCTACAATCTCATCCAGCGCACGGCCAGCAGCGTGTCTGGCGCTCAGCCTCAGTATCTGGTGCTTTCCGGCCCGGAAGAGCCGCTCGTCAAGGGACTGTTTAGAAAGCAGCCTAATTATCCCCTTGTGGATTACCCATACGTGTTGTATACGTCGTCGCGCTAAGTGCGGTTCTAGGCAGAAGCAATACGCCTGGCGAATCAATTTGTCTCGGGACCGCGGGTGCTGCGCCGGATCTGCTGCCCGGCCTCGCGGCTTGCGGCGGAGCGTGGCGGAGGCCGTCCCGGCTGGCGCGCGCCGACGGCGTGCCCTTTGAAGTCATAGAGAAAGTTGTCGCAGGCTGGGGCAAGGGGCGAGTGGTTCACTAACAGGCGGACGATCAGTCGGGCCTGAACAGGCACGACACAGCACGGCGGGCTGACATGGGCATGTATCGGGCATGCTCAAGCGATCTTGTGACGCAGATTGACTATTCTGCGCGTGTTCGCGATCACGCTGCACGAGACGCGAGCCGCGCCCTAACGGCGGCTCCGCGTGTTTGCCCCACCGGCGGCTCGGCCACGCTCGGTGACCTGCTGGCGGATGGTAACCCGGGGCTGAGGCGGGCGCAGCCCCCGGGTCGCGGGCCGTTGTACCGGCCCGCGACCCGGGGGCTGCGCGGCGTCCGGGAGGACGCTCGCTGCCGATGCGTCAGGCGATGACCCTGACGTTTTCCGCCTGGGGTCCCTTCTGGCCCTGCGTGATGTCCAACTCGACCTTCTGCCCTTCCTCCAGGCTGCGGTAGCCGCCACCCGTGATCGCGCTGAAGTGCACGAACACGTCCGGGCCGCCCTCCACCGCGATGAAACCGTAGCCCTTATCGCCGTTGAACCACTTCACCGTGCCCTGCGCCATCTTGACCTTCTCCGCTGCGGCTGTGCCCCCGCCATGGCGGCCGGGGTCCAGGCTGATTCCCGCGATTGCTCTGGCCAGCCTGTCACGTCAGGCGCGGGGGCGTAAGCCGTGCGGCTGGCTGGCCACGGGTGATGGGCGGCGAGAACCACCCCGCCCGGCCAGGGAGCGAAAGCGGCGGAAGCGAGCACCTGGGCCGGATGCACCAGAGCCCTCCACCGCCGAAGTCCGGGCATGGGCGCGGCCACCGGTCTTGCCATCCCGGCCGCGGCAAGATCTGGGCCGCCTGGCGCGCGGCGCACCGCGGTTTGGGATGCCCGGCAGAATGGTCGCCGTGACCGGTCAGTCCCCGTCGCCTGATGCGCCGCCGAGCCCGTCGGTGCTGGAGGCGGTCCTGGAACGGATCACCTATGTCAACGAGGACACCGGCTACACCATCGCCCGGGTGGCCACGGAGCGGACCGGCCCGGATCTGCTGACGGTGGCAGGGCCGCTGCTGGGCGCGCAGGCCGGGGAAAGCCTGCGGCTGACCGGGCGCTGGAGCTCTCACCCCAGGTACGGCAGGCAGTTCGAGGTGACCTCCTACACCACCGTGCTGCCCGCCACGATCCAGGGCATCCGCCGCTACCTGGGTTCGGGGTTGATCAAGGGGATCGGCCCGGTGATGGCCGAACGGATGGTGGCACATTTCGGGGCCGGCATCCTGGCCGTCATCGAGACCGAGCCCGGCCGGCTGATCGAGGTGCACGGCCTGGGACCGAAACGGACCGAGAAGATCGCTGAGGCGTGGGAGGAACAGAAGGCGATCAAGGAAGTGATGGTGTTCCTGTCCGGCGTCGGGGTGTCCACCTCCCTGGCAGCGCGGATCTACAAGAAGTACGCCGGCGCCTCCATCACGATCGTGAAGAACGAGCCGTACCGGCTGGCGTCAGAGGTGTGGGGCATCGGGTTCAAGACCGCCGACACCATCGCCCGGGCCGCCGGGATCCCGCACGACAGCCCGCAGCGGATCAGGGCAGGGCTGCAGTACACCCTGTCGCAGGCCGCCGACAACGGGCACTGCTACCTCCCGCAGCCCAACCTGATCACCGATGCCGCCAAGATCCTCGAGGTGGACCGGGAACTGATCGGCCCGTGCCTGGACGAGCTCGCCGCCGCCGGGGGTGTCGTCCGCGAGCTGGTACCCGGTGAGGGTGGTGATCTGCTCCCGGCGGTCTACCTGGTGGCCTTCCACCGGGCCGAGCAGTCCCTGGCGACCGGGCTGCTGGCCCTGCTGAACTCCCGGCAGGAGCGGCTGCCGGCATTCGCGGCCGTGGACTGGGGCAAGGCACTGCGATGGCTGCACGCCCGGACCGGGCAGGACCTGGCCCCCGGGCAGCAAGAAGCAGCCCAGCTCACCCTCACGCAGAAGGTGGCCGTGCTGACCGGCGGCCCCGGCTGCGGGAAGAGCTTCACCGTCCGTTCCGTCGTCGAGCTCGCCACGGCCAAGAACGCCACCGTGGTGCTGGTCGCGCCCACCGGCCGGGCCGCCAGACGGCTAGCCGAACTAACCGGCCACCAGGCCTCCACCGTGCACCGGCTGCTGGAACTGCAGCCCGGCGGCGACCCCAAATACGACCGCGGCAACCCCCTGGACGCCGATCTGGTCGTAGTGGACGAGTCCTCGATGCTGGACGTGATCTTGGCGAATAAGCTGGTCAAGGCCATCCCGGCAGGAGCGCATCTGCTGATGGTCGGCGACGTCGACCAGCTCCCCTCAGTCGGCGCCGGCGAAGTCCTGCGGGACCTGCTCGCCGCCGGCGCCATCCCGCGGGTGCGCCTCACCCAGATCTTCCGCCAGGCCCAGCAGTCCGGCATCGTCGTCAACGCCCACCGCATCAACCACGGCCAGCCCCCGCAGCTCACCGGCTTCGGCGACTTCTACTGGTTCACCTGCGAGCCCCCCGGGGACTCAGGCCTGCACCCGGCGGAGCAGACCGCCAGGCTCGTCGCAGACATCGTCGCCCGCCGCATCCCCGCCAGATTCGGGCTCGACCCGGTCCGCGACGTCCAGGTGCTCACGCCGATGCACCGCGGCCCCGCCGGAGCGGGCAACCTCAACAACCTGCTGCAAGAAGCGCTCACCCCGCACCGTGACGGGACGCCGGAGAGGCGGTACGGCGGGCGGGTGTTCCGCGTCGGGGACAAGGTCACCCAGCTCCGCAACAACTACGGCAAAGGCAAGGCGGGTATCTTCAACGGCACCGTCGGGGTCGTCACCGGCCTGTCCCTGCAAGAGCAGACCCTGACCGTGCTGACCGACGAGGACGAGCCGGTGGACTACGACTTCGCCGAGCTCGATGAGCTCGCCCACGCCTACGCCGTCACCATCCACCGCTCCCAGGGCAGCGAATACCCCGCTGTGGTCATCCCGCTGACTACCTCGTCCTGGATGATGCTGCGGCGCAACCTGCTCTACACCGGCGTCACCCGCGCCAGGAAGCTCATCATCCTGGCCGGATCCCGCCGCGCCCTGGCCCAGGCGGTCCGCACCCCCGGAGCAGGCCGCCGCCACACCGCACTCACCCACCGGCTCCACTCCGCCGGGTAGGCGAGCGGACCCCAGCGCCCGGCAGCAAGCAAAGAGCACTCTGCGATGTGTCCGTAAACGGCCTGCCCGC
>Ga0307374_10004145_pt1 | contig 24291 bp, 29 predicted proteins | sample OX3MG_FD_202532 | JGI IMG/M metagenome (GOLD analysis project Ga0307374, IMG submission 202532) | Soil microbial communities from Risofladan, Vaasa, Finland - OX-3 | ecosystem: Environmental > Terrestrial > Soil > Coastal area > Acid sulfate soil | place: Finland: Risofladan, Vaasa | collected... | reverse complement strand
CACACACTGACCATACACGACATAAGCTCACGCTGCAACTATATTCTGCCTACGCCATCGAGCGCAGCGAACCTCAAATCAAGTTCAAAACCCTCGCCTATTGCTGCCTACGACTCAGGAACTTCGGGCTAGCCTCGGGGGCCCAACGACTTGACAAGACACTATGGGTTCTAGGTGAATGGGTCTTCGATGAGCCCGGCGGCCGAGCTCTAGCCGGCCGGCTGCGCCTGCTCGCGGAACGGCGCCCACGACGTCCGGTGAATCGGGCTCGGCCCGAGGCGTCGGATGGCTGCACGGTGGGCCGGCGTGGCGTAGCCCTTGTGGCCGGCGAACCCGTAGCCGGGGTAGAGCTTGTCGTACTCGATCATCGCTCGATCACGCGCGACTTTGGCCACGATGCTGGCCGCCATGATCGAGGCGCAGATGCGGTCCCCGCGCACCACCGCCATCTGGGCGATCATCGCGTCGGGCACGTCCCACGCATCCACGAGCAGGTACTCCGCCGGGATCTTGAGCCCGGCCACCGCGCCAGCCGTGGCGAGGTGGCGAGCACGCAGGAGGCCGAGGCTGTCCACCTGCGCATGGTCGACCGCGCAGACCGACACCGCCATCGCCCGCCGCCGGATGGCGCGGTCCAGGCGGTCGCGCTGCTCGGCGGTCAGGAGCTTCGAGTCGTCAAGGCCAGGAATGCGGACGCCGATGGGCAGCACGACAGCGCCGCCGACCACCGGGCCTGCCAACGGTCCCATGCCGACCTCGTCCACGCCCGCGACCACCTGGTAGCCCATCGCGCTCGCCATGCGCTCGTAACGCCAGAGCATGTGGCGGCTCAATAGTCCTTCACCATCGACGCGAGGTTACGTGAGCTCAGCGCAAAAGCGCCAGGCTCTTAAATCGGCCCCGCAGCCCGTTATTCTTCGGCGTCCTCGGTTTCCGGTTCTGCTGCCGGCGCGGCCGCCGGTGCCGCCACCGTGCTGCGCCGCTCGCGAATGCGGGCCGCACGGCCGACCTTGCCGCGCAAGTAGTAAAGGCGTCCCTGGCGCACATCGCCGTGGCGCAGGACGTCGATCTTGTCGATGCGAGGCGAGTGGATCATGAAGGTCCTTTCGACGCCGACGCCATGAGTGACACGTCTCACAGTGAAGTTCTGGCGGAGGCCGCCACCAGTCACCCGGATGACCGTGCCTTCGAACACCTGGATGCGCTCACGGGTGCCCTCGACGACCTTCGCGTGGACTTTGACCGTGTCGCCCGCACGAAGGGCGGGGACCTTTTCCTTCTGCTGCTCCTTCTCGAGCTGCTGGATAACGTTCATGTCTTCTTCAACTCCTTGATTTGTGAACCATGTCTTGCTGCTGCCTGCTGACGGCGCCACTGGCGGATGCGCGCGTGGTCGCCGGATAAGAGCACATCGGGCACGCCCAGACCTCGATACTCGGCAGGCCTCGTGAACTGTGGCCATCCTGACGGCTCGCTCGAAAAGGTGTCCTGCGTCAGCGATTCGGGGTCGCCGACAACCCCAGGCACCAGCCGCGCGACGGCGTCGATCAGCACCATGGCCGGGATCTCTCCTCCGCTCAGGACATAATCCCCGATCGATACCTCGCGCGTTGCGAGACCCGTACGCACGCGGTCGTCGATGCCTTCATAGCGACCGCACACGATGATGAGCCCGGTCTCCGCCGAGAGCTCGGCTGCGAGCTTTTGGTCGAGCGGCTCGCCCCAAGGCTCCATCAACACGATGGGGCCTGGGTTGAGCGGGCGGATCGACTCCACCGCCTCGAACACCGGCTCCGGCTTGAGAACCATGCCCGGACCGCCCCCGAACGGGATGTCATCCACCTGCCGGTGGCGATCGTGCGTGTGGTCGCGCAGATCGTGGGCATGCAGCTCGATCAGCCCACGCTCCAGGGCGCGGCCGACGACGCCCTGCTCGAACACCGGCTTGAACATCCCCGGGAAGATGGTGATGACGTCAAAGCGCATGGAGCTCATGCGTCCTCGACCTGCACCAGCCAGTCGGCGACCACGACGCGGCCACCTTGCACGTCCACCTCGACCACGGCGTCCCGTGTCGCCGGGATCAGGTGCTCGACGACGCCTTCCCGGCTCACCCACACGTCGTTGGCCGGCCGTTCGAGGATCTCGGCGATCGTGCCGAGCGGACGGCCCGAGCTGGTTAGGACGGCGAGGCCCACCACCTGGTGGTGGTAGAAACGACCTTCGGCCAGCGGCCTGGCCTCCTCTTCCGAGACCTCGAGGTAGCGGCCGCGGAACAAGTCGGCGACCGTTCGATTGTCGATGCCTCGCAGCTTGACCACCAGGCCCGGGTGGCCCGGCCGGCTCCACTCGACCTGTCGCTCGGCGCCGTCGATCAAGAATGTGGCGCCGGCGTCGAACCGATCGGCGAAGTCTGTCAAGGGGATGACCTTTACAGCCCCTTCCAACCCATAAGCGCCCGCGACCTGCCCGACCTTGATCACTCTGTGTCGCCGTCTCCTGAATGCCGAGCTGTGCGAGGTGCGGCGTCTGGAGCTGCCGCAAGGTCCACGAACACGCGCTTACGATCACGCAGCGAGGCCACGCGGACCAGCGTCCGCACGGCTTCTATGTTCCTGCCCGCTTTGCCGATGAACCTGCCGACATCCCCCTCGGCGAGCTTCACCTTGATCGCGATGGTCCCGCCACCGCGCTCCACCGCCTCGACTACGACCTCGTCCGGCTTGTCCGCCAGCGACTTCGCGACGTACTCGACCAGGGCTTTGTAGTCGATGGCCGGCCCCGGAGGACCGGACGGACCCTCACGCCGGAAACCGCGGTTGTACGGGCCGCGGCCGCCCGAGCCCTCACGCCGGGGCGGTCGACTTCCGCGTTTCTGCAAGTCGCTCAAGGATTCCCTCCCGCTTCAACAGGCTCCGCGCGGCTTCGGTGGGCTGAGCGCCCTGCTGGAGCCAGCGCACGACTTTGTCGCCGTCGATCTTGATCACCACGGGGTCGGTCATCGGATCGTAGTACCCGAGGTGCTCGATGAACCGGCCGTCGCGCGGCGATCGCGCGTCCGCCACAACGAGGCGGTAGAAGGGGTGCTTTTTCGCCCCCATCCGCCTCAACCTGATCTTTACCAACCTGGACCTCCTTGTCCAAACAGCCGGGCCACCCCGGCTTTTCCACTGCGACCCCCGAACTGCTTCGCGAGCTTTTGCATGGTCTCGCGAGCCTTCAGGAGACGGTTGACGTCGGCAGGCTGCATGCCGCTGCCCCGGGCGATACGCCGCTTGCGTGCGCCATCGATAAGCTCAGGATGCGCGCGCTCCCTTGAGGTCATCGAAAGGATCATGGCCTCCATGCGGCGCACCTCTTTGTCAGTGTCGGTTCCCGCCACCTGGCTCTTCAATGCCTTGCCGCCCGGAAGCATATCGAGCATGCCCTCCAGCGGACCCATGGTTCGGACCTGGCGGATCTGGGCGAGGAAATCGTCGAACGTGAGGTGCCCGGACCGCATGCGGCGCTCGACCTCGGCCGCCTGGGCCTTGTCGACGTTCTGCTCGACGCGCTCTATAAGGGTGAGGACGTCACCCATGCCGAGGATCCGCGAGGCCATCCGGTCGGCAAGGAAGACCTCGAGGTCCTGGGGCTTCTCTCCGGTTCCGGCGAACCGGATCTGCTGGCCGGTGGCGCTCCTCAGGGAGAGCGCGGCGCCGCCGCGAGCATCGCCGTCGAGCTTGGTCAGGATGACGCCATCGAGGCCGAGGCTCGCGAAGGCCTCCCCCACCTTCACCGCCTCCTGGCCCGTCATCGAGTCGGCGACCAGCAGCGTCTCGGTGACCGGGACCGATGCCTTCAGCCGCCTCAGCTCGTCCATCAGCTCGACGTCGACGTGGAGGCGGCCGGCAGTGTCGAGGATCACCACGTCGTTGCCGAGGCGCTGCGCATCTTTGATCGCGGCGGCAGCGATATTTTCTACCTTGCCCTCGCCGGAGTAGAAGGCCACCTTCTCGCGCTCGGCGAGGGTGCGGAGCTGGTCGACGGCGGCGGGGCGCCTCAGGTCAAGGGCGGCGAGGAGCGGGCGGTGGCCGTCGCGTCTTGCCAGGAGGGCGAGCTTGATCGCGGTGGTCGTCTTGCCGGAGCCCTGGAGGCCCACGAGCAGCACGACAGTCGGGGTGCCACCGTACCTGAGGCCCTCGGAGTTGCCGCCGAGCAGGTCGACGAGCTCCTCGTTGACGGCTTTGATCACCTGTTGGGGGGCGGTCAGGCCAGGGGCGATCTCCACGCCGGTGATCCTGGCTCGCACTCGGTCGATGAACTCTTTGACGACCTTGAAGTTGACATCCGCTTCGAGGAGGGCCATGCGGACCTCGCGAAGGCCGGCGTCCACGTCCTCGGGGCGGAGGACGCCTCGGCCGGAGATCTTCTTGAGGGCGGCGGCGAGGCGCTCGCCGAGGGTTTCGAACATACGGCTAAGCGCCTAGTTGCGCCATGCGGTGCTTCAGCTCGGTGAGCTCGCGTTCGAGCGTGGCGATGGCGCGGCGGCGGCGAGTGGCTTCCTTGAGGAGGCCGAGGCGAGCCTCGTAGTCCTCCAGCGAACGGGTGGAGCGGCGCACGATGTCGTGGACGGCAGCGCGGGAGGTCCCCTGGTTGGAGGCGATCTCGGCCAGGGACCAATCGTTTCGCAGATGGAGGTCCAGGACCTGGCGCTGGTGGTCAGTCAGGAGGGCTCCGTAACGGTCGTAGAGGGCCAGGTAGCGGTTGCGGGCCTGGAGGGTGTCAAGGGGCATGCCTTGACAGCTTAGCAAAGCTAGGGGTGCGCCGGGATCTGGCTCTGCCGCCTCAAGGCGGGACGACCCCCATCAGATAGACTCGGGTCTGTGCTCACCGCCGTCATCCTTGTCAAGGCCACTCGGGTGGGGTTGGGGCACCTAGGGCCCAAGCTGGCGGATGTGGCGGGGGTGGCCGAGGTTTACACGGTGACGGGGGAGTGGGACTTCGTGGCCATCGTGCGGGTGCGGGAGCACGACGAGCTGGCCAAGGTGGTCACGCAGGAGCTGGCGAAGCTGGAGGGGATCGAGAGGACACAGACGATGGTCGCGTTCCAGCAGTTCTCCGCCCACGACCTGGAGTCGATGTTCGGGCTGGGCCTCGAGGAGAAATCGGGGTAAGCGCGGCCTGGGCTCAAAAGGCGCCCTTCGGGAACATATGCCTACGTGGCGCAGCGGCGAGAGCAACATTCGCGCCCTTTTGGGCGTGGTCGGGTCGGACTCCATTACCTAGCGGCGGCGCAGCCTTTCGATCGGTAGCTGAATCAACGCACGCCATTGTTGACGGAGCGCGATTCCCCTTGGGACCGGGTGGCGTACTCCTGCTACCGGTTTGGTCGTGCGCTCGATCACAGCGGTACGGAAGTCGCCTTCGAACTCTGTCATTGCACGTGCCATGTCAGAGGCGCCGAAGTGGCAGTCGCTAGCGCCTATTGGTGCGCCCAGCCGATCTCGATGAGCGTCATAGAACTCGTGCAGCAGCTTCCGACGCCTCGCGCCGATGGGCACTGTCGACAGGATCTCGATCGCGTCCACGTTTTGCTTTTCGATCAGGCGGCGCAGCATGCCTGGCTGGATCGAGCCGAAGTACACAGGCATGAACGGGTGCGGCACCATGACCAGTCCGCCCTGCGCGTGGATCGCCGCGACAGTGTCCTCGAGCGACATGCCTCGCTTGATCGGCGTCTCCAGGAACCACCCCACGATGTGGGTCTGCGCCGGCCACGCGGTGGTCACCTCCTGACCTGCGACGACAGTCAAACCAGCGGCGTCCCCTCGCGACTGCGCCTCCTTCACCGACGCCATCGTGTCGTGGTCGGTGACCGCGATCAGGTCGACCTGCGCTCTGACGGCGGCGGCGACCAGCTCAGCCGGGGAGACCATTCCGTCCGACGCGGTGGTGTGACAGTGTGGATCGGCGCGCACTACCGTCAGGCCTGGAACAGCGCCCGCAGGAACGCTTCGGGCTCGAACGGTGCGATGTCGTCGATCCCTTCCCCCACTCCCACCAGCTTGACCGGTACGTTGAGCTCGGCCTCGATCGCGATGACCGCACCGCCCTTGGCACTGCTGTCGAGCTTCGACACCACCAGTCCCGTCATCGGGATCGCCTTGTTGAACTCTCGAGCCTGCACAAGGCTCGTGAGGCCCGCGTTCGCGTCCAGCACCAGCAGCGACTCGAATGGCTGGTCGCCCAGCGCTTTCGCGGCGACTCGCCCCACCTTGGCCAGCTCTTCGATCAAGTTGCGCTGAGTCTGCATGCGGCCAGCCGTGTCGACGAGCACCACGTCGTTACCCCGCCCCCGCGCCGCCTGGAGCCCATCGAAGACCACCGACGCCGGGTCGGCTCCGGACTTACCTGCAAAGCTCTCGACACCCGCGCGGTCCGCCCACGCCACCATCTGCTCGATCCCGGCCGCCCTGTACGTGTCCGCGGCGACCACCAGCGGCTTGCGCCCCTGGCCCTTGAGGCGGCGGCCGAGCTTGCCGATCGTCGTCGTCTTGCCCGCGCCATTGACGCCATAGAGCAGAACGCATGCCGGTCGTGCACGCAGATCCAGGTCGCGCGGCTTCGATGACATCATCGGGATCGCCGTCGCCACCAACGCCTCAACCCCCTCCTCGCGCGTGCGCGGCGCACGCTTCCTCACGCCCGCCGCAAGCCGAGCCGCCATCATGGGGCCAAGGTCAGCCGACACCAGCAGTTCCTCCAGCTCCTCGTAATAGCTCGGCTCCAGCGGCGGGCTGAGCGCACGAAGGCCGGCCGCGAGCGCGGTGCGTGTCCGTCCTGTGACGCGGCTCCAAACGCTCGCGTGTCGGTCGTCAGCCAGCTTGGGCGGCGTTTGCGCTTCGAACGCTTGGCTTACGAATGTCCTCGAGCCGAACTGACACCAGGTGCGACGAACCGCTTTCGTCGAGGTGAATGCCATAAAGGCTCGAAGCGTGGGACATCGTCACGTGGTTGTGCGTGATGACCAGGAACTGGCGCTGCAGACCCAACCGCTCGAGCATCTCGCCAAACCGGCCGACGTTCGCATCGTCAAGGGCGGCGTCGACCTCGTCGAGAATCGTGAACGGGCTTGGGTTGACCTCGTCGAGCGCCAGCACCAGCGCAAGCGCCGCGAGCGACCGCTCGCCGGAGGACAGGAGCGTCACGTTCTGCAACCGCTTGCGCGCCGGCTGCACGAGTATCTCGACGCCGGACCGCGGACCCTCATCGCCATCGGCGTGCTTTAGAGTCGCGCGGCCGCCCGGCGCGAGCAGCGAGAAGTATTCGTGGAAGTTGGCGGCGACCGCGCCGAACACCGCCTCGTATCGCGACTCCTCCTCCTCTCGCAGCTTGGCGATCAGCTGCTCGAGGTCCTCGCGCGCCGCAGCGATGTCGTCGAGCTGAGTGCGAAGTGTCTCGAAGCGCTCCTCCAGCTCGCGGCACTCGGCCTCGGCCAACGCGTTGGTGGGACCGATCTCCTCCAGCCTTCGCTCGAGGGCCCGCATCTCCCGCTCACGGGCCTTGCCGCCTGGCACCTCTTCCGGCGCCACCCCGTCCGGCATCCGTGAACGGATCTCCTCCATCCGCGCCTGCAGCAGCTCCGACTCGCGCGCCAGCAGCTCGAGGTTCCCTTCCAACGTGCCCAGCTTGAGCCTCGCCTCCATTCGGGCTTCGTCGAGCAGGCCCAAGCGCCGAGCACCCTCTTCCAGCTCCGCCTCCTCTTCGGGCGACTCGCCTTCAGCCGCGGCCAGGGACGACCTGGCGGCTTCAGCCGCGCTCGTGAGCCCCGGCAGGATCTCGAACGCGGCGGTCGCCACTCCTTCGGCCTCGGCCAGGCGCCTCGCCCTGTCGTCGGCAGCCGATCGCAGGCCGGCGAGGTCCATTTCAACCGCCCGCACCTGCCGCCGCAGGTCCTCGACCCGATCGCGCCATCGCGCCCGGTCGAGCTCGGCCTGGTGCGACGCGGTCCGGTGGGCGCCAAGCGCCTCGAGGTGGCTCTCGAGCTCGCGGGCCACCGCCGCCGCCCGCTCCTCCGCCGTGGTGGCCAGCCGCTCGAGCTCCGGGAGCCGTTCGGCCTCCAGCTTCTCCTCGGCTCGAGCCGCCTCCATCATCCGCTGCGACTCGGCCGGCTTGGTGGCGCCCGCGGCACGTGCCCGCAGCTCTGCGAGCGCGGACTCAGCCGCCTTCAGCCGGTGGCCGGCAGCCTCGCCCTCCAGCATCCTGGGCTCGAGCTCAGCGATGCGCGCCTTCAGGCGCGAGCGGCGGGCGTCGATCTCCACGCGCGGGTCGGAGCCGGCGCGGACCAGGCCCTCCTCTCGATAGACACCCGCCATCGTCACGTCCCGGCCAACGACCAGGTGCCCAAGCAGGCGCTGGGCCAGGAGCTCGTACCCCTTGCGTACCGTAACGTGCTCGATCAGGGCGCCAGGCTCGGGGGAGGCGGCCACGGACCCCGGGTAGAGCACGGTTCGCTGGGGCTCTGTGGGCGAGGCCGCCGCGGTCGCCGCGCTGGCGTCTGCCGCAACGAGCGCGTCAACCAGGGGCCCCAGCGCGGCCGAAAGCGCAGCCTCGTACCCGTCCGCCGGCGTGATCGCCTCGCCCAGCCGCACCAGGCCCGGCGCGCTCACCGGCCGCAGCGCGTCGAGTCCCTCGAGCTCGGAGCGCAGCCGTCCGACCGCAATCGCCGCCGCCTCCGCGGCATCCGCCGCCTCCATCTCGATCGCGACCGTCGCCTCGGCGCCCGGGATCTGCTCGGCGGCGGCGGCGAGGGCCGTGTTCCTGGCCACCTGTTCCTCGAGGAACTCGCGCCTAGTCCGTAGGCCGGCGACGGACGAGGTTGCGGCGCTGACGGCGCGCCGGGTGGTCTCGGCCTCGCGACGGGCCTGCTGCACGACGGCCGGGTCGAGAGCTGGCGGCGGCGGCGGCGCCTCGGGCACCGCCTCGAGGGCGGCCCTCGCCTGCTCGAACTCCGCGGCCAACTGGGTCTGCAGCGCCTCCGCGGCGGCCGATTTGGTGTGGCTGATTGCGTCTTCGTGGCGCACCGCCTCCGCCAGGGCGCGCTGCCCGCCGGCCCGCGCTTCCGCCAGCTGCAGGGCGTGCTCGGCCGCGGCCAGCTCCAGCCCCAGCTTCCCAAGCTTGCGCTGCCTGCCGAGGCGCCGGTCCTGCGCCACCTGCACCTCGGCTCGTGCCGCCTGGAACTCGTCCTCTGCCGCCTTGGCCAGCTCGCGAGCCTCGGCCAGCTTTCGCTCCACGGATTGCGCCTGCCCGGTGGCTCGGCGGTGCGCGTCACGCGCCTCGCGCCATTCCTCCCATACGATGCTTCCCCGGAGCAGGTCCAGCCGCGCCGCCGCCTCGGCGCCCTCTCGGGCCGCTGCGGCCTGGGTGCGCACTATCTCGAGGCGAGGCTCGATCTCCGACCTCAGATCCTCGAGCCGCAGCAGGTTCTGGGCCAGCTCGGTCAGCCTCTGACCCGCTTCCTGCCGGCGCTGCTTGACGCCACGCACCTGGGCGGCCTCCTCCAGCAGCTGGCGGCGCTCTGCCGCCGAGCAGACGACGATGTGCTCGATGTCGTGCTGATCGATGATCGCGTAGGAATCAAGCGTCAGGCCTGTCGACGAGAGCAGGTGGATGAGGTCGCGCCGGCGGACCCGGCTGCCGTTCATGAAATAGTCGCTCTCGCCATCGCGCTCGACCCTGCGCTTGATCGCGACCTCGTGGTAGTCGACGGGCAGGCGGCCGGCCGTGTTGTCGAAGACCAGCGTCACCTCGGCGAAGGCGGCGCGTGAGCGCCTCTCGCCACCCACGTATATGACTTCTTCCATCTTCTTGCCGCGGAGGTCGCGGGCAGTGCCGGCGCCAAGCACCCATTTCACGGCGTCGACGATGTTCGTCTTGCCGGAGCCGTTGGGCCCGACGATCGCGGTCACGCCGCCTTCAAACCGGATCTCGGTGGGGCGGGCGAAGGTCTTGAAACCCAGCAGGTGCAAAGAGCGGAGGAACAAGCTCGGCCTAGGGTATCAGAGGGGGCCTATTTAGGGGTCGATCCGGGCTGGCATACAACCTGTGGATATCCCTACTCCAGCGGCTCGCCGAACTGCCGACTCCGGCGCGGGGTCGGGGGCGGCGTCTCCGGCGTGTCGGCCACCGCTTGGGGACCTGGGTCAGGTGACGGCTCCGGCGCCACCGTCGCTGCCGCCGCCGGAGGCAGCGACGCGGACCCATTTCCATCCGACGGGGGCACCGCTGCGACGCGCGGCGTGCGGGGCGCTCGCGGCGCTCGGGCACGCGGGCTCTTGGCCGGCTTGGCGGCCAAAGGCTTCGCGGCCGAGGTGCCTGTGAGCTTCTCCAGCGCCACCCGGGCGGCCTCCTGCTCGGCCTCCTGCTTGGTCGGGCCGTGCCCGGTGCCCAGCGGCTCCGCGCCCGCAAACACCACCGAGGTGTACTCGCGATGGTTGCCGACCCGCGCCCCCTCGCTGTCGTAGAACGGCGTCTCGCCGAACCGTTCCTGGGCGACCTGTTGCAGGCGGCCCTTGAAGTTCTCGTCTTGCGCCGGCGAAGGCAGCGAACGGTAGCGGTTGAGGTAGTAGTGGTAGGCGGCGTCATAGCCCGCGTCGAGGAACACTGCCCCGAGGACCGCTTCAAACATGTTCGCGAGCAGCGACTTCAAGTTGCGCCCTCCGCCCTTCGCGATGCCCTTGCCGAGGTAGAGGTAGGCACCCATGTCGAGCTGTTCGGCGAGCAGTGCGAGGGTGTTGGTGTTGACCATGGCGGAACGCGTCTGCGTCAGCTCGCCCTCGCTCGCCCCAGGGTGGTGCTTGTAGAGATACTCGGCGGTGATGAGCTGAAGGACGGCGTCCCCGAGGTATTCGAGGCGCTCATTGTCTCGCGGCGAAAGATGTGGGCTCTCGTTCGCGAATGAGCTGTGGGTCACCGCCTCCAGCAAGAGGCTGGGGTCACGAAAATGGATGCCGATCTTCTGCTGGAGCAGCTGGAGGTTTGGAGCGAGAGGCGCCGCGGTCTGTGCTATGAGCCGGACTTCTCCTGGATGTACTCCCAGGCCTGGCCGACAGTCGTGATCTTCTCGGCGTCCTCGTCGGGGATCTCCAGGCCCGTGTTCTCCTCGAATGCGTAGATGAGCTCGACCAGGTCGAGCGAGTCAGCGTTCAGGTCTTCCTGGAACGACGCATCCATCGTCACCTGCTCTGGCTCACAGCCAAGACGCTCGACCACGATGTTCTTGAAGTCTTCGAAGCTTAGTTTCTGAGTTTCCAAATCTCGCCTCCGGTGCGCGTGGGCGGGTGCGCCGCTACTTTACCAGCCCGGGAGGGGGCCGGGCTCCGGGCGCCAAGAGCTCAACTCGCGATGGACAGCTCGGAGACGGCGGCGGGAGTGGCGACCGCGACCGCCGCGGCTCCCGGCGCGAGCTCGCGCATCATGCCCGTCAAGGCGCGCTTCGGACCCACCTCGACGAACATGTCGCACCCCAGATCGACCAGGGACGCCACGCAGGCCGCCCACCGGACCGGCGACCTCAGCTGCATCTCCATCACGTGCGGGATACGATCGCCGCCCTCGTGCTCGCGCCCCGTGAGGTTGGCCATGACGGGAAGCCTCGGTGCACGCCACTCGATCCGCTCGAGGGCGGCCCGCAGGCGCTCCGCCGCCGGAGCCATCAGCGGCGTATGAAACCCGGCGCTCACGTTCAATTGGACGATCCGCCTTGCGCCGGCCGCCTGGAGCGCGCTGGTGGCCGTCTCGAGCGCTGCGACCGTGCCCGCGATGACCGTCTGCGTCGGGGTGTTGTAGTTGGCGGGCCAGACGTCGGCGATCCCCGCCAGCGCGGCCTCGATGGCCTCGGCCGACAGGCCGAGCACCGCCGCCATCGAGCTGACGCCCGCGGGGAACGCCTCCGCCATGGCTTTGCCGCGTTCGACCACCGCCTTGATGACCTGCGGGCCCCCGACGGCGCCGGACGCCGCCAGGGCGGCGTACTCGCCGACCGAATGTCCAGCCGCCGCCGCGGACTCGATGCCGCGGCGCCGGAGCAGAAGGGTCAAGGCCAGACCGACGAAGCACAGGGCGGGCTGGGCGTTCTGGGTGAGCTTCAGCTCCTCGTCGTCGGCTGAGCTGAGGAGTCGCTCGAGGTCGATGTCGGCTTCGCGGCTGCAGCTTTCGCAAAGGCCGGCGATCTCGGGATCGTCGAGCAGCTCCTTGCCCATGCCGGCATGCTGCGAACCCTGGCCGGGGAAAACGAAGGCGATCTTGGGCATTGAGGCCCCCCTATTCCGTCTTGATCACCTCGCGGCCCGCGTAGTGGCCGCAGTTTGGGCAGATCGAATGCTGGCGTCTGGGCTTCTTACAATTGGGGCACGGCTGAAGCGGGATCAGGGCCAGGGCCAGATGCGAGCGGCGGCGGCCCTTCCTGGATTTGGATTGCTTGACCTTCGGTAGTGCCATAGGTCGCGAATTTTACCGGAAGCGGCCCACGGGCCCCGGAAGGCCTACCTGCCGGCCTCGCCGGGCTCCTCAGCTGCAGGCGCAGTGGACTGCAGCGCTTCGACGCCGCGACGGACCGTCGCGATGGTCCTGCCCAGGTGCGCCTCGAGCTGCTTCAGCTGCTCCAGGGCATAGCTCTCCGCCTCCTGGATGATGCGGTCGGACTTGGCCTGCGCCTCTTTGACAAGCTGCGTGGATTGCCGTTCCGCGCGGCGCAGCACCTCGTGCTCGGACGAGGTCTCTTCCGCCCGCTCGTTCGCGCGCGACATGATCCGGGCGGCCTCGGCGTGAGCCTCGGTGATGATTCGTTGCTGCTCCGACACGGTCCAGTTCGCCTGCTTGATCTCGTCGGGAAGGTTGAACCGAATCTGGTCGATGAGCTCCATTGTCTCGTCCTCGTTGACCATCACGTTGTTGGATAGCGGGACGTGGCGTGCGTTGTGCACCAGCTGCTCGAAATGGTCAAGAAGTTCGTCGACCTTTATCTGTACTTCTCCTTCAACGCCTTGGCGACCGGGGGCGGGACGAGGTCCGAGACATTGCCGCCGTAGCTCGCGATGTCCTTCAAGATACTTGACGACACGAAGATGTGGGCGAAGCCCGACATCAGGAACACGGTGTGGATGTCAGGCGCCAGCTTGCGGTTCATCAGCGCCTGCTGAAGCTCGGCGTCGAAGTCTGAGTACGCGCGCAATCCCTTCACCAAAGTGGTCGCGCCGCGGGATCTCGCGTACTCCACGGTGAGCCCCGTGAAGCTCGTGACCTGCACCGTGTCTCGACCCTTCAACGATTGCGAGATGAGGTTCATGCGCTCTTCGACGCTGAACAGCGGCTGGCGTTTCTCGGGGTTCGCGGCGACGGCGATGATGAGCTCGTCGAAGATCTTGAGCGCGCGCTCGACGACGTCCAGGTGGCCGTTGGTGAAAGGGTCGAAGCTGCCCGGATAGACCGCTGTCTTCGGCTCGTGGATCATGCGCGCAGCACGCTGAGCATCGTGTCCCCATATCGCCTCTGCCTGTCGACGCGCATGCGTGTCAGCTGCGGCAGCTCCTGCCGCCGCGAATGCTCCACCACCACCATCGCGCTGCTGATTCCGCGATCGATCGCTTTGATCGCACGGTCGAGGATCGGGTCCTCGTAAGGCGGATCCATGAACACGAAGCCGGCTTGCTTCAGCGCTTCCGGCGACCCTTCCAGCCAGCGCACGACGTCAGCCCTGACCACCTGGGCGCGCGATTTGAGATCGAGGACTTCCAAGTTCTGGCGCAGGATAGCAAGACCACGCGGCTCGCGGTCCACGAATGTCACGCCCGCCGCGCCTCGAGAGAGAGCCTCGATGCCGATCGCGCCCGAACCAGCAAAGAGGTCCAGCACGTGCTCGCCGTCGATGGCCGGCCCGACCAGGTTGAACATCGCCGCCTTGACGATGCCCTGGGTCGGGCGGATTCCCTTCGGGGTCTTCAGCCGGCGGCCGCGCGCCTCCCCCCCGGCGACCCGCAGCTTGGACATGGCTACCGGTGCCCGCTGACGCGAATCGACCCGGTGCCGTTGATGGTGCCGATCCGTGCCGCCGGGTACCGGCTGGACCGCAGCGCGGACTCGAAACGGCCGCCATTCGCTGGCGGAATCGCCACCAGCAAGCCGCCGCTCGTCTGCGCGTCGCACAGGATGAGCTGGTCGACCTCCCTTATCCCGCCCCAGTCCACCTGGTCGCGGAACGCGGCGTGGTTGCGACGGCTGCCCCCCGAGAAAAGGTCGCGGTCCGCGAGGTCGTGTAGGCCATCCATCAGCGGAATCGCGGCCAGGTCAATGTCGGCACCGCCGACCAGGTTGCTCAGGTGGCCGATCAGCCCGAACCCGGTGACGTCGGTGGCCGCGGTGGCCTCGCTGTCGACCATCGCCGACGAGGCTTCGCGGTTGAGGTGCGACATGACCCCGACGGCCTGTCGTTCCAGCGCGCGCGGGCAAAGTCCGCGTTTGATGGCCGTGGTGACGAGGCCCGAACCAAGCGGCTTGGTCAGGTAAAGGGCGTCGCCGGCTCTCGCGCCCTCGTGGCCGACGACGCGGTCCGGATGGACCTCTCCGATCACCGCATAGCCGAACTTCGGCTCGGGGTCGTCGACCGAGTGGCCTCCGACCACAGCGATCCCCGCCTCGCCCATCTTGGCCGCGCCTCCGGACACGATCTTCTCGAGCAGGCCGCTGCCCAGCTTCTCGCGGGGGAAGGCGGTCATGCCCAGGGCGAAGAGGGGGCGAGCGCCCAGCGCGTAGACATCGCTCACCGCGTTGGCGGCGGCGATCGCGCCGAACTCGCCGGGGTCGTCGACGATGGGAGTGAAGAAGTCGACTGTCGCCACCAGGGCGCGGTCCGGGGCGATGCGATAGACAGCCGCGTCGTCGCGCGGACCGCCGAGCATGACGTTGGGATCGACGACGGCAGGTAGGGCGCCCAGAACGAGGCCGAGCTCGATCGGGCTGAGCTTGCAGGCGCAGCCGGCGCCGTGGCTGTACTCGGTGAGCCGAAGCGGCGATAGCTCTTTCATTCGCTCCTAGTATGGTCATCGCTGAAATGGCTCTTGTCTTCGCTGCGATTGCTCCTCACGGTGGGCTTGCCATTGAGGAGGCCTGTACGCCTGAGGAGCGCGGCCTAGCGGCTGCGACTCGCGCCGGCATGCTCGAGCTCGGCCGCCTTTTCACGGCGGCGCGGCCGCAGGCCGTGATCATCGCGACCCCGCACAACGTCCACCTCCCCGCGTCGCTCGGCGTCATCGTTTCGGGCCGGGTGGCGGGTCAGCTCGCAGGGGCGCCGCCATCGATCGCGCTCGATGTGCCGACCGAGTTGACCCTCGCCTGGCTCCTGCTGAAAGCGCTGCTCGCGGGCGGCGTGCCGTCTTCTGGCATCAGCTTTGGCGGCAACGATCCAGCCGAAGCTGTCGCGCCGATGGACTGGGGAGTGCTGATTCCCCTGTGGTTCATGGGCGGCCGCTCGGAGCCTCCAGTGCCGGTGGTGGTGATGACCCCGGCCCGGGATCTCTCCGCCGAGGACCACATCAAGGCGGGAGCCGCCGTCGCGGCGGCCGCCTGCGAATCAGGGCTACGGGTCGCGTTGATCGCCAGCGCCGACCACGGGCATGCACACGACCCGCAGGGTCCATACGGCTTCGATCCGGCGGCCAGCCAATATGACGACCTGATCTGCGGTCTCGTCCGGGACGGTCATCTTGACCGTCTTGCGAACATTCCTCTGGGCCTGGTCGAAAGTGCGAAGGCCGACAGCTGGTGGCAGATGCTGATCCTGCACGGGGCGACCCGCGACGGCTGGAGGGGAAGGCTGGTCTCGTACGAGGCGCCGACCTACTTCGGAATGTTGACAGCGGCCTACCTACCTGACGAGATCAGCCCCGGTAGCGCATCACCGCCTCGAAAACGCAGTGCGCCCCGAACTCCAAAGCGCTGACCGGAACTCGCTCGTCGGCGGCGTGGATGGTGGTCGAGCCGTTGAAGTCCGCGGGATTGTTCAGCGGCAGGAACCCGTACGTGCGGATGCCAAGCCGGGCGAAATGGCGCGCGTCGGTGCCGCCGGTGACGAGGAAGGGCACAGGCACGCAGCCGGGGTCAGCCTCACGGAGGATTGAAGCGAGCAGGTTGAACTGCGAGAGATCAACCTCGGGCTGAGCCGAGCCCACGAGCTGGACCTCGAGCTCAGGGTCTGGGCCGACCACCGCGCGAAGCTCGCTCAGCATGTCCTCGGGACCAAAGCCCGGGAGCAGCCGGCCGTCCAGCTGGACCGATACCTCGCTCGGGATGACGTTGACCTTCAACCCGCCGCTGACGATCGTCGCGTTGACGGTGTTGTGGAGGGCGGCGTCGAGGTTGCGGCCCAAGGGGCCAAGCTCGGATAGGGTGGCGTCGGCGAGCACCGGGTCGAGCAGCGAGCCGATACGCTGCTTCCACGGCTCATTGAGCGCATCCCGCATCCCCTCGACCAGCAGCCTGACCGGTGGCGTGATGTGAACTGGCAACCGCGCCGTGTCAAGGGTAATAAGCAGCGCGCCCAGCTTCGCCATCGCGCCGCCATGCGCGGGGATCGAGCCGTGCCCGCCAGGTCCGCGCAACGTGGCGAGGATCTGGCATCCCCGCTTTTCCGAAACCATGATCGGGTAGAACCGCTTGCCTCCAAGATGCTGCACCACCCCCCCGGACTCGCCAATTCCATGCTTGATGCCTTTGAAAAGTTCGGGATGCTTTTCGACGAGAAACTTCGCGCCCTGGTTCCCGCCCGCCTCTTCGTCCGCAACGACCGCGAGGACGAGGTCGCCCGGGGGTCCGTCCTGCGCCTTCGCCTGCAGCATCGCGGTGACCATCATCGCCACGCCACCTTTCATGTCCAGGGCGCCCCTGCCCCAGAGGTAGCCGTCGACGATCTCGCCGCCAAACGGCTTATGGGCCCACTCCTGGTTGACGGTGGTCACCACGTCGACGTGGCCCTGCAGCAGGAAAGGGGGCGCCTCTCCCCTGCCTTTCAACCGCGCCACGAGGTTGGAACGACCGCGTGCGTTCTCGTAGCGCGCGCTCGAGATGCCGGCCTCGTCTAGAACCCTCTCGATCAGCTCGACCGCGATGTCCTCCTGGCCTGGCGGGTTGGTGGTGTCGAGCTGGATGAGATCGCGGGTCAGCTCGACGACAAACGGCGACTCGGGCACTAAGCCAATTTAGCTGATCGAGGTTTGGTCCAGTCGGTTGGCGACGGCGGCCTTGAGCTCGGGGTGATTCGCGAAGCCTGGGTCCGCTGCCAGTACGCGCTGCGCCTCTTCGCGCACCTCGCTGAGCAGCTCGGGCTGCTCCAGCGCCTGCATCGCCACGTCCGACATTCCATGCTGGCGCGGGCCCATGAGCTCCCCCATGCCCCGGATGCGCATGTCCTCCTCGGCCAGCCGGAACCCGTCGCGGACTCGTGTCAGCAGCTCGAGGCGTTCCAGCGCCAGCTCCGAAGAGTCGTCCGACAGCAGCAGGCAGCGACTCTGGCCCGAACCACGACCGACTCGACCGCGAAACTGGTGGAGCTGCGCCAGCCCGAAGCGCTCGGCGCCTTCAATCATCATCACCGTGGCGTTCGGCACGTCGACCCCCACCTCGACCACGGCGGTGGCGACCAGCACCTGGATTTCGCCGTTGACGAAAGCGCTCATCACCTCGTCCTTGTTCTTCAGTCGCCCATGCACGAGCCCCATCTTCAGGTCAGGGAAGACTTCGGCTTTGAGTCGCTCGAACTCGGCGCTAGCCGACCGCGCCACCAGCGCGTCCGATTCCTCGATGAGAGGGCAGATCACAAAGGCCTGGCGGCCGAGGCGCACCTGTTCCCTCACGAGCTCATATGCGCGCCCGCGCCCGCCCGGCTCCACGACCTCGGTCTGCACCGGCAGGCGGCCGGGTGGCATCTCATCGAGCACCGAGACCGACATCTCGCCGTACAGCGCGAGCGCCAGCGTCCGCGGGATCGGCGTCGCCGTCATAGCCATGAAGTGCGGTCGGCCGCGGCCCTTCGCCCGCAGCAGCTCTCGTTGGCGCGTGCCGAACCTGTGCTGTTCGTCCACGATGGCCAGACCGAGGTTGGCGAGCTCCACGTCCTCTTCTATCAATGCGTGGGTGCCGACCACCAAAGCGCAGTGGCCGGACGCGGCGGCCGACCTGACGCGCCGGCGCTCCGCCGCATTCTGGCCGCTGACGAGCAGCTCGACCGTGAGACCTGGAAAGCTGTCCTCGAGGTAAGCGCGGAATTTGTGCAGGTGCTGGCGCGCCAGGATTTCAGTGGGCGCCATCACGACGGTTTGAAAGCCGGCCGCATGCGCCATCGCCGCGCATGCCGCCGCCACCGCTGTCTTGCCCGACCCGACGTCGCCGTTGAGAAGCCGGTTCATCGGCTCCTGGCGATCCATGTCCTTGAACGCCTCCCACGTGGAGCGCCGCTGCGCTTTCGTGAGCTCAAAGCCAAGGCCTGCCTTGAACGAGTCGATCACCTCCTGCCGGTAGTGGATCGGCTCAGCGGGCTCGGCGGCGAACTCTGCCCGCATGAGGGCGAAAGCGGCCTGCAGCTCGAACAGCTCGGCGAAGGCCATTCGCTTTCGCGCCTTGGTCCAGTCCAGCGCGCTCTCGGGCTGGTGGCCGGATCGCACAGCCTGCGCGATTGGAAGTAGGTGGTGGCGCTCGAGCACCTCAGGCGGCAGAACGTCCTCCATGCCGTCCGCGAGTGGAAGGATCGTTTCGATCCATTCAGCGATCCTCTTCGAGGTGAGCCCTTTGACGACGTGATACCTGGGCATGAGGTCGCGTAACCGTTTGGGGCCGGAAGCGGTGACTTTCTCGCTCAGCGGGTTGCGCATCTCGAATGTGCCGAACCGACCGCGAACCATCCCGGCGACGGCCACGCGCTCGCCCTCTGGAAGCTGCCTTGCCATGTACGGCTGGTTGAACCAGACCAGCTTCAAGAGTCCGCCTGCATCGTCCTGCAGCGTCGCCTCGGTCAGCCGCATCTTCTTGTACTTCGAGCGTTTGGCCGCGATCGACGTAATCCTCCCAACCACCGTCGCCTGCTTGCCATCGACGAGGTTTGACACCGGGCTCGGCTCGCCGTATTCGTCCCAGCCGAAGGGCAGGTGCATGAGCAGGTCGCGAACTGAGAAGACGCCAAGCTTCGCGAGCCTGGCCGCGTCCAACGGCCCGAGTTTGGGGATGTCGGTGACCGGAGAGCCCAGCCCTGACGGCACCCTGAGCGCCGGCGCCGAGATCAGCTGCGGCCGGATCGCTGGCGCGCCTCGAAGGTGGTCGCATAGACGATCTGGACCGCCAGCGCGATGCCGATCACGAACGCAATCCCGTTCACGTGCACGCGGCTGAGCACGAACCAGCCGATCCCAAGGATCCCGATGCTGACAGCGGTCTGAGCCCAGTCGCCGACGAAGAGTCCAATCACCTCGGCCACCGCCGCCCGGAGGAACTTCACGCCATCACCGGGCTTCGCCTGCCGATCATCATCACGGCCACCCGCGAAGCCCCAAAGTAGATCGCAGCCAGTCCGAGGACCGAAACGAGGTCAAGCGGCCAGACGGCGCCCATGCCCTCCGCGGCCCAGAACGTGCCAATGCTGGCCAGGATGACGCCCACCGCATACTTCAGCGTGTTCTCAGGCACCTGGGCGAGCGGCCGGCGCACGACCACCCCGACGACAGCGATCACGAGCATCGCCAAAAGACCACCCGCGACTGCGGTTGGCAGCCCACCGCTACCGCTGGTGCCGCCAACGGCTACGACGATGAAGACCACCTCCATGCCCTCGAGGAATACGCCCTTCAGCGCGATGGTGAATGCGACCCAGTCCTGGCGGAGCGGGCTGCCGCTGAGCTCCTTCAACGTATCCTCGTAGGACTTGTTCTCGTCATGCATCGCGATGATGCCGGCGGATCGAAGGATGGCCTTGTGCAGCCACCTGAGGCCGAAGAGAACGATAAGCGTGCCGATGATGAGCTTCAAAGTCAGCTCCGGGACGCGCGTCACGATGAGCTGGCCGAAGATGAGAACAAGGACGGCGAGCAAGACGAGGGCCACGGCGGCGCCGTACAGCGGCGATCGCCAACCCCTCGTGAGGCCGACGGCGAGCACGATCGTGAGCGCCTCGACCGATTCGACGGCCGAGCCAAGGAACGCCGCGCCGAACGTGAGCAGCTGGGAGTACATCTCTCAGAGCTTATAGCGGTTTAATGGGGCGATGAAGCCGGGCCTTTACAGCGAGGATTCGATCACCCGGCGGGTCAACCGCGAGAACGTGCTTTTTCTCGGCGGCGGTCGGGCGCTGCTCATGCAGCTCGCGCATCCGAAGGTGGCGGCCGGAGTCGATGAGCACTCGGACTTTCGCCAGCATCCGCTCCGTCGATTGCGCAGGACGATCCTGATGACGATGGCGATCGTGTTCGGGGACCGCGAGACCGCGCTGGCCGCGGCTCGAGGAGTCAACCAGGTTCACGCGCGCGTCAAAGGTCGCGATTATCGCGCGCTCGACCCCGACCTGCTGCTGTGGGTGCATGCGACCTTGATGGACACCTCGCTCGTCACCTACGAGACCTTCGTCAAGCCGCTGCTCCCTGGTGAGCGTGAGGACTTCTACCAGGAGTTCAAGCTGCTGGGCGAGCTGCTGGGGATTCCTAGGGAAAGGTTTCCCACGGCGCTGCGCGATTTCGATGCCTACCTCGGCGACATGATGGAGGGCGGGCCGCTGCGCGTCGACGCCAGGGCTCGAGCGCTTGCGCAGCTGGTGATGCGGCCGCCAACTCGTCTGCTGCCGGGTGTCGCGATGATGCCGATGGACGTGATCACGGCCGGCCTGATGCCGCCCGTTCTGCGTAGCGAGTACGGCCTTGCATGGGGCGCCGGGCAGCAGCGGGCCTACAGGTTCGCGGTGCGGACGCTGCCTCGGCTGGTGGCGCTGACGCCGCCACTGTTTCGCGTTTGGCCCTTGCCAGGACGGAACGTAAAGCTCGCTATCTCTTGATATAGACCAAGCCGAGTGCCTTCGGGCCTGTGTGCGTGCCCAGCACCGAGCCGATCTGACCGATTGGGATCTCGTGGTCTGGCAGCTCCCTTCGGAGGTCGGCGGCGATGAGCTCGGCCTCGTCCGCCGCCTGCGCATGCACGACTGCCACTTGCTCGACGGGTAGCTCGGTCCTGAAGTAGTCGAGCATGCGCGGGATCGCGCGGGCCCTGGTGCGCACCCGCTCCACCGGCTTGATGTCGCGGTCTGCGACCAGCAAGATCGGCTTCACGTTGAGCATGGTGCCGACGACGGCGGCCGCGCGGCTCATCCTGCCCCCCATCTCGAGGTACCGCAGGGTGTCGAGGAGCGCGAGGACCCGGCAATTCGGAACGCGCTGTCTCACCGCCTCGGTCGCCGCCTCCAGGCTCTCGGACTCCGCCGCGATGCGGCACAGGAAGGCCATGGGAAATGTGACTGTCTCGCTGTCGACGACGCTGACCTTGAAGCCCTCGACCGATTGAGCGCCGACCCGCGCCGCCTCGGCCGTCGCCGAAAGCTGCGCGCCGATGTGGATCGAGATGCAGCCGTCGTGGTCCTTGGCCAACCGCTCGTAAACCTCGGCGAAGTCTCCGGGCGAAGGAGCTGAGGTGGTGGGCAGCTTGGTGGCTGTCGACAGCTTGCGAAAGAACTCCTCGTTGTCGATGTCCACGCCGTCTCGAAACGTCTCGGTCCCGAAAAGAACCTTCAGCGGCACGACCTCGATGTCGTAGCGCTCACCCCATTCTTTGGGTAGGTCAGCGGTCGAATCGGTGACCACCGCGAAGCTTCGTTTCAGCGGCGTTACTCGACCGACAGGATGAACGGGTAATGTTGCTGGCCGCCCTGCTGGACCTCGACCTCGAGCCCGGGGAAGCTCGACTGGATCGAGGACTGGAGGCTGGCGAGCTCATCCTCGCTGGCGCCCTCGCCGCGGTAAACAGTCACCAGCTCATATGAATCCGGGCCGAGCTTGCCCAGCGCTCTCTTGACGACGTCGGCGTAGTCACCGCCGGCGAACTCCAGCTTGTCGTTGATCAGCCCAATGACATCGCCCTTCTTGACCCTCAAGCCGTTGGAGCGCGTGTCGCGGACCGCGTGCGTCACCTCGATCGTCTGCACCCGCTCAGCCTCGGCTTTCATCGCCGCCACGTTCACAGACCCGGTTCGATCAGGCCGGAAGGCGACGACCGCAGCGACGCCCTCGGGAACACTGTGTGTCTCCACAATGTGGAGCTTCTTCTTCGTGAGGCCTGTCGCCTGCTTGGCGGCGAGAACCACATTGCGATTGTTCGGGAGGAGGATGACCTCGTCATAAGGGAGTGACTCGATGGCGATGAGCATGTCCTGGGTGCTCGGGTTCATCGACTGCCCGCCTTCGACGATTGCGTCAACACCGAGGCCACGAAAAATCTCCACCAGCCCCTTGCCCGCCACCACGGCGACGAGACCGGCGCCATTCGGCCGCGGAGGCTTCGAGGCGAGCCCATCGCCTTCAAGGATGCGTTTGTGCTGCGTCGACATGTCTCCGACGTTGAGCTTCAGCAGCTTGCCGTGGCCGCCGGCCAGGGTGATCACGCGCGTCGGGTCGTCGGTGTGTACGTGCACCTTCACGAGCTCTGGCTCGCCGACGACGAGCACCGAGTTGCCGAGCGCCTCGATCTGGTTTCGAATGACCTCCAGGTCCAGGCCGCTGCCTTCGATCAAGAACTCGGTGCAATAGCCCCAGCCGCCTTCTGGCAGCTCGAGCGCAACCTGCGACGGCAATGGCTTGGCGGTCGTTCGGGTCGTGGCGGCGAAGGCCGACTCCTCGACCGTCTTGAGCATCCCCTCGAGGATTACCTGCAGGCCGAAGCCACCGGCGTCGACCACGCCTGCCTCCCGGAGGATCTGGAGTTGACTCGGCGTCTTCAGGACGGCGTCGCGGGCACCACTGGCGGCCGCCGCGATGACACTCGGCACAGTTGCATCCGGGCTGGCGGCGGCTGCGGTGGCGGCACGTCCCGCTTCTCGGGCCACCGTCAGGATCGTGCCCTCCGTCGGCTTGTTGACAGCACGGTAAGCGGCGTTGGCCGCTTCCTCGAAAGCGGCTGCAAGCTCGCGCGGCGTCAGCGAGCTCTTGCCTTCGACGGCTCGTGCAAAGCCTCTAAAAATCTGCGAGAGGATGACGCCAGAGTTGCCACGGGCGCCCATCAGGCTGCCGTGCGATGCGAGCTTCGCGATCTTGCTGACCTCAGCCGCGTTCGATTCCTTGATGTCCTCAACCGCCGACTGCAGTGTCAGGAGCATGTTCGTGCCCGTGTCGCCGTCGGGTACTGGGAACACGTTGAGCCGGTTGGCTTCCTCGTGGTTGGCTGCCAGCCAGCTCAAGCTGCCCAGCAGGGCCTGCTTGAAAACGGGTCCGTCCACCCCGACGGGCCTATTCGAAGCCATGGCTCAGTGCCGCTCTTCCCTGACGCCCTGCACGTTTACGTTGACCTCCACTACCGGCACGTTGACCGAACGTTCCACAGCGAACTTGACAGTCTCTTGCAGGTTGTGGGCGACCTCGGAGATGCGAATGCCGTACTGCACGATCACATACACGTCGATGACCAGGCCGCCTTCAGCCTCGACCACCTCCACGCCGCGCTCCTCGCTGCCGCGGTGCAGCAGCTCGGCCACGCCGTCGCGAAGGCCGCGCGCCGCCATGCCCGCGATCCCGTAGCAGCCGAGGGCGGCGTGACCGGCGATGGCGGCCACCGCGGATGGGAAGACCTCGACACGGCCCCACTGCCGGGCTTCGCCGAGCGCAGTTGGAGTCTTCGAGCTCATGGAGAGCCCATGGTACAATTCGGTGTCCGGAATCGTCAGATCCGGCCCCGTTTACGCAGTCAATTCCAATCTGAAGGTGCCTCATGGCCAAGCGTTGCGCGATCTGCGGCAAAGAGCCGCAATACGGACACCACGTCAGTCACGCGAAGAACCGCGTCAACCGCCGGTTCATGCCCAACCTGCAGATGGGGCGGGTGACGGTAGGCGGGCGCCAAGTTCGGGCGCGCGTCTGCACGCGCTGCCTCCGCTCCTACTCCGCGTAGGGGAGCGCTGAGCGACACCACCAACCTGGTCATTGGCCTGGTCGCGTTCCTGGCCGCTTCAGGTATCGAGTACGGCCTCTACCACCGGCTCCTTCGCAACCGCCTGGCCACGCGCGAGTTGGCTCAAATCCGGCC
>Ga0307374_10004142_pt1 | contig 24311 bp, 22 predicted proteins | sample OX3MG_FD_202532 | JGI IMG/M metagenome (GOLD analysis project Ga0307374, IMG submission 202532) | Soil microbial communities from Risofladan, Vaasa, Finland - OX-3 | ecosystem: Environmental > Terrestrial > Soil > Coastal area > Acid sulfate soil | place: Finland: Risofladan, Vaasa | collected... | reverse complement strand
TGCAAATTTTTTAAACTTCCTTTTCAATCTTTATATGGGAAGGACACTGCCAGTAACTGATTATGGCACACTTGCCAGTATTATTTCACTGGTTACTTTTCCTTCATTGTTTGTAACAGCAGTTAATCCGGTTATTATACGCTTTGCAGGAGATTATTTCGTAAAGGGTGAACTTGCTCTTATTAAAGGTCTTTATCTCAAGTTTTTTAAATTTCTCCTAACCGTCGGATTGGTCGTTTTTATTTTTTTTACTATTTTCCTGAATGAGATTGGTAATTTTTTTCATATTACCAATCATATTATACTAATATTTGCAGGATTTATTATATTTTTTATCTTCATATCAGTTATCAATTTAGCATTTATTCAAGCAAAATTGGCATTTGGTTACCAGGTACTTGTAAATCTTATAAGCTCGACTTTCAAACTCGTTTTAGGAGTAATTTTTATACTTCTTGGTTATTCTGTGATTGGAGCAACAGGTGCATTAGTGTTATCAGGTATAGCAGGATATTTAGTGGGATTTATACCACTTCGATTTCTTTTTTTAAGCAAAACAAAAATACCGGAAATAGAGACAAAAGAAATTTTCAGATATGGATTACCTTCTGTAATTACTCTGGTTGGTATTGTATCTTTTATCTCTTCAGATATCATACTGGTGAAACATTTTCTGGATCCAGTCCAGGCAGGACAGTATGCAGGATTATCACTTATCGGACGGGTTATCTTTTATCTGACAGCACCTATTGGTACGGTTATGTTCCCAGTAATAGTGCAGAAGCACGCGAAAGGAGTTAACTTTAGCAATACATTTAAGATGGCAATTGTACTTGCACTAGTTCCTGCTCTCTGTATAACGATTTTCTATTATTTATTTCCGCACTTTACCATTTTATTCTTTCTTAAACGTCCTCAATACCTTGCTATTTCTCCATTTCTTGCTCTTTTTGGACTATATATTACTTTTTATTGTATTTTGTATTTGTTTGCGAACTTCTATCTGTCAATTAAAAAAACAAAAATTTATCTGCCGATTCTTATCGGTGCAGTTTTACAGATCATATTGATAACCATATACCATCAAAATTTTCTGCAGATAATAATGATATCATTTGTTCTTGTCCTTTTACTTATGATAGGTTTTTTGGTATATTATCCTTATGCCACGAAGAAATAGTTTTGAAATAAATCTTCTCTCTGTCATTGTGCCTGCTTATAAACAAGAAAAAACAATTGTTAAAGATATAAAAAACATAGAGTCTATGTTAGATGCTTTAGTATTTAATTATGAGATAATTGTCGTTTTTGATGGAATGGAAGAAAAAACATTTAAAAAAGTTGCCATATTGAAGTCTTCAAAAGTTAAAGTAATCGGTTATAAAAAGAATCACGGTAAAGGTAATGCGATCCGTTATGGTATGCTTCATGCCAACGGCGACATTATTGGATTTATTGACGCAGGTATGGATATTAATCCTGCAGGTATGAATATGCTCCTTAACCATATGATTTGGTATAATGCGGATATCATTGTTGGTTCCAAACTTCATCCCGTTTCAAAAGTTGATTATCCCTTTTTTCGTACTATATTATCATGGGGATACCGTTTACTTACTCGCATTCTTTTTGGATTTAAAGTAAGAGATACACAGGTAGGTCTAAAGTTTTTTAAACGAAAGGTGGTTCTTGATGTTTTACCACGACTTTTGGTTAAGCGGTATGCTTTTGATATTGAAGTCCTGGCCCTCGCGTATGCCTTAGGATATAGAAGAATTTATGAAGCTCCCGTTGAAATTAATTTCAAGCAAAATGTAATTGATCCAGGCAGTCTTATCAAAATTGTATCCTTAATGATTTGGGATACACTAGCGGTGTTTTATCGACTCCGAATTATTAAGTATTATACAAAAAAAAGAATAAAAAAAAATCCCATAAACACAGCATTTAGCTTTGAATAGTTTTAAGTCTAAAAAATACGGATTATTATATATATTGTTAATGTTAGGAAAAAATGTTATAAATAATTTTAAGGATAAACATGATCATGATTAAGAAAAATTCTAGAATTTATGTTGCTGGCGGTCAGAGTGGATTAGTAGGTTCTGCTATTGTGAGAGAGTTAAAGAGAAAAGGATATACAAATGTTATATTGAGAACAAGAAATGAGCTCGACCTCCTTGATCAAAATGCTGTTGAAAGATTCTTTAAAAAGGAAAAGCCTGAATTTATTTTCCTTGCTGCTGCTAAAGTCGGCGGTATTATGGCAAACAAGACGCAAAAAGCAGATTTTATTTACAACAATCTGCAAATACAAAATAACATAATTTACAACTCATGGAAATATGGAGTTAAAAAGCTTCTTTTTTTGGGAAGTTCATGTATCTATCCAAAATTAAGTCCCCAGCCAATTAAAGAAGAATATTTGCTTTCCGGTAAATTAGAAGAGACAAATGATGCTTATGCAGTTGCCAAAATTGCCGGTATTATGATGTGCCAGAGCTTCAATCAACAATATGGTACAAATTTCATTTCTGTTATGCCAACCAACCTATATGGACCAAATGACAATTTTGATCTTGAAACATCGCATGTCTTACCTGCAATGATTAGGAAATTTCACCAGGCGAAGAAAGAAAATAAAAAAGAGGTAACACTCTGGGGTACAGGTGAAGTTTACCGTGAATTTCTACATGTTGAAGATCTTGCTGATGCATGTGTTTTTCTTATGGAAAATTTTAACGGCTCTGAAATTATAAATATTGGTTGTGGTAAAGATATAACGATTAAGCAACTTGCAGAGCTCATTAAAGATGTCGTTGCGTATAAGGGTGAGATTGTTTGGGACACGACAAAACCTAATGGTACTCCACGGAAATTATTAGATATAACAAGATTAAAAAAGTTAAAATGGAAGCCGAAAATACAATTGAATGATGGTGTGAAAAGTACTTATGAGTGGTTCCTGCAAAGTTATAACGAATAATCAAATTTAAACAGCAAAGACTCAATCCTAAGAATACAGATATGTCCCATTCATCTTCTTATTTCAATATGAATATAATTAAAACATAATATATAATCTGACAGATCTTTTTTATCTAATTATCTTCTTTAAACTTTCCTTTTAATATTCGTTTTACCAAATGATATAGCCCAAAAATAGCTATGATATACATCATTGGGATAAGGATTACAAAATAACGTGCACTAGCATTCCCTATTGATAAAAAAGCGAGATACGAAATAATCCATGCAATAAAAATTTCTACTTCTTTTTTAGGAGGTATCTTTTTTAGCAAATAAGCAAGACTTGTTAGCATTGTTAATATTATGAGGATAGGCCAAGTCACACGCCATTGAGGATCAAAAATTGGAGGTTTTGACCACAAGATATACCATTTATTAATAAGTAAAAGTGGCCATACGGATAAAAGTGTGTGCACATGTCCCTGGTTATACCAAAAAACCCAATGTTGAATCCCTAAAAATTTATGAAATGGATATCCTAAAACTAGCACTCGGGAATAACTTAAAAGTAGTATTAAAATAGATAGAGGTAAAGTTAGAATTAATTTTAGCATTTTTTTAACATCTTTATTATAAAGAAGTACTAGAAATAATGAAATAACCACAGGTGCGCCAATCCCAAAAAATTTAGTAGAAATAATTAATCCAATAAACATGGCAGCAATGAAAAAATATAAGAAAGTATTTTTCTTTTTCGCAAGAGATTTATTAAAAAAATAAAAACATAAAAAAATAAAAAATAACTGGATAATATCTAGAAGTGGTGAATAATAAAGTTGGTTAAGAAATACAGGTTCTGAACTTAAGGCTGCTGGTGCGATTAATGCAATAAGTGTTGATGAAAATATTTGTTTTCCAAAAATAAAGAGGACTATAAGTGAAAATATGCACAAAAAGAGATTAATTATATTTTCATTGTCGAATACTAATGCTGAAAGTCCTATTAAATATTTCCCGAATGGAGGGACTTCTGGATTTACCAAAATAGGATTACCACCTTTTATAAGATATCCACCAGCAAATGAATATGTTTGCTCATCAGCAAGCCATAGTCCGTGTTTATTAACATAAATTGAATTATAATAGAGTTTTTTCATTTCAGGAAATCGTTGCCAAAAGTTAAAAGAAAAATATTTGGATGGAACCTGCGAGACTGTTTGAAATATATTGAAAAAAATAAAAGCTACCAGTATGAATTTTAAAATCAAAGAAAAGGTGGCTCTATGTCTATTACTATATCTATAAATTGAGGAATGAAAATGGCATATTGAAGATTTTTGATTATTCTTTTTCATTTTTATCTAATAAGAAAGACTTAATTCTTCATTGTCTTATCTCTAAATACAATATCAAACTCAATAAAAATAATCAATTAATGAAATGCTAATTAATTTCTACAATTTTGTGGAAATATGCTCTCCCTTTACAGTTTTTTATGGCTTCTCTTTTTAATAATCTTTTGTTCAGTAGGAGAAATAATTAACCTAAGCAGAAACTTTAGTTCTATTTAACCAGGACGATAATGAATATGACTTGTAGCCATAAAGGTATCGATATTAGCCATTGCTAATGGTTCATTTCTTAATCATTATGAGAATGAACACAGCAATCAACATAATTTCCTTCAAAAACTTAGTAACATCGGCATTGAAATTTAAATCGAATTATTGCAAAATAATCTATAAACAGGTAAGATAGAAACTTATGTATGTTCTAAAAAGAAGTAAACTTGGATACAAACAGGATCCAACAAAGTTTTTTGAATTTAGTAAATATGAAAAGCAATGTGGAGACTTTGTCCTTATTGAAGCAGCATTTGAAAAAGCTCATCAGTGGGAACAATTTGGCTTAAATGAAGTAGAATTAAAAAAAATAAAAAAAAAGAAAATTGTTAGACTGGAGTTTGAGGAGCCCAATAAATTTTTTATAGGAGATTTTCAAGACGACTATGACAAGGAATTTTACCGAATATTTACTTTATGTCCTTATACTGCAAAATGGTTGAACAATAAATATAAGATAAAAAAACGCATACCAATTTTTTTCCCCTTTAATAAAGAATATATCCCTCAAAGAACAAAGAAACAATATGACGTTATTTACACTGGTCATATTGTTTCGGGTAGACTATTGGAAGATTTATATACGATAAGCAAGTTTAATTATCGGCTTGTTTCAAATTCAAAACATTCATTGGTTACAAACCATAGTGCTTCATATGAAGATAAAATGAAGCTTATATCTCAAACAAAAATGACTTTAGTACACAATACATTATTTCCAAAACCATATCACATTCTAAATGTATGGAGAATTCCAGATTACAATAAAAATGAAGCATTTAAATTATTTCCAAAGCGTTATCAAGTATGGCGGCTCTTTGGAGATAAAACAATTTATGCACCACAACTTAAATCTCGAGTCTTTGAAGCAGCGTTTGGACGGTCATTGATCCTTTGCAAAAGAGATCCATTTAATGTCATTGAAAATTACTTCATGCCAGACAAAGAGTTTGTGTATTTTGAAGAAGGAAAATTGGACGAAAAAATAAAAGAAGTGCTCGCAAATTTTAAAAAATACGAGCCAGTAATTGAACGAGCTTACCAAAGAGCAGTAAAGAATTATACAACTGAAAAATTTATAAATACTTTTCTAAAGAAACTAGATTAAACAAATGAACAAATTTATTATTATTACTTCTATTTTCCATCCCACGGATGCAGTTAAAAAATTTGCTAGATTAAAAGATTGGCAACTTATTGTCGTAGGAGACAAAAAGACTGTGGGTGATTGGCAATACAAAAATACAATATATCTCTCTCCAGAATATCAACTAAAACTATCAAATAAAGTTATAAAGCATTTACCTTGGAATAGCTACTCAAGAAAAATTGCAGGGTATGCCTATGCTATTAATCATGGAGCAGATGTTATTGCAGATACAGACGATGACAATATCCCATATGAAAATTGGGGTAAAAATATTAAATTTGAGGATGAATTTGATACAATAAAGGGCAACTCATTTATCAATATATACAAACATTTCACAAAAGAGCATATATGGCCAAGAGGATATCCGCTAAATAAAATTTTGGAAAAAGACACCTATACTATAGTAAAGAAATATGCAAAAATCGGAGTTTGGCAATATTTGGCAGATGAAGATCCTGATGTAGATGCTATTTATCGACTAACAAATAACAAACCCGTCTACTTTAAGAAACGGAAAAATATTGTTTTGGCGAAAGGGACGTTTAGCCCTTTTAATTCACAAAATACCTTTTTCCGCAAAGAATTATTTCCTCTTCTTTATCTTCCTGCCTTTGTCACTTTCCGTTTTACTGATATCTTACGCGGTTTGATTGCACAACCATTGCTTCAGCAAGAAGGATATGCACTCGGATTTGGCACAGCAACAGTTATTCAAAAACGTAACCCTCATAATTATTTAAATGATTTTGCATCAGAAATCCCTTGTTATTTAGAATCCGAACGCGTAATAACGATTGCTCAAAGAGCAATTAAGAAAAGAACAACTTTATCTGATAATATGCTTTTGGTATATGAAGCATTGGAGAAGGAAAAAATCGTAACAAAAGAAGAAGTTAAAACCGTCTCACTTTGGCTAGAGAATTTTAATTAGCATTTATGAATATTTCGCTCACTGGTTTTGTGTCGCCTGGATGGAATGGTTCTGAAAAAAATAATGCAGCTTTACAAAAATTTTTTCATGGTAATCCAGTTACTCGCTTTTTGAAAGGTATATTTGCATTTGCAAGAATGATAGAGATATAATCGCGTATAGTATTTCATTATATTAGCTTGACAAAACAAATATTTGCTGTAATAATCGATAAGAAATATTTATGAAAATTCTTGTTACAGGCGGAGCAGGTTTTATTGGTAGCAAATTAATAGATAGGCTTGTAGATGCCGGACATGAAACTGCAAGTTTCGACTCCTTACTCCAATTTATTAATAAGCCGCATTATTACAAAACTGCATTAAAGCATCGAAAAAAAATATTTAAACAACCAGCTAAAAATTATAAAGGAGATATCAGAAAAAAAGAACAACTGGAAGAAGCCTTTCATGATTTTAATCCTGAAGTTGTTGTACATCTCGCAGGTATTCCTATGGCAAGACCTTTACCCCAATATGCACTTGAAATGAGTCCTATTAACATGGTAGGAACAATCAATGTGCTTGATGTTTTTGAAAGAACACCATCTTCACGAAGAATTATCTACACATCATCAAGTATGTCTTATGGACATTTTATACAATCGCCGCAATCAGAGGATGTCCTCCTTAATCCAACAAATGAATATGGCGCTGCAAAAGCTGCAGGAGAATATTACACAAAATTAAGCAAAAAGGAATGGGTTATTGTCCGTCCAACCTCTGTCTACGGATACACAGATAGTGCAAATAGAGTTACGCAATTATTAATAGACGCCGCAATAACTAAGAGGAATGCATGGATAGTTCGAGGTGAAACGCTCGACTTTTCGTATGTAGATGATGTGGCACGAGGTTTTCATCTCTGTATTGAATCACACAGTGCGATGTATAATACATTTAATATATCGCGAGGTGAACCTCGTACAGCGCAAGATTATGCAGAATTAGTAAAAAAATACTTCCCAAAATTTAACTACGAAGTCCGTGAACCAACAGTTCAACAGGTATTTCGAGGCGCTCTAGACATTGCTAGAGCAAAAAAATTGATTGGCTTTGAACCAAAATACAACATAGAACAAGGAGTAGAACAAATTTTAGACATGATGGAACGATACAAGTGGGCGAATGAAGCATACAAAGACTAAGCATTTTCTAACAGGATCAATATTCTACAAAATTTACTCAGAGGTCGCTGCAAGTTGAAATAGCAATTATTTTTGTGGATAAAATCGAATAGTATGGTGTCGAATTGTAGTCCTTCCTAAGGATATCTTATTTTCGATTTTTTATGATAAGATCAATAACAATTTTTGCAACAGTAACAACATCTGTTTTACTCATTTTTGGATATAAAGGAAGAGAAAGAATTTCTTCAAAAACTGCTTCAGTTCGAGGAAAATCTCCTTTTTTATATCCGAAAGTGTCACGATAATAACTAAAGTAGTGAACGGGAATAAATTGTATATTGGTACCTACACCAGATTTTTTTAGTTCTTCAACAATCTCGTCTCTAGTAATTTTTAATTGTGATGTATTAATTTTTATCGTATATAGAGTATAAATATGTTCAACGTTATTAGTTGTTGGAATAGTTATCTCTGGAATTTTCGTAAAATATTTATCATATATTTCTGCGTAATATTTTCGTATTTTTATAAATTTCGGTAATTTTCTAAGTTGATGAATACCTAAAGCAGCTGCGAGGTCTGTCATGTTATATTTATATCCGGGTTCTTGCACATCGTATCGCCATGATCCTGTTGCAGTATAACGTTTCCAGGCATCCCGACTCATGCCATGTAGTCGTAGTTTTTGTAATTTTTCTGCATAATCTTTATTATTGGTTGTTATCATGCCGCCATCACCAGTACAGATATTCTTAAGTGGATGAAATGAAAAACATGCCATATCTCCTATACTACCAATATATTTATTTTTATATTTTGCACCTGCAGCATGTGCTGCATCTTCGATAAGGAGTAAGCTATATTTTTGGGTCAATTGTTTAATTGCATGAATATCAGCCGGCAAGCCCGCATAGTGAACTGGAATTATAGCTTTTGTTTTTTTTGTAATTTTCTTTTCTATCTGTGTTGTGTCAATAAGAAATGTTTCTGAATTAATATCAGTAAATACTGGTTTTGCTCCAACATGGACAATGGGATTTATTGTTGCCACAAATGTGAAAGGGGTAGTTATAACCTCATCTCCTGTCCCTATGCCAGCTGCAAGCAATGCCAAATGAATAGCAGCTGTACACGAAGAAACCGCTATTGCGTATTTTGCCCCTACATATTTCGCAAATGCTTCTTCAAACTGTTTTGTTCGTGGTCCAAGCGTTACCCATCCAGAATCCATCGCATCTAGGATTTCTTTTTTTTCTTCCTTTCCAAATAACGGCTGTCCTACTGGAATAAATTTATTCATTCAGATATTTTACTAATTATATACATTAATGATTAAGTTGCTTTATCGTCCCAAGAATAGCTCTAAGTATTTTTGTATCCCATTTGCCTCGCTTTACTATAGTATACAATTTTTAATCCATTAAATCTCATTAGACTCTTATTTACTAGTGGATCAGTACGAGATGAAACAGTTATTTCATCATATCTCTTTGAAATAATATCTTGGCAACCTTGAATATTATATACAACTGTTGGAGTCTTAACAAGACTCCTTTTTTTCAGTATTGACATTACCTTTGACTTTCGTTAAGGTTGTATGAGTAATAATTGCATGAGATTATGTTATTGGTTTGATCAATTATTTGCCTTCGCCGGATATTGAATTTTGATGAAAGCTGCACGATTTATTCTATTACAAATAAACGGATTTTTCCCTTTTTTATATCCTGCGAGGCATGTGTTTAGAAATTTTAATTTTTTAAAAGGAGCCTTTTTGTACTATAAAGATTTAAATAAATATATCACACAAGATAGATCACAACATACAAAGTTTCCCTTTACACTTATAAATAGTTATCCAATACTTTTTGATCGTTTTGAAGATGCTGGTGAAGTACCGAAGCATTACTTTCATATGGATTTATGGGCAGCTAGAAAAGTCTACAAATCTGGAGTTAAAAGGCATTATGATATAGGCAGCAGACTGGATAGTTTTATCTCACATTGTTTGGTTTTCTGTGATATTGTTATGCTCGATGTTAGACCATTATCGTATAAAATTAAAGGGCTTAATTTTATACAAACTGATGCAATGCGTATGAAAGATATCCACTCAAATAGTATACAATCATTATCCACACTTCATGCAATTGAACATTTTGGACTTGGCCGATACGGAGATCCAATTGATGTGTTAGGCTATAAAAAAGCTATTGATGAAATAAAAAGGATTATAAAACAAGGAGGAAATCTTTATTTTGCTACGCCGATTGGCAGACAACGTGTAGAGTTTAATGCACATCGGGTATTTAATCCAAAATATATAATTAGTTTGTTCGAAGGATTTACCTTAAAAGAGTTTAGTATAGTCGATGATAATAATGATTATATTGAAAACGCAGACGTTGATAAATTTGTAAAAGCGAATTACTCTTGCGGCCTTTTTCATTTTGTTAAAAAATAATTTATAAATTAAATTATATGATCAGCTTTGAAAAGCAGTTGAGTATAGTAATTGCGACATTTAATTCTTCCCAACTTCTGCCAAAAGTCTTTGCGGCATTAAAAAAACAAACATTTCCAAAGAGTAAAATGGAAGTTCTAGTAATGGATGGAGGATCGACGGATAATACAGTTCAACTTGCAAAAAGTTTTGGTGCAAGAGTTATCAATAATCCACGAACAGAACCTGTTTTTGCCAAATTTCTTGGCTATAATAACGCCAGAGGAAAATTTATTATTTATTTAGATCATGATGAAATTTTTGAAAATACTGAAAGTTTATTATTGAAATATACTATCTTGGAAGAAGAAGCTGTAAAAGCTGTCATCGGAAGCGGCTATAAAAATCCAAAAAATTATTCTTTTATCAATGAGTATATCAACGAATTTGGTGATCCATTTTCTTTTTATATGTATCGGCTTTCGAAAGGAAACGGTTTTTTTCTGAAAGAAATGAAGAGAAGATATAGAATTATCCAAGATACGAAAGATTTTACCATTTTTGATTTATTTAAAACTTCAAGAGTTCCGATTATTGAACTTTGCGCTGGCGGGAGTATGTTCAATGCAAAGTATATGAAAGAAAACTTTCCTGAAACTTTAAAAAGACCAGAGTTAATTCCCCATTTTTTTTATTTAATGAATTCAAAAAAAGTGAATATCGCTATTACTAAAAATGATGCTCTTTACCATTATTCGTCTGATAACGTAACCAAATATATAAATAAAATCAAATGGCGGATTAAAAATAATATTTTTCATGTTAAAGACATGGGAGCTTCAGGAATTACCGGAAGATTACATTATCAACCCAAAAGAGATAAATTCAAACAATATTTTTATCTGCTGTATGTTTTTTTAATTATTCCATCAGTTATTGATTCTTTCTATTTAGTAATTACTCGTAAAAAAATTCTCTATTTTATTCATTTCCCTTTGACCATTTATACTGGAGCTGCAATTGTCTATTATTACTTTTTAAAACTTATTGGTATTAATTTAGCATTAAAGAGTTATGGTGAGGCAAAAGTAATTAATAAATTATGAAAAAACTTGTACGTCTTAAAATACTTATTATGCCAATTCTGGTTTTTATTCTCTATATTTTAATTACTGCATTGATCTTCAATCATCGTTTACCATATTTATTTACCCATTATGCAATGCCTGATGTAGATACGGACGGAGGTCTTTGGTATAAATGGTTTTTGTATTATACTCAAGTACACAAGCTCCCTTATGATGTAATTTATTTGAACGGTTATCCATATGGTTATGATATTTCTCTTTCACCGATTAGCAATATCATATATTCTTTTGAGGTGTTTATCTTAACTATCATAGGGTTCTCTTGGAGCAACCTTATTTTAATAACGAATATTTCATCTTTGGTGACCTACCCGCTTGCTGCTCTTGGCGCTTATTTCCTCGGAAACTACATTATGAAAAATAAAATGATTGCTTTTCTTGTCGGGATAATCTTTTCGTTCTCTTTTTATCATGTGTTTATGGGAAGAGGACAAATGTCAATTAACCATACAGAATTTATTCCTTTTTATGTTCTTTCGCTTCTTTATTATATTGATCGAAAGAACACTTTTTCATTATTGCTTTCAACAACAATTTTTTCAGTAATGTTTATGGCAGATGCCTACTATGCGTTTTTCTCAGGCATTTTTTCTTTAATAATTCTTCTTATATATAAAGAAGAGAATTGGAAAACAAAAATAAGATCATTGATCATTTATTATTGTACTTTGTTTGTAATTTTAATTATACTTAATTTTAATTTTATATTTTCTAATTTATATCTTTTTAATAAGGCTAAAGCAGCGGCTACTGGCAGAAATTCTATACCTATTAATGAGCTTACTGATATTCTTTATTATTACACACCTATTAAAGAAAATATGTTATTCAATTTTTTAACACCATTAAATTATTTTATTTATGTATTACCAATACTTTTGATCACAATTGGAGCTTCATTTATGCATCGTTCACGTATATTTATTACTTTCCTCGCGTGTCTTTGTATAGCCATTGTTCTATCTGCATTTGTACCTGGATTTTACTGGATAAATCTTTTTTACTTTAAATACTTCGGTATGTTTCGTGGTGTAGGGAGGATGATACTTCCAGCATATCTTTTTGTTGGTATATTAACAGGTATGAGCGTTAATGTCTTTTGGAAATATCTAAAGGAGAAAAAGATCTATCAAGTTGCAACAATAGGATGTTTAACAATTTTATCTCTGGTTGTGGGGATACCAAGCGATCAGACATGGTTTAAATTGACAGACTTTTCAAAGTTAGCACAAGTATATCAACCAATAAAAGATAATAAAAATATCCAAGTGGTAGCTGCTTATCCTTTGAGTCTTAATTTTGATAATACAGGTTTTCCTCAACCTTATCAATTACTAGGTCAAATAATTGATGAGAAAACTTTTGCAAATGGTGCTGCATTATATAATGACCCTAGTATTTCGTATCAAAAGACAATAAAAAATATTCAAGATCCCAAAACTATTACAATTCTGGCTAATAATGGTGTAGATACATTACTAATTTATAATAAACTTCTTACTAACGCGTCTGCGATAAATAAGCAGCTTTTAACAGATAAAATGGTGACTTTTCTAGGGAGATATACAGCAGGTTATGATGGAGGTAATGTCTCGGCAAATGAATTATCAAGAGATATAAATGTTTATCATATAAAAAATGTTAAACATGTAGGAGTGCTGAAACAACCATTATTTTTCTATCTCTCTAGTGGACAAAAAATAAATTACACGCAAATTTCACCATATAAATTTGTAATCCGAGGGGTAAAAAATAACCCGAAAATTATATTTTCTTATCCTTATTCTGACAAATGGCAAATGTATCCGGGAAATGTTTCAGCAATGGATCCATTCACACTTTTGGTCAAAGAGAAAAAGAATAGTATTCTTCATAGCCGATATGACGGCTATGAAAATCTTTGGCAACCTACGAGTCAGTCTTCAGAGTATACTATTATTTTTCAGCCTCAATTGATTACTGATATAAGTAATATTGTAAGTTCACTAGTGTTATATATTTTAATTTTCATTTTGATTATTACTGGTCTCCGACAATTTAAAAAACATGGAAATTAATAAAACATATCCGTTCTTAACTAGTTTACGTGGGTATGCTGCCCTGATGGTATTTCTAATTCATGGGGGGACATTTTTACGTGACCAAAATTTCATTTTACAAGGACTGGTGGATTACGGTAAATTTGGCGTAGAGGTTTTTTTCATAATTTCGGCAGTGACCTTATCATTAAGTATCCATAATACAAAAAAATTCAACTTTTTTCATTATTTAAAAAGGCGTTTTTGGAGAATTGCTCCAGTATATTTTTTGGTTTGTATTATCTGTTTTGCATTTGCAGGAAGTATTTCAGGAGGAGTTTATGAAAGAACATTATTCCATATACAACCTTATGATTTGCAGGATCTTTTTTATCATTTTACATTTTTGAGCTTATTTAACCAACAATATCAAGATACACTTGTTGGAGTAGAATGGACAATACCTTTAGAATTCTTTTATTATTTATTAATTCCAGTATTTTACTTCCTAGCAAAAAAATCACGTTGGTTTTTAACCATTCCAGTTGTACTGGGTATTTATCTTTATTTTCATCAAAATATTTTTCTTCCTATTTATATTACAAGATTTGGCAGCGGTGATTGGAGTATTGAAAAATTCCTTTCGATTTATGCTATGGGAGTATTAGGATTTTTTTGCATTTTTATTTTTAGTAAAAGGAAAGAAAAAAAGTTGTTTAAGAGAATATATCCATATTTGCTTAGTACAGTTTTTTTAGCATTTTTACTTTTTTATCTTAATAATCATATGTCTCCAAATGAAATAAAAATGATTATCTTTGGATTATTTATCGCTATTTATGCTATTTATTTCAAAAGCAAACTTTATAATTCCGTTAATAAGAAATTGGTAAAAAAAATTATTGAAAATATTGATATTACTCTTTTACTTTTTCTATTTCTTTTGTATACTCAATTTCAATACAATAAAGCACCAGAACTAATTACTGGATTTTTCTCTATAGTATTAATTGCAATATTGATACAAGGCGGAACTCTACATAGGATTATCTTTGAAAATAGGATAGCTATGCATATCGGAAAAATAAGTTACTCTTTTTATTTGTTTCATATAATCATTATTACGTTGTTTCTTAAACTTAATATTCAAAATCTCTATATTAATTTTGCATTAATTTTTATAGTTACCCTTATTCTGAGCACTATTTCTCAGAAGTATATTGAACAGTATTTTTTAAATAAATATGCAAAATCTAAAAGGTAAAAAAATAATAATCCTTTCACATATATTTACAACAGTACCTGCAGAAGATTTAAAAAAATATGTACTTGAGCAGGGATCTGATGAATTGTTATATATTGGACATCCTTTACTTTTTGTTAATGGAAGACCAGGATCTACTTTTGCGTGGTACAGAAATAAAAAGCTTATTAAATTTATACAATATAAAAATAGAGACCTTCCTAGTACTATCACCTATATTTGCGATTTTTTTATTTCATTTTTTTGGATAGCTCGAACTGGGCAAAAATGGGATATTATGGTTGCATTGGATAATCTTAATACCATTACTGGCTTATCATTAAAACTATTTGGAAGAGTTAATAAAGTTATCTATTATACAATTGATTTCGTCCCACAAAGATTTTCTAATAGACTACTTAACGATTTTTATCACTATCTAGATAAGTTGAGTGTTGCTTATGCAGATTTGACATGGAATATTTCTCCTAGAATTGCAGAAGGAAGAGAAAAAGTAAGAGGGCTACAAAAGAAGAAGTATACAAAACAAATGATAGTTCCTATTGGAATTTGGAATGAAAGAATTCCAAAAAATACATTTACTAAAATAAATCCTCATCATCTTGTGTATGCAGGAGGGCTTGTTCCTCATCAAGGTGTTCAGATAGTCATAGATACAGTACCGCTCGTTACAAAAAAAATAAAGGATTTTCAATTCTTAATTATTGGAATTGGTGCTTATGAGCAAGAGTTAAGAAGCAAAGTAAAAAAATTGAAGATTGAAAAAAATGTCAAATTTCTGGGTTATAAAGAAAAGCTTGAAGAAGTAGAAGCAATACTTTCAAAATGTGGCCTGGCTGTTGCGATGTATAGTCCAAAAGATGACATATGGTCAGCTTATGCAGACCCATCTAAAATTAAAACATATCTTGCTTGTGGATTGCCTGTGGTTACAACTAATGTTACTTATTTTGGAAAAGAAATAGAAAAAAATGAGTGCGGAGTAGTTATTAAATATGATGCGAAGATCTTAGCAAGAACTATTATTTCGATTATGAATAATACTGTTCAACATAAAAAAATGAGAGAAAACGCTTTGAAGTTAGCAGAGAAATTTAACTGGAACAAAATTTTTAGTGAAGGTTTTGAAAGAGTTTTATGAAGAAAAAAAACCACAAAAAAATCATTATTTTTCATATCTTTATACTTGTTGTTTTTTTTATTTTCTGGTTTATATCTACTCTTTATTTCAACTCAAATGATGCATTTGCAATTGTTAATGATGATCATAATGCATCAAATTCTGTAATGCCAGCTTTACATACACCTTTATTGAAGGACAAGAGTATTAAGGGTGAGTTTACTGCGCAGGAAAATAATTTGGGTATTGTAGCTGTTAGGTTTTATACATTTCATAGAATAAATAAAGATGTTGTACGATTTTTAATTAAAGAGCAAGGTGCAAAAAATTGGTATTACGAACAAACTTACAAAGTTAACCAATTTCAATGGGATAACTATTTTACATTTGGTTTTCCGATTATCAATAACTCCAAAGGGAAGCATTATATATTTGAGATAATTTCACTTCATGGAACAAGATATGACGCAATTACTCTAAGCAGAATTCAGCCAGTCTTAGAAACAAAATATCAATTTAATAAGAGCCAAATCTTTTCTAGTCCAAATAAGCTTGTTTACTACATATATAAGAAATTTCTCAATTCTATTTCCAATACTGACTATATTGTTTCATCACTTGTGTATGCAATTCCATTTTTTATCTATCTTTGGACTGCATTAATTTGGTATATCTTTCGTGACCATCCTATATTTGAGCGTATAAAGGAAATACATGGTACTGTTATTATTCTTCAGATAATTATTTTGTTAAATATACTATTTGTACAACATTTGACTAGTGATTTTGCAATTTATATTATTCTTGGAGTTTGGTTGGTTGCTGTATTACGGTATAAACTAGAGGGGAAAATAAATTTTTTCTTTGCCTTCTTACTAATATTGGGGACACCCATTGCTTTAGCGTTAAACGATCATGAATCTGCAGAACAAGCAGCAATATGGTCATTTTATTTTATTCTCTTTGGCCTATTACAACAAATGTGGGAGCTGAATTTTAAAACGAAGGACTTAGTTACCCTTTCATCATTTCTAAAAAAGATGAATATATTTAAGGAATATAAATAACTTGATAATAATATCTAAAACGCTTTCTTTCGCTAAATTTTTATGTTATCATTGAGTAACTTTTCGATGCTTTATAAAATCTGACATTTGGAAAGTATTGAAATGTTAATTGATTGGTACAATGAACAAACCAATGACAAAATAGTTAAATGAAAAAAAAAGTTCAGAAAAAGTTTTATTATTTTTTCATTGGCACAGAAGCGGAATTAATAAAAATGCTTCCGGTTCTCAAAGAATTTGAAAAAAGAGAAATTACCTATTCAATTATTGCCTCAGGACAAAATGATATCCGCAAAAGCATCATTTTTAGTTTATTAAAAAAGCAAACTCCTGATATTGTATTATTTGATGGGAAGATCAATCAAACAGTTCATGGATTATTCTTTTGGTATATAAGAACATTGATATCATCTTTGTATCAGCTACAAAAGTATTTTCCGAAAGCCTCAAGATTAAATATAATAATAATTGTTCATGGAGATACTGTTTCAACGGTAATGGGTACACTTATCTCAAAATGGTTTGGGTTGCGTTTAGCACATGTTGAAGCAGGACTCCGATCTTTTAATTATTTTCATCCATTTCCTGAGGAAATAGATAGAGTAATTACTTCACAGTTTACAAATATCCACCTTTGTCCAAACGACTGGGCAGTTAAAAATCTTAAAAATAAAAAAGGTATAAAAATAAATACATTTCAAAATACATTACTTGAAAGTCTGCACATGGTTATTAATTCGAAAGTAAATTCTCAACTATATTACAAAATTAAAAACGATAAATATTTTCTTTTCATTATGCATCGGCAGGAAAATCTTTTTAATGAGCAATTAGTAGAATTATTAATTGAAAAAGTCATAGAGCATTCAAAAAGTATGAAGTGTGTATTTGTTATGCATGCTCCAACAATCGCTGTGTTAGAAAAAAAGAAACTCTTCAAGAAATTAAAGGCGAGTAAAAATATTATTTTGAGTGAACGATTGCCATATATAGAATTTATGAAAGTTCTTGATAGATGTGAATTTATCGTTACTGATGGCGGAAGCAATCAAGAAGAAGCATATTATTTTGGAAAGCCTTGTTTGATTCTTAGATCAACCACTGAAAGAATCGAAGGGTTGGGGGGAAATGTTGTACTAAGTAAAAATAATTTTGATTCTATTAATGATTTCTTTAATAACTATAAAAAATATACTAGTAATCAAATTCAGTTGAAAGAGAGACCCGGTAGAATTATTGTCGATGCACTGCTAAAATAGTTAGTATGAATGAAATGAAAGAGTTATCATGGGATACTCATTTTTTTGGATTTGGGGTTGGTAAAGTTATCGCTCACAATCTAACATCAAAATTGCTCGAAAAAATTATTCAGCAAATGAAAGATCATAATTATAAGCTTGTTTATTGCTTTGTTGATCCAAACGATAGCTTATCTAATAAAAGTTTAAAAGCAGAGAATTTTGAATTGGTTGATGAAAAAGTTACATATGTGATGGGTATCATTGAAAATGAAAAGAAGTTGCCATCTAATATTAACTCTATTATAAATAATCCAATAAATGAGAAATTGCTCTCTCTTGCGTTATTAAGCGGTGAATATTCACGTTTTAAAATAGATAAGCATTTTCCTCGACATACACTTGAACGATTATATAAAAAATGGCTTGAAAATTCTCTCAATAGAGAGATCGCAAAAGATGTTTTGGTTTATATAGAAGATGATAAAGAGGTAGGATTTCTTACCCTCGGCGAAAAAAATCGGCGAGCAGATATCGGTTTATTAGCAGTTAACAAGTACTATCGAGGCAAAGGAATTGGAACAAAGCTTATCCATTCGGCGTGTTATATAGCAAGTAAGATGAATTTTACACAAATACAAGTCGTCACGCAAAAAAGCAATGAAGGAGCTTGTATATTTTACGAAAAGGTTGGATTTACTAAAGATAGGATTGATAATATTTACCATATCTGGTTATAATCAGACGATAGATGAATAGTACTATTTATAAGCCTCATTTGATTCGTAAAGAGGTGGATTATATAAGCCCCGGTTATGATTCTGGACAACATTTAAGTATTGGATTTTATACAAAATTCTGTATAAATGGATTGAAAATATTCTCTCGTAAAGTTTGTAAGATAATTATTATAGATATGGTTGCTTTGCGATTACTTAGATTGCTTCTTTATAATGATGTGACACAAGCTGATAGAGTAACAGTTGTTGATACACTAATAAGTTATTCTAAGGGATCTCGTGTAAATTCTTTACATATAAAATGAAAGTTGTATATTTTGCTTTAATAATTGCAGTAATTATAATAATATTCCTCAATTGGTTTTTACCAGGAAATCTTACTGGAGGAGATTCAATATTTTATTTCAAAGAAGCATATAAAAACTTTTCCCTGCATCCATATGCATGGAGTACAGATCGAAGAGCCGGACTCGGTGAAACTGATATTCCTTTACTTTGGGGATATGGAATAAATGCATTTGTAGTTGCTGTTTTAGGAAAAATATTTGGTTTTGACTGGTCAATTACTTATCGATTGAGTTTTTATTTTCCATTTCTTATCGTTTCTTTTTTGTCTGCTTGGTATTTCGCGAAAAAAACGGTTATACAAAATACCTATGATCTCATTGCCGGTTTGATTTATACTGCAAATACCTATATTTTAATGGTTATGGCTGGTGGACAAGCGAATTATGGTTTGGGGTATGCATTAATTCCATTTGTGTTATATAAATTTATAGCCTTATTTCGAGACATTATTGTTCATTTAGATAACAAAAAGTCAGCAGAATTTGCCGTTTTACTTCGTTCAGCCATTATTACAGGAATTATATTGACACTGCAAATTATGTTAGATATACGAGTAGGGTATATCACCTTACTTGCTTTTGGGTTATTTGTTCTCATGAACATCAGGTCACTAACTAAAGAACATTTTATAAAGAAAATATTATTAGTAGCTTTTTTAGTATTTATACTTCCGATTGGAATTACAATATTGCTTCTTGCTTACTGGATTTTACCTACTATAGTTATCGGTGTAAATCCAGTTGATCAATTAGGTGGAGGGTACACAACAATAGCAGGAGGAATCAAATTTTTTAGTTTTGCAAAGCTTGAGAATACTATTAGTTTGCTTCATCCAAATTGGCCGGAGAATATTTTCGGCAAAGTCTACTTTATGCGGTGGGAATTTTTATTCATACCGATCATTGCATATAGTTCATTACTGTTTTTAAAATCAAAAGAACAAGTCAAAAATCAAAAGATGGATAACAATGTAACAATAGAACAATATAACAATAAGATAATACTATTTTTTGCTCTTCTGGGATTAGTCGGTGCGTTTCTTGCAAAAGGCACTAATGAGCCATTTGGAGGAATTTATTTATGGTTTTTTACAAATGTTCCCGGATTTGATGCTTTTCGAGATCCTACAAAATGGTATGCGTTTATCGCAGTTAGTTATGCTGTATTAATACCATATACAATACAACAACTGACAGAGTATATAAACAAGAAGAATGAAAAATATTCTAAATAAAAAAAACAATTTTATAGGTACAAGTATACAAATAATATTTTTACTTTACTTTTGGTGGTTACTTCATCCACTTTTTATTGGACAATCAGTCGGCACATTACATCATTCGGATATTCCACAAGAATATATTCAAGTAAAGGATTTCCTCGTTAATCAACAAACATTTTATCGAGTACTTTGGATACCAGTACCTCCTAAATATGTCTTTTATACTGATATTCAGCGTTCTGTTTCTGCACAGGAATTGCTTAATATATACAATCAAAAAGAACTACTTAATAAATTTAAAGCAAAAGATACCGAAAAGTTATTACAAGAGGCAAATGTGAGATATGTGATCATTCCAGATGATACTGAAAAACAAATCTATATTACCGATAGAAAATATGATAACAGTAAATATAATGAATTAGTGAAAACGCTTAGTATAATACCGTGGTTGAAGAGACTAAAATCGTTTGGCAATGTAATAGTTTTTCAAGTCCCCGATCAAAAAGATCATTTTTGGATTGATTCTCCAAAAGCAAAAGTATCATATAAAGCTATAAGTCCGGTAGAATATAAAGTTGACATTTCAAACGCTAAAAAAGGTGATCGGTTAGTATTTGCAGAAGGCTTTGATCCTCATTGGGTCGCGAAAATAATTAGTAGTAAGTATAAAGTACCAAGTATTAAGTATGATAAATTATTGAATAGTTTTATTTTACCAGAAGGTGGGAATTATACATTGGATGTATATTACACACCTCAAAAATGGGTTAATATTGGGATATGGATTAGTTTGGGGACGTTGGTCTTAGCGATTGGGAGTTTGATTATATTAAGACGAAAGACTTAAGTCATAGGAAGTAAGATAAGAAAAAGGAATTTATATAAAGAATCTTAACTTATTCAGTCTTAAGTCATATATCATACATCAGTTATGAAACTGCAGGATATACTTTTTATAATTATATTGATTGCCTTATTGATTTGGCGAAAGCCAAAGGTATTGGTATGGATTGGGCTACTCTGTCTTTTGTTATCGATGCCACTTTTCCATTTTTGGATATTCTTTACCGCTGAACGACTGGTGATGTATGCAGTCGGATTTCTTTTTACCGGTATAATATTATTGTTATTAAAACAAAAGAGTAATTAGTAATAATACTGTTATATTCTGATCAAGTTTGTTCCTCTTGACTGATAAAGCATGAGTTATGTTACTCTAAAGGTAACTTTATGAAGCTCAATAAAATATTATCCTCCCTTCAGTATCGTAAAAAGGATATGCCTCAAGTAAGAAAGATATTCTTTATTGTTGTACCAATTCTGATCATTTTGCTCCTTACTTCAATATTTACACAATCTGGATCAGCATCAGGTCTAGATTTAAATGATCAGACAGCGAATGGACATAATTTAACTAATAATGGCGCTACGGAAGTGACTACCGGTCTCCCTTTTACTCAATCAACAGAAGCAGTTAGTCTTGATGGATCTGATGATTATCTTACCACACCTGACACAGCAGATTTAAGTGTAAGCAATACTCATCAATTAACGATTGAGTTTTGGGTAAAGGTATCATCGTTAAATAATAATAACGTTGTTATTTCAAAAAATACCGCATCAAATTATGAATACAAGCTAACAGTTGGAAAAGCAGATGGATCAATCGAATATAATGTATTTTCTTTGGATGGCAATAATAGATATACTGGTACATCAGTTACGAATGTTATCTCAGCGGGAACATGGTATCACATCGCCTTTGTTATAGACGACTCTGGAACCTATGCGGCGACAAATGCGAAAGTATACGTTAATGGTACTGAAATCTCATATGGTACACAGCTTGGGAATTCTGCACATGTTTTAGGAGATGGATCAGCACCACTGGAGATAGGACGATATAGTCCAGGCTCTAATTACTTTAATGGAGAAGTAGATGACGTGAGAATTTGGAATACAGCAAGAACGAGTACACAAATTAACGACAATATGAACAAGGAGTTAGCAGGTACAGATGATGGACTCGTCGCATACTATCCGTTTGAGAACAAATTACAAAGCAAGATTAATTACTACGCAGCGAATGTCTCAAACTTTAGCAGATCCACTACTCCTTTCTCTTCAGGAATTGCTACTCAAACTGACAATACAGACGGCTCTGTTACAACGAGTATTAATAGTACAAGCTCATATGCTGACTCAGGTATTGTACTGTATGAAGGCACCTTAGCCAATTTACCCAACTTCACGGTCAAAGGTACCGGCGATCCATACAGCTTAAACATATGGATTGATTCTGGTGGTGATGGTGATTTCTTTGCATGGGACGGAAATGGCAATCTGACAGGTCTAAACGGAGATACCTATGCTCTTGGTCCATCATCATCAAGTGGAACCGATGCAATCACCGGATCTACCCAGTTCTATCTAATGTCAGATTCAACAAATCACACATTCTCTGATTTAAAGGCTGGTAACGTCAGTGGCATAAACCCGAGTGATAAAGTTGCGGTCTGGATAGGTGTAAATACAACAAGCGGCTCGACTTCATCAACTATCGACTCAGTCAGTGGGTTATAAATTAATTCTACTTGTTTCAATCCCTTTGTTTACTTTTTGGGGCTTCTTTACAGCTGAACGGCTCGTAATGTACTCTTTGGGATTTATTCTTGCTGCTGTTACTATATTTTGGATTCAAGGCAGAAAATGATACAATTACGGCATGGTAAGTGTCATTGTCCCCGCACGGGATGAGGAAGAAGTATTGCAATCATTTTATGACGAGATGATGAAGTATCTTCCGTCTTCCACGAAAGAGTACGAAATTATTTTTATTGATGACGGGTCTACTGACAAGACACTTCAAATTCTTATGACATTTGTGCGGAAGAATAAACATATCCGTGTTTTTTCTTTCAAACGAAATAGAGGGAAAGCAGATGCACTCGCGTATGGATTTTTTCACGCACAGGGCGATACGATCATCACTATGGATGCCGATCTGCAGGACAAACCTTCACAGATCAAAAAATTCCTCGACAAACACAAAGAGGGTGCTGATGTTGTCTGCGGATGGAGAAAAGACCGGAAAGATAAGCAGAAAATAGTATTTATTTCCAAGTTTTTCAATTATATAATTGGATTATTGTTCGGCCTCAAACTCCATGATATCGATTGTGGCTTCAAATTGTTCACTAAAGAATCAATGAACAGTTTGAATATTTATGGCGGATTATACCGGTTTATCCCGCTTCTTTTGTATCAAGAAGGATATGTTGTAGATGAAGTTATTGTTGAGCATGACACGAGAAATTTCGGAAAATCGAAGTACGGATTTTCAAAAGTATGGAAGAATCTTCCCGATCTGTTTACTATGATATTTTTAGTAAAGTACAGTAACCGTCCACTTCACTTTTTTGGCAATCTTGGCGGATCACTTGCACTCATCGGTGGAATTATATTATTAGGGCTTTTTATCTATCAACGGATGGGTCACTCTATAGGAGAAAGACCTTTGCTATTTTTTGGCTTATTGCTTGTTCTCAGTGGTTTGCAGATTTTCTTTACCGGATTTCTTGCCGATCTGATGATCAATATTACCTATTCTTCGCAAGGTGAAGGTAATAACCCTCGTAATTTCCCTCTCAAATACGCAAGCGATAAACACTGAAAATGAGCAATATGCTATTATTGTTGTATGTCTGATTTAATTTTTGATCCTAAGAAAGTTGCCTTTGCTGTCGTGACCTCTTATCCGAAATGGTATAGCGGAAAATTGCGAAGTATCAAACACACCCACAAAGTCCGTGGCGATCTGGCAATAGAGTTTGCGCAAAAGGTGACTCAAGCAGGG
>Ga0307374_10004138_pt1 | contig 24321 bp, 20 predicted proteins | sample OX3MG_FD_202532 | JGI IMG/M metagenome (GOLD analysis project Ga0307374, IMG submission 202532) | Soil microbial communities from Risofladan, Vaasa, Finland - OX-3 | ecosystem: Environmental > Terrestrial > Soil > Coastal area > Acid sulfate soil | place: Finland: Risofladan, Vaasa | collected... | reverse complement strand
GCCGACGGTAATAACCGGCACTTGCCGGTTTGCGGACGTAGCCATTCCAGAAACCGATACGCTCCGCCCGGTAGCGCGCGGCCGCCAATGCTTCGCCGTCTTTGGCGCGCAGCGCCGCGCCATCGTTGCTTTCCGCCGAATCCTGTCCGGCTGCCAAATCTTCGTGTACCGCCTTCATATGCCCGTGCGTATCCGCTCCCCCTCCTGCCGCCTCGTGCGCCCGGATGCCGCGGCTCCTGATGCCGCTCGGAAAAACTCCAACTATACGTCCGGCCTCGACCGTCCGCGAGCGATCCCGGTTACCATGTCATCAACCAGTCGACAATGCGATCCGGAGTCGACGGTCGAGTCCGTTACGATCGTCAGACCGCGATGCGAGCCGGCTGCGCCTCATCCATACGAGGCCGCCGACCGCGAGGCGGCACTCCGCGCCAGCCCCGAATCGACTGGCGCCGGATCGACGGCGAACCAGTAGAGCGAAAGGTAGGCCAGCAGTCCAACCGGCGAGGCTCCAATCCGCCAGATCAGCGTGTTCGGATGCAATGCGAGTTCGTGCGAACGCAAATCGACCGCGACGAAATAGAACCACGCGAACGCGTAGCACGCGACCCCGGCCCACAGCGCGCGCCGGCTGGTTCTGCCGTTGGCCGCGGCGGCGCCCAGCCCCACCATCGGAATCGCCAGCAGCACCAGGTAGTAAAACCATGAGGTCGGCGAAACGAGGATCGCGGTCATGATCCACAGGATGAACAGGCGGCCGTCGGGATCGTCACGCGAAGGCCTCGCGACCGTGGCCTTGACGGTCAAGCCGAGAAGCGCCAGTACCGCCGCCCATGAAGCAGCCCTTCTGGTCCAGTCCAGCGTGGCTCCGAGATGAATCCCGAAAAAATACCAGAACATCCGCGATACCGTGGTGCTGAGTGCGATATTGCCCGGTAGTGCCTGCGCCCATTGCTGGGTGAGATAGCCGGGCGCAAGCACGAAGCTGAGGCTGCGGCCGATGCCCACCAGCGCCATGGTCAGCAACCCTCCGACGGCGAGACCGACCATCGTGTACCCAACGACGCGCCACCGTTTCATCAGGATCAGATAACCGACGAGCAGAAACGGAAAGGCGCGCAGCAGGGTTGCGAACGCCAGTATCAGACCGGCCGGGGCGTCCCTGCCGCGCTCCATCAATCGCATCATCAGCACGAACATCAGCAGTACCAGCATTTTGTTCTGGCCCCAGATCAGATGATCCAGTACGGGAGGAAAGAGAATCGTCAATGCCGCGATCGCAAGGGCACCATCGCGACCGAGACCCGGGGTCCACAGAAAAAGCAGGATGAGCGCAAGCAGGAACGCGGCGGCATTGATTGCCGTCCAAACGTAAAACCCGGGCCGCGGCGCCAACAGCGTAAGCGGCACGAAGCACATTACGAAGGTCGGCGGATCGGTCGCATGATTGATCTTGTCGAGATTGAACCCGAGCGAATGCGCAAGCGGCTTCAGGTCAGTGGTGTAAGGGTTCATCCCCTCGCGCATCGCCAGCGCCGAGCTGTAATAGACGCTGTAATCCCATTTGTTGGCCCGGGCAGGCAGTGCGGCGATCAGTATCACGACGCCAATCGCGACCGCCGCCCACAGCGGAACCAGAATTGCCATGCGACGCGACAAGCTCCATTGCGGCGTCCCGGACGCGGAGATTTCGAGCTCGGCAAGGCGGCTCATCGGCAAATCTCCCGACAAAGCGCCGCACTCGGCCAGCCAGCGCTCGCGCCAACAATTGCTCCAAAACTTGGGCTATGATCGGCGGGGGCGACGCCCCAATCCCCTTTCACCATTCCACCCATTGCCCGTACGCTTGCGGCGGACAGACGACCCGCAGACTCGGAGCGGGCTGCCCCCGACGATCTTTACGTTACGCAGGCTACAGAGGCAATCAGGCGTTGAAGCGTGGTGTGAGATGCTTTGGAGCAGCCTATCTGCCCGCCCGTATCGCCATCCCGCGCAATTGTGCCAGCCGTGCCGCCAGCGCGGCATCGTGACCCAGGTCTTCGATCGCGAACGGCAAACGCCACGACCAGTTTGTCGGTCCCACGGTGCCCGGAAGATTGATCCGTTCACGCCATCCGAAAAGGTCCTGAATCGGGATTATCACCAGCCGTGACGGCGCCGCGTACAGCGCCGCCAGCATCGCGTCGCGCACCTGGTCAAAGGCAATCTCCGCATCGCCCGCGGGCGCAAGCGCGAGCAGCTTAAGTATCCGCGCACGTTCGTCCGCCGGCGCCGCATCCCACCACTGCGCCAGCGTGTCGGTGTCATGGGTGCCGGTCGTGGCGAGCGAAAGCTCGGAATAATCCGCCGGTGAAACGAACGCCTCCGCAGGGGTGCCGTCGTTCACTTTCTCCCAGCGCATCACCTTGTAGCCCGGCACGCCGAGGGCCTTCAGTGAGGCGCGGACGAAGGGCGGTATCACGCCGAGGTCTTCGGCGATAACGATCGTGGCGCCCGCCTCCTCCAATATCGCGCCGAGCACCGCTTCGCCCTGGGCGCGCTGTTCAGGCTCAGTTGCCGGCCAAAAACCGCCTCCGGCTCCAGGCGCGAGGCCAAAAGAAAAGCTCCGATACAGGCCGACCACATGATCGACCCGGATGAAATCGTAAAGCTCGCGTGCGTGGCGGGTCCGTTTTCTCAGCAACGCGAAGCCCTCGGCGCGAATCCGTTCCCATCGCGGCGCCGGCAGGCCCCAGCGCTGGCCCTGCGGGTTGAAACCGTCGGGCGGCGCTCCCACCGTGCGTTCGAGATCGAACAGCCCCTGGTTGGCCCATACTTCGGCGCTGTCGCGCGCAGGCGAAAAGGCCAGGTCCCCGCCCAGCATCACGCCGCCTGCGCGGGCGTGGGTGCGAAGCGCCGCCCATTGGCGATGCGCCAGGAACTGCCAGTAGACGTACTTGCCGATCGCCGCCGTGAGTTCGGCCTTCGCGCGTGCGAGCGCACCGGGTTCGCGCCGGCGCAGATCGCCGGGCCACTGTTCCCATGCGGCGAAATCGAAGCGGTCCTTGAGCGCGCGGAACAGCGCGTAATCGTCGAGCCACTCGCAGCTGCGCGCGGCGAAGTCCCGCACGGCCTCGCGCTCGTCGCCGTGCTCCGTGAAATGGCGGAAGGCGGCCTCGAGCAGTTCCAGGCGCGCGGCGCGAATCGTCGGGCGGTCGCTTAGCGGCACGTGTGCGAGCCCGCGGCGCACGCGCTCCACCTGCTGCGCGGCGACCCCCGCCAGTCCGTCGAGTCCGATATAAACCGGATCGATCGCGAACACGCTGAGCGCGCTGTAAGGACTGGCCTGGCCGGGCGCGGTCTCGTCGAGCGGCAGCAACAGGATCGCGCGATGGGCCATCGCGGCCGCCAGATCGGTCATCGCACCGAGCGCCGCGATGTCCCCAATCCCCGCGTCCGCGCGGGTGCGGATCGAAAACAGCGGCACCATCACGCCGGCGATGCGCTCGATCACAGGATTCGGATTCATGGCATAGGGCGGATATTCATGGGCGATGTTTCAGATCGCACGGCCGCCACTGGAGCCGATCGCCTGGGCGGCCATGAATCGCGAATCCTCTACTTCTTCCCCACCACGCCTTCCTTGAGCTGGCGCTTCCAGTCCAGCCGCCGCGCTTCGGCGCCCGCCTCCTCGGCTTCCTTTATCATCCCTTTCTTCTGATAGAACATGCTGAGGTTGGTAAACGCGAGGATGTCCTCGGGCTCCTGCACGATATATTTTTTGGTCAACTCGATCGCGGTATCGAGGTCACCCTTGGCCTGGTAGCACATCACCATCCCGTGAAGTGCATCGGTGTAGCGCGGGTCCTGGACCAGCGCGCTCTCGTACAGCTCGATCGCCTCGTCGTACTTGCCGTCGGCGTAGAGGTCGATCGCCGAATCGTAAAGCTCCTCCTTGTCGGGCATCCTGAACCTCCGTGCTTGATTGCGGTTGCGTCGCCGCGCGCGGCCATTCTTGCCGTCCGCGCCAGTCCTATATACTACAGATATTAGCCCCCGGCGCCCGCGCAAAGCGCGAACGGCGAAGGCGCGGCGACCGCGATGCGCGTGATGTACAGCGAAGCCGAAATCTACGAAGTCCTGCGCGAGTGCTACGACCCCGAAATGCCGGTCAACATCGTCGACCTTGGACTGGTCTACCAGGTCGAGGTCAAAGGCGGCGCGATTACGGTCGAGATGACGCTGACGGCGCCGGGCTGCTCGATGGGCGCAATGATCGCGAGTGAGATCCAGGACAAACTGCTCGGCATTCCGGGCTGCGAAGAGGCCAACGTCGAGATGGTGTGGGATCCGCCGTGGACCCCGCACATGATGAGCCCGGCGGCGCGCAAGGCGCTCGGTCTCGACGACGACTGAACGCCCGGCCTCGACGCGGGTCGGCGCTGGGGCCTGCGAACATCAGCGTTCCGGATCTATCAGCACTCCCGGATTGAGAATCGCATGCGGGTCGAGCGCGTGCTTGGCCGCTTTCAGAGCCCGCGCGAAGCCTTCGGGCCGCTGGCGGTCGTACCACGGGCGATGGTCGCGGCCAACCGAGTGATGATGCGTGATCGTGCCACCGAATCTCACGATCACTTCCGACACCGCCGCCTTGATTTCGTCCCATTGCTCCAGTTCGGAGCCTGGCTTGCCCGGCGCGAGGATGGTGTAGTACGGCGCCGGCCCGTCGGGATAGGCGTGGGTGAAACGACAGGTCATCGTGCCCTTGCCGCAGATGCGGCGGATGGCGTCGGTCCCGGTCTCCATCAATTGCGCGTGATAGGCCGCAAAGCGGTCCCAGGTGATCGCGGTCTCGAACGTGTCGTTGACGATTCCCATCGCAGCCAGCGAGTTGCGCAGGTATGGCGCCTTGATGAACGCCTCGCGCCATGCGCCAGCCGCGCCCTCGTGCGTGGCGGCGGCGTCGGTGCGCGTGCGACCCACGCCCTGGGGAACCTTGCCTCCCAGATCGGCGCAGATTTCGAGCGCGCGCTTCATCCACGGCTCCAACTCATGGTCGGCCGACTCGAAGGCGAGTACCAGCACGGCGGCCTCGCCCTGGTTGGCGCCGGCGTTGGCGGCCTCGCCCGGATCGAGCAGGCGGCAGTTGGCCGGATAGAGGCCGGCCTGCGAAATTGCGCGTACAGCATTGGCCCCGGCGATGAAATCGGAAAACGCGACCGACGCGCCGGCGCGAAACTTCGGCCGGTCCTGCAGGCGCATCCAAGCCTCGGTGATGATCCCCAGGATACCCTCCGAGCCGATGAACATGCGGTCGGGACTCGGCCCGGCGCCCGAGCCGGGCAGCCGGCGCGACTCGACCACGCCGGTCGGCGTGAGCACGCGAACCGACTCCACGAAATCGTCGATATGGGTGTAGAGCGTCGCGAAATGGCCGCCCGAGCGCGTCGCGATCCATCCGCCGAGCGTGGAGAACTCGAACGATTGCGGGTAGTGGCGCAACGTGTAGTTGTGCGGGCGCAACTGGTCCTCGAGCGAGGGGCCGAGCACGCCGCCCTGGATGCGCGCCGCGCGCGAGGCGCGGTCGACTTCGAGCACGCGGTCCAGCCGGGTCAGGTCGATCGACACCGCGCCGCGCCAGTCGCCCTCCGCGGGCGGCTCGACCCCGCCCACCACGCTCGAGCCGCCGCCATACGGGGTCACCGCGATACGGTCCTGGTCGCACCATTCGAGCACGCGGGTCAGTTCGGCCTCGTCACGCGGAAAAGCGACCGCGTCGAACGGGTTGGGGTAAAAGCGACGGTACGCGCGCACCAGGTCGCGATAGCTGCGTCCGTAGCTGTGGCCGGCGCGGTCATGGGTACTGGTCGAACAGACGGCGGCGAGCGCGTCGGGCGGCTTTATTCGCGGCGCGCGCAGCTTGAGCTCTTCCTCGCGTGGCGGCGGCGTGATCGCGAGCGGGGCCAAGCCGAAACGCTCGGCCATCCGCTCCGCCATATGCTTGAGCTGCTCCGCGTTCGGCTGCTGATCCTCGTAACCCCATCCCCAGAAGCTGCGCTTGCGCTGCTCGGCCATCGTTCGTCGCCCTCCCCGGCTCGTAAGGCGACAATTCTGCAACCGCCCGCCGTCGGAGGCAAACCGAATCGCGCGATTCGCGGCTTTCGATGACGATGACGATGCGCGCGCGCCTTGCGCGGCACGCGGCCGGGTCGTATCTCTCGAAGGAACCGGTCATCGGAATAAACGTCCGAGGAACAGCAATATGAGCGACGCGTCAATCTCGTCCGCCGATCCCCATCCACGCAAACGGCTCGATGCCGCGGGTGTCGAGATGGCCTACGTCGACGTCGGACAGGGCGACCCGATCGTCTTTCTGCACGGCAATCCGACCTCGTCCTATCTGTGGCGCAACATTATCCCGCACTTGGCGCCGCATGCGCGATGCCTTGCGCCGGACCTTGCCGGGATGGGCGATTCGGGCAAGGCGCCCGACGGCGCATACCGGCTGGCGGACCATATCCGCTACCTGGACGGGTGGTTCGCCGCGCTCGACCTCACACATCAAAAAGTGACGCTGGTGGTTCACGATTGGGGATCGGCGCTGGGCTTCCATTGGGCGCGGCGCAATCCGGCCGCGGTCAAGGGCCTCGTCTACATGGAAGCGATCGTGCGGCCGCTTGCGTGGAGCGAGTTTAACGACCAGGCGCGCCCGCTGTTCCAGGCGCTGCGTTCGCCGGCCGGCGAGGACCTCATTTTGCAGCGCAACACTTTCGTCGAGCGCATCCTGCCCGGCAGCGTGCTCCGCAAACTCGCCGCCGTCGAAATGGAAGCGTATCGCCGCCCGTTCCTTGCGCCGGGCGAGTCGCGCCGCCCGACCCTCACCTGGCCGCGGCAGATTCCGATCGACGGCGAGCCGGCCGACGTGGTGGCGATCGTCAACGACTACGCGGCGTGGCTCTCGCAGAGCCCGGTCGCGAAGCTCTTCATCAACGCCGAGCCGGGCGCGATCCTGATTGGCGGGCAGCGCGAGTTTTGCCGGGGCTGGCCGAATCAGCGCGAGGTGACAGTCAAGGGCATCCACTTCATCCAGGAGGACTCGCCGCACGAGATTGGCGCGGCGATCGCCGGCTGGTATCGCACGCTCTGAACGGTCGCGCGCCGGTTGCGCGAAAGCTGCGCGGTTGATCTAATTGCGCACAGGACTCGCCACAGAACCGGAGGAAACCATGTCCGACTACTCGACGCTGCTCTTCGACGTGCGCAACAACGTCGCTTACATCACGCTCAACCGGCCCGAGGCCGCCAACGCGCTCAACGCCGAACTCGCGCACGACCTGATGGAAGTGTCGCTGCGCTGCGAGGAAGACCCCAGCGTCCGCGCCGTGCTGATTAACGCGGCGGGCAAAATCTTCTGCGCCGGCGGCGACCTCAAAAGCTTCGCCGCGCAGCCCAAAGAGATGCTGCCGACCTACCTCAAGAAAGTCACCTTTCATCTGCATAAAGCGATCTCTCGTCTGAACCGGATGAAGGCGCCGGTGGTGCTGGCGATCCATGGCGCCGCGGGCGGCGCCGGGATGAGCCTCGCGTGCGCGGGCGATATCGTGATCGCGGCGGAGTCGGCGCGGTTTACGATGGCGTATACGCGGGCGGGACTCACGCCCGACGGATCGTCGACTTACTTCCTGCCGCGAATCGTGGGCCTCCGGCGCGCGATGGACCTGACGCTCACCAACCGCGTGCTCTCGGCGCGCGAAGCCTACGAGATGGGAATCGTCACCCGCGTGGTGCCTGACGCGGAGCTGATGGCGACCGCGGAGGGGCTGGCCAAGGGCTTCGCGCAGGGTCCGACGCGCGCCTACCTGGGTGTGAAGCGCCTGTTCGCCGAGAGCGCGACCCGGACGCTCGAGGACCAGATGGCGTTGGAGACCGAATGGATCGCCGACATGGGACGCACCGCCGACGGCTCCGAGGGAATCGCGTCGTTTCTGGAAAAGCGCCCGCCGAAGTTCAAGGGCGAATAGCGCGTAGGACAGTGCAATGAAATACATCAGGTTCGGAAATACGGGGCTCAGCGTTTCGCGCATCTGCCTGGGATGCATGAGCTATGGCGACAAGCGATGGCGCGAGTGGGTCATCTCGAGCGAGGAGGCGCGCGAGCACTTCACCGCCGCGCTCGAGGCCGGAGTCAATTTCTTCGATACCGCCGACGTCTACTCGACCGGCGTGAGCGAAGAGATAACCGGACGCTGGCTGGGTGAGATGGCCGCGCGCGACGACATCGTGCTCGCGACCAAGGTCAATGGCCCGATGGCTCCGGGGCCGAACCGCCGCGGGCTCAGCCGCAAGCATATTCTGGAGGCCTGCGACGCCTCGTTGCGGCGGCTCAAGACCGATTTCATCGACCTCTACCAGATCCATCGATGGGACTTCAGGACCCCGATCGAGGAAACCCTCGAGGCGCTCGACTCGCTGGTGCGCGCGGGCAAAGTGCGCTACCTCGGCGCCAGCAGCATGGCGGCATGGCAGTTCAGCAAGGCGCTCTACACGGCCGGCGAGCGCGGATGGCATCGTTTCGTCTCGATGCAGAACCACTACAACCTGGTCTACCGCGAAGAAGAGCGCGAGATGATTCCGCTGTGCATCGACCAGGGCGTCGGCGTCATTCCGTGGAGCCCGCTCGCACGCGGATTCCTCGCCGGCAACCGCCGCCTGGGCGGCACCGGCGAGACGCTGCGCGCCAGGACCGACGAAGTCGCACGCGGCATGTACTTTCGCGAATCGGACTTCGCGGTCGCCGACGCGGCGGCCGCAATCGCGCGCGAGCGTGGCCTCACCCCGGCGCAGATCGCGTGCGCATGGATTCTGCAAGCGCCCGGCGTCACCGCTCCGATCATCGGCGCGACCAAGCTCGCTCACGTCAAGGAACTGCTTGCCTCGGCCGACATCAAGTTGACCCCGGAAGAGGTCGCGGCGCTCGAGCAGCCTTATCAGCCCCATCCGGTGCTCGGCTTCGAACCGCCCAAGCCGGCCAAAATGTTGAGTTAGACGCGCGCGCGCCGAATCCCAAAGCAGCGGCGCCCGACCTGAGAGCCGGGCGCCGCCGCTTTCATCGGAACGTCGCGCGGCGCAAGCAAGGGCCCGCGCCGGCATCCACGTATCGCGTCAGTTGCCGCGCTCAGCCCTTGAGCGTGCCGGCCAGGTTCGCGCCCTCGCGCTTGCGAAACGCCATCGCCACGCGCAACCGCTCGAGATGCTGGTCGATTATCTTGCCGCCAATCCTGACCCGATGGGCCTGGAAAAATTCGACCACCTCGGCCTCGCGCTCCAACAGTCCGACGATCGCCTCGCACATCCGGGGCAGCGCGGCGTCGGGGAACTTGCGGATCATCTCCTCCCAGTGCTTCTTCACGAACTCCCACGCCGCGTAACGGCAGGTGGTGTTGAGCAGCAACGAATGCATCAGGTAGGGCGCGTTCTGCGTGCGCACCTCACCGTTCAGCGTCATCTCCATGGTCGCGCGCAGAAGCTCGGGGCGGCGAAAGCTGGCCAGCGAAAACAGGTAGCGCTGCTCCTCTTGCGGGGTTCGGGAAGACTTAAAGTGTTGCTTGAATTCGTCGTAGCGCACCCGGTCGCCCGCGTAGGCCAGGATACCGATCACCGGCGGCACCAGGTCACGGTCCACCGAAGCCGGATCCTTGAGATAGCGCGCGTAGATTTCGGCCGCGCGCCGCCGCACCTCGCCGTCTTCGCCGAGCGTGCCCATCGCGCCCCATAGCGAACCACGTAACTGCCGAGTCAGCTCGTCCTCCTCGGCACGCGGGTCCCATCCCAGACGCTCGGCCGCATCGCCGACGATGTCGCGCGCCGCCGCGGCCAGCGCGGGACGTTCGGCGTCGTTGGCGATCATGTCCAGGTAGCCGAGCGGCGCGAGCATCGCGCGCCATACGTTGAGGTCGCTCTCGCCGCGCATCGCGCGCAGCATGGCGATGAACTCCTTGAGCGGCATCATGCCGGCGACCGTCGCGGCCCACGAATCGCTCACCAGCGCGTAGCGCTCCACCGCCTTGAGCTCGCCCAGGTTGCGGCCGAGCGCCGCGAGCAAATCGGGCGCGTAGCGCACGCGGTAAAACCCGTGGCCGCCCTCGTTGAGCAGTGCCCATTGCACGCGCCCGCCCAAATCGAGCGTCGCCTCGCGGCTGTCGAGCAGCAGCCTGTGGGTCGCCACGCCGTTTTCGGTTTTCGCCCGCACCATCACCGGCACATGCCAGAGCTGATCGTACGCGGCGGCGGTGGCATTTTCGGCGAGATAGAAAAAGCGCCGCTGGCGCACCACCAGCGAGCGTCCATCGGCTCCCACGGCCGCTTCGACGATCGGAAAGCCGGGCTGGAAAATCCACGAGTCCATCAATTTACGCACCGGCTCGTCGGTAGCCCGCTCCAGCGCGTCCCACAGGTCTCCGGTCTCGGCGTTGGCGTACTGATGCTTGCGCAGGTAGGCGGCGATGCCCTTGCGGAAACGCTCCGCGCCAAGGTACTGCTCGAGCATCCTGAGCACCGAGGCGCCCTTCTCGTAGGTCAGCACGTCGAACATCGCGCGCGCGTCCTCGGGGCTGAGCACGGTGAACTCGATCGGCCGCGTGCTGCTCAGCGCGTCGATCGCCATCGCCGCCGTGCGCGAGACCGAGAAGCTCTCCCAGCGTTTCCAGTTCGGCTTCCAGGCATCGACCGCAAGCATCTCCATGAAGGTGGCGAACGCTTCGTTGAGCCAGATGCCGTTCCACCACTGCATCGTCACCAGGTCGCCGAACCACATGTGGGCGTTCTCGTGCGCCACGACATCGGCCACGCGCTCGAGCTCGGCGCGCGAAGCGCTTTTCTCGTCGATCAGCAGCGCGGTTTCGCGAAACGTGATCGCGCCCAGGTTCTCCATCGCGCCCGAAGCGAAATCGGGAATCGCGATCAGGTCGAGCTTGTCGCCCGGGTAGGGCAGCTCGTAATAGTTGGCGAACCACTTGAGCGAGAACGCGCCGATCTCGCGAGCCCATGCGGTCAGCGCCCGTTTGCCCGGCACGTGCGCAACGCGCAGCGGAGTTCCGGCGTCGGTCGGCTCGGTCGCCTCGAACTCGCCCACGATGAAGGCGAGCAGGTAGGTCGACATTTTGATCGTCTCCCTGAAGACGATCTCCCTTTTGCCGCCGCCGAGGATGCGCTCGCTCTCGACCCCGGCGTTGGAAAAGGCGCTCAGGCCTTCGTCGATCACCAACCGCACCTTGAACCGCGCCTTCAGCGCCGGCTCGTCCCAACACGGAATCGCGCGGCGCGCGTCGGTCGCCTCGAACTGCGTACTGGCGACCAGATGGGTGTTGCCTTGGGCGTCCTGGTAGGTGCTGCGATAGAAGCCATGCAGTTTGTCGTTGAGAACTCCGCGAAAGCCGATACGCAGGGTCCAGTCGCCGGGCTCCAACTCGCGCTCGAAGCTCAGGCGGGCACGCTCGTGCGCGGGCTCCAGCGCGGCCTTGCCGGCGACGGTGACGCCGCCGCGTTCGGCGCTGACCCGATCGATCTCCAGCTCCAGCGCGTTGAGCACCACATCGGCCGTCGCGGTGACGACGCGGACGGTTACGTTCTCTTCACCCGCGAAAGTGAACGCGCGCAAATCGGGCGTGAGGCTTATTTCGTAGCGCTCCGGCACCACGTTCGACGCAAGTCTGTGCTCGGAATCCTTGCCGGCGGCGAGCGGAGCGCCCTCCTGGTCTATCATTGCTATAGCCTTCCTGAAGGTTTGAGCTTGTCCGATTGGCGCGCCGGGGCGTGGCCGCCGCGCCCCGGACACATTTCGCAATAGAGTACCGTGCGGAGCGCCAGCCGCCAATCGCGCGCGCAGCGGCGATCATAGGCCATCCGCCGCGCCGGCGGCCGCGCCGTTTAAGGAACGTCCGGTTTGGCAACGTCTTGCGACGGCGCCGCATCGCGACCGCCGCCGGCGCGGGCGAGTTCGGCGAAGTTCGTCAGGCGTGCGCCCCTCGCCTTAAGCGCGATCGGCAGCAGGGGGCTGGTCAGAATTTCGACTTCGCGCTGCGCCGCCGCCGGCGGCACAATGCCGCCGAGGTCGGCCGCGGGATGGGTATAAATCTCGGTGAGGCCGGGGCCGAGCCGCGCGATCACGTCGAGCATGTAACGCTCGCTCAAGTTGCCGCTCTGATGGAGCCCGAAGAGCCAATCGGTGGACCTGATTCCGCGCTCGGTCATTTTTCGCCGCGCCCGCCTGGAGAGCGCGCGGAAGATAATCGCCTCGACCAGTTTGCGCGGCGCGTTGTCGCGCGCGAGCGCGAGTGTCGTGAAGACCGGCTCGCGCGGCAGGCGGATGCAGGGCACGCGATACTCCGCGGCCAGATCGAGCAGAATGTCGCAGATCACGGGATGGACGTGGAAATTCAGATGGCCATCGATATGGTTGAGATAGCCGACCAGCTCGAGGTGGGTTTCGATTTGCGCGCGGCATTCATCCGCAATTTTGGCGCGCAGGCCGCGCCTGAAAAAATAGCGCATCCCGCCGCGCACCGGATTGTCGACGAAACGGCCGGCGGCGTCGACCAGCGCGCCGAGCCGCGCGGGCGGCAGGACGCTTTGTCCCTTGCACACCACCAGATGAAGGCCGACGTCGAGGCCGGGGCATTCGCGCGCCGCCGCAACCGCCGCGTCGCGCGCCGGCGCGCCGACCATCAGGCTCGTCCCGCGCAACACGCCCTCGCGATGGGCCCGCAGAATCCCGGCGTTGACCTCGGGCGAAGCGCCGAAATCGTCGGCGGTGAAGATAACGGACTTCGCTTCCGTCATCGACGCAGGCGCGCGCGCGCAACCCGCCGCGCTTGTGTCACAATCCTATTGACGCGCGCCTCCACTGGCGCAATTTTGCTAGCAAGTGCGGCGCGGCTCAAGCTGAAACCCCGGTGATCCTGATCTTTTACGCATTCGCGCGCGAAGCCGCCGCTTTCAAGCGCCGCCTTGCCGGCCGCACCGCGCTCGGAATCGACGGGCTGCGGGGATTTCGCGCCCGGCTCGGCGCCACGGAAATCGTTGGCATCGCCACGGGGATTGGAATTGGCCGGGCCGCGGACATCGCGCGCCACGCGATGCGGTCGTTGGCGCAAGCGGATCTCGTGATTGCAACCGGGCTTGCGGGAGCGCTCAGCGAAGCGCTGCAACCCGGCGACCTGGTGCTTGCCGATCGCCTGATGCTCGACGCGGAACGTCCCGGCCTCGCGCCGACAACGGTCGCGATTCCTCCCGCCGATCTCGCCCGCTTCAAAGCCGCGCTGACGGCATCTCCACTCAAGTTCGCGACCGGGACTATCCTGACCGCCGCGCAAATCCTCAAGGACGGCGCGGCCAAACGCGACGCGCACGCCAGGACCGGCGCGCTCGCGGTCGATATGGAAAGCGCGGCCGTAGCCGCCGAGGCGCATCGATGCGGCCTGCGCTTCGCCTGCGTGCGCGCGGTGCTCGACACCGTCGACCAGGAAATCGTGGGGGCGGAACTGGCGGGACCCGACGGCGAAGTGCGGCCGCTTGCGGCTGCCGGCTTCGTGCTGCGCAATCCGGTGGCGGTGCTCGGGCTCGCACGCATGATGCTTAGCCTCAATCGCGCGACGGCGGCGCTGGCCGCGGCGCTAGAGGCGCTCTGCCGTCCCGGAACCTGACCGGGCGCCGCGTTACGCGGCGCCGCGGCGTCTGACGACAGATCGCGGCGCGGCCGCCCTCCACACCGCGAGCGATCGCTCGTAAGGAAAGTCCTCCAGATGGCGTTCGACGGCGGCGGCGGCGCCCCAGCACTCGGGGCGAGTGACGATATGGAGCCCCAGCGCCAGCAAGGGCAGGAAAATAAAAATTCCCGCCCAGGCGATTTCAGGCGCGCCGATACGGAACAGCATCGCGATTCCGAAGCCGACGATTCCGGCATACAGCCCCGGCCCCCAAAGCGCGCGCGACGGCGCCGCCGGCATCGCACCCGGCGGCCTGGCGCCGCCGCGGTTGAGCCGACGATCCAGCCACTGGAAAATCGCCACGCTTACCGCCGCGACAAAAAACCATCCGAGGTAATTGCTGATCGGTACGCCGAAATGCGGCCCCGGCGGGTCGTACCAGAAAATTTTGCCCAGGAACCAGCGGTCGCCGAGCACGCTCAGCGGATCGGCCACCATGTCGATCATCACCATGAAGAGCGCCGCCATCAGCCATACCCGCGGCGAGCGCCTGAGCTCCCACGTGTCGAGCGTCCGCACGTCAGCGCCGCGGCGGTAAAGCGGCGCGCTCAGCAACAGCGCGAGCGTGTAGCTCGCAAAGGCAAGAAAGGTGAACGAGATCGAGTCCATGAACGGCACGCCGGCGACCCAAAGCTCGCGCCCGCGCGTCGCCTGGATGTAATGGTAGAGCCCGAACGGAAACCCGTTGTGCACCGAGCTCCATTCGCAGGCCCACGCCACCGTGTAGGTCAGTACCGTGAACAGAACCGTCGTGCGCAGGCCGAAGTTGACGATCGCGATCGTCAAGTAGCATCCCAGGAACACGAACACATACGGCCTGAGCGCGATTGTCGAAAGCAACAGATGCATCGCCCTACCTCGGTTCCATTTCAGGCCGGATGCCGATGCCAGCGGCCGCGCGGGGCCGCCCGCACGGCGCCGGTCGAACGAAAGAACTCGATCGCGCGCGCGAGCGCGTCATCGATCGGCCGCGGCGCGTATCCAAGTTCCGCGCGCGCCTTGGAGGAATCGAAAAACATCATCTTGCGCGCCATCCGCACCTCGGTCAGGCTCGCGCGCGGCGGCCGCCGTGTAATGGTGCGCGCCACCGCCTCGGCGCCAAGCGCGAAGCTCCACGCAATCGCGTATGGGACGCGAATCCTGGGCGCGTTCAGGCCGGACAGTTTCGCCAGACGGCCGAGCATCCGCTCCAGAGTCAGGTTTTCACCGCCGAGGATATATTTCTCCCCGACCACGCCGCGTTCGGCGGCCAGCAGGTGGCCCTCCGCCGCGTCCTCGACGTCGACCAGGTTGAGCCCGGTGTCCATGAAGGCCGGCATCCGGCGGTTGAGAAAATCGACGATTATCCGTCCGGTCGGCGTCGGCTTGTAATCGTTGGGTCCGATTGGCGTGGACGGATTGACGATCACGACCGGCAGGCCCTCCCGGGCGGCCTTCAGCGCCTCCTGCTCGGCGAGGAATTTCGATCGCTTGTACGGTCCCACCATATCGCCGAGCGACACCGGCGAATCCTCGCGCCCGGCTTCGCCGTGCGGGATGCCGATTGCGCCGACCGTGCTGGTATGGACCACCCGGCGCACCTTGGCGCGATGCGCGGCGGCCAGCACGTTGCGGGTGCCTTCGACGTTGGCGGCGTACATCGGCGCCGAATCGATCACCCACAGCCGGTAATCCGCGCCGACGTGGTAGACCTCGTCGCATCCGCGCACCGCCTGCTCCACCGCCGCGCCGTCGCGCAGATCGCCCCGGGCAAACTCGCACGGCAAACCCTCGAGCGCGCGCAGGTCGGCACCCTTGCGCACCAGCGCGCGCACCGCGGTGCCGCGCGCGAGCAACGCCCGCACCACGTAGCATCCCACGAAGCCGTTGGCGCCCGTGACCAGTGCAATTCGCGGAGCCATACGCCCTGCTCACTCCGGACGAACCGAATCGCCAACGCGCGCGGCGATCGCGGCGGCCACGGCGTGCCCCGACGCGACGGCGCTCTCGATCGTCGCGGGCAGGCCGGTCTGAATCCAGTCGCCAGCCAGGAACAGGTTGGAGATTGGCGTTGCCAGGCCCGGCCGCAAGCGGTCGCACTCGGGCGACGGCGCCATCGTGGCCTGCTTCTCCTTGAGCACCAGCGCCTTTACCAAACGAGCGTCGCGGGAGGCCGGAATCATCGTGTTCAAATCGCCGGTGACCAGGTCGAGCAACTCTTCGTTGCCCGCGTCAACCAGCTTGCGCGCGCCGCTGATGACAAAACTCAAATAACCGTTGGCGCGTTCGCCGTGCTCGGCAAATATGCGTCGCTTGTTGAACAGCCACTGCGTAGCCGTGCCGACGAAACCGACGAACGGCGCGTCGGTGATCTCGCGGTCGAACCACGCGTGGACGCAGATGATCGGCGACGAAGAGATTTCGCCCAAGTGCGCGAAGAACGGATCCGCGTCCACCCCTTCGGGCAGAAGGCGCGCGAGCTGCGCCGGCGGAACGGCGGCGACGAAGTTGGCAGCCTGCAAACGGCGTCCGTCGCGCAGGCGCACGCCCGCCACCCTGCCATCTTCGCCGAACTCCAGGGCCTCGACCAGTGCGCGAGTTTCGACCAGGCCGCCGCCCGCCTCGATCATCCGCACCGATCCCGGGCAATAAAGATCGCTCAGCCCGACCCTGGCGTAGACGAAGGCGGAGTCGGAGCGGCGCGCGAAAAACGCGCGCTTCAAGACTTCGGTCAGCAGAGCCGCCGAGGCCAGTTCGGGATCCTCGTTGAGCGTCGCGATCGCCAGCGGATACCATAGGCATTGCCGCGCCCGTTCGCCCTGCCCCAGCATGTCCATCAGCGCCTTGACGGTCGCCTGGCGCAGACGCGCGCGGTCGTAACGACGCATCCGCAGCATCCTCAGTCCCGCCACCAGCGCGCTCAGCCGCTCGCCGGGCGTCAGCAGCCGGTAGCGCATCAGCGCGGCGGTCATGTGCAAGGGACCCGGCAGCCGCGCGGTCTTGAGCACGCCGGTGCGACCGTCGCGCTCGAGCATCTCGATCGCAAGATTGGGCTGAAACACCAGCTGGCCGCTTTGACCTATGCGGTCGAGAAATTTGAACGTCTCGGCGTAGCATCCCATCAGCACGTGCTGCCCGTTATCGACGAAATCGCCGGTTTCGGGGTCGACGAACGAGTAGGCGCGGCCGCCCAGCGCCGGCTTGCGTTCGAGCACGGCGACGCGAAAGCCCCGCTCGGCCAGCGCCACGGCGGCGCTCAGCCCGGCAAATCCGCCGCCGATCACAACGACGTCGCGCGGCTCGACCATCGCGGCCTAGCTCCTTGCCCGCAGCCGCGTGCCGGCCCACGTGCGGCCGACCAGGTAGAGCTTGCGCGGGGTGGAAATACGATGCCGCCGGCCAACGACGCCGCAGCCTTTGCTCGCGATCCGTTCGAGCAGCGCGCGATAGATGGAGCGCATCGCCTCCGCGCACAGCATCGCGGCGCGGTCTTCGGCGGGAAGCGCCCGCTCCGCCAGGGCGTAGAACGAGCGCGCTTGCTCGACTTCGAATTCGAGCAGGCGGCGAAGCTCGAGCGTATCGGCGCCGCGCAGGATTTCGTCCTCGGTGACGCCGAAGCGCGCCAGGTCCTCCAACGGCAGATAGATACGACCGCGGGCGGCGTCTTCGCTCAAGTCGCGGATGATGTTGGTAAGCTGGAAGGCGACGCCGAGATTTTCCGCGTACTCGCGGGTGCGCGGGTTGCGGTAGCCGAAGATTTCGATACAGACGAGGCCGACCGCCGAGGCGACGCGGTAGCAGTACAGGCGAAGATCCTCGAAGGCCGCATAACGCGTGCGCCCCAGGTCCATCTCGACGCCGTCGATTATCTCCTCGAAATAGCGGCGCGGGATCGCGAAGCGGCGCACGTTGTGGGCGAGTGCGCGGGATATCGGATGGGCCGGCGAACCGTCGAACACGCGCTCGAGTTCCTCGCGCCAGCGCGTCAGCAGTTCGGCGGGATTCGCCGCGGCCGGGTCGTCCGCAATATCGTCGACGAAGCGGCAAAACGCGTAGACCGAGTACAGCGCATGGCGGCGTTCGGCCGGCAGCAGCATGAAGGCGTAGTAAAAGTTGGACGAGGAACGGCGCGTGATCGACGCGCAGCGCGCGTAATCCTCCCGCAGCGGCGTCTCCGCCGCGGGGTTTGGCGCAACCGCGATGCTTTCAGATTTCAAGCCGCCCCCGCAGCGCCCGCCATCCCAGGCGCAGGTAGTCCAATTTGCCGAGCGCGGGACGGCGGCGGAACACGTCGTAGCCGGCCCGCTCGATCGCGCGCAGAATCGCCAGCCCACCGCCGGCGAACATCCTGATGTCGCGTGAGAGACGCCGGTCCACCATCGCGGCGAGCGTCGCGCCCGACCTCAGCAATTCGCGCGCGCAGGAAACCTCGTGCCGCATCAGCGCGACGAAATTCGAGCTCGCGTTGTGCACGCGCAGGTCCTCGACGCTCACGCCGAACCGCGCCAGGTCGCGACGCGGCAGATAGACGCGACCCTTTTCGAGGTCGACGGCGACGTCCTGCCAGAAGTTGGCGAGCTGCAGCCCACTGCACACCTCGTCGGAGAGACGCTGGCGCTCGGCGTCGCGGTAGCCGAACAGGTAGAGCACCAGCCGACCGACCGGGTTGGCCGAGTAGCGCGAGTAACCGAGCAGATCGTCGAGGGTCTCGAAACCTTGAAAGTCGAGGTCGAAACGAAACGCGCGCAGCAGGTCGGCGAACGGCTCGCGCGGAATGTCGAAGCGGCGCGCGGTGTCGGCCAGCGCGACGAACACCGGATGGCGCGGCGCGCCGGCGTAAGCCAGGTCGAGTTCGTGCTCCCATTGGTCAAGCTTGGCGGGGTCATGCTCCTCGTCGGCAAAATCGTCGGCCATGCGCGCGTAAGCGTAAATCGCATGCATGTGCTTGCGCATCGCGCGCGGCATCAGGTACGAGGCGACGGTGAAGTTTTCGTAGTGCGAGCGCGCCACCCGCGCGCAAAACTCGTAAGCCTGGGCGAGCGCCGCGGCGTCGGGTTCGGCCGCCGCGCTCGAGACCACCGTGGCGCGCACGCCGGGCGCACACACGGAGCCGGGATTGTTGGCACCCTCGGCGTCCACGTCAGAGGCTCGCGGCTGCCGGCTGCCCGATCAGCTCCTGCGCCTGAGCGCGGGCCCATCCATCGACCTCGTAAAGATCCTCCAAGGTGCGCGCGGAGCCGTTCTCATGGCGCATCATAACGGTTTCGATATGGCGCGGGATGTCGGCGAAGCGCGCACGCCCGCCGAGAAAGGCCGCGACCAGTTCCTCGTTGGCGGCGTTGAGGCAGGCGGCCATCGTGCCGCCCGCCTCAAGCGCCTGGTACGCCAGGCGCAGACACGGGAAGCGCACCGGGTCGGGTTCCTCGAAAGTCAGATTGCCGCGCTCGACCAGCGACAGCGATTTCAGATGGTCGAGCGGCAGGCGTTCGGGAAAAGCCAGCGCGTAGGCGACCGGGATCGCCATGTCCGGCTCGGCCATCTCGGCGATCACGGAGCCGTCGATCATCTCGACCATCGAATGGATTACGCTTTGCGGATGAACGACGACCGCGATGCGCTCGGCGGGAAGATCGAACAGCCAGTGCGCCTCGATCACTTCGAGGCCCTTGTTCATCAGGGTCGCGGAATCGATCGTAATCTTGTCGCCCATCCGCCAGGTGGGATGGTTGAGCGCCTCGGCCACGGTTATCGAGGCAAAGCGATCGGGCGGGAGGCGGAGAAACGGACCGCCCGACGCAGTCAGGATAATGCGTTTGAGCGAGGCCCGGCCGCGTCCTTCCAGGCATTGGAAAATCGCGTTGTGTTCGCTGTCGACCGGGAGCAGGCGCACGCCGCGCTCGCGCACCGCAGCGGTCATCATCTCGCCCGCGATAACTAGCACTTCCTTGTTGGCGAACGCGATGTCCTTGCCGGCCGCGATCGCGGCCAGGGTCGGACCGAGCCCGCGCGCGCCAACCAGGGCCGAAACGACGATCCCGGCCGCCGGATGAGTCGCCACCGCGACCGCGCCCTCGCGTCCATGATGAATTTCGGTCCCGCACGACGGACCCAGCCGGCGCTTGAGTTCGCCCGCCAGATCGGCCGTGGCGACCGACACCAGTTCGGGACGATGGCGTTCGACCTGGCGAACCAACAGATCGAGATTGCGCCCGGCCGCCATCGCCACCACGTGGAAACGGTCGCGAAAGCGATCCACCACGTCGAGCGTGGTGACGCCAACCGAGCCCGTGGAGCCGAGAATTGCGATCGACTTCACGTCCGCCTCTTGAGCTTCAGTGCGCGGCTAGTTCCGTCATCCGTCTGCGCAAGCGCCCCAGCGCCATAAGTGGAAAGTAGTGCGCATAGAGATGGTAGCGCAGATAGAAATGATTGGGAAAGCCGGTGCCAGTGAACTCGGTCTCCTCCCAGTCGCCGCTTTCGCGCTGGCGCTCCAGGAGCCATTGCAGGCCGCGCATCAGATGTGGGCTGACGCCGTCCTCGCCGGCCAGCAGCCCGATCATGGCCCACGCGGTCTGCGACGGCGTGCTGGTGCCGCGCCCCCGCCAGGCCGGGTCCTGGTCGCTCAAACAGCTCTCGCCCCATCCACCGTCCTCGTTCTGTTTCGACTTGATCCAGGCGACCGAGCGTTGAATCCAGGGTTCGCGCGGGCTGACGCCGATCGCGCGCAACCCCGAGAGCGCCGCGCTGGTGCCGTAGAGGTAGTTGACGCCCCAGCGCCCCCACCACGGGCCGTCGTCCTCCTGCTCGCGCTTGAGCCACTCGATCGCGCGGCGCGCGATCGGATGGTCCGCGCGATAACCGACCACCGCCATCATCTCGAGCACGCGGCCGGTCAGGTCTGGGCAGGTCGGGTCGGTGGCCGATTCGGTGTCGGCGGCGAAGGTCGCGTAGTTGAACCAGGTCGCCTTGTTGTCAACGTCGAAGGCGGCGAAGCCGCCGTCCTTCGATTGCATGCCCATCACCCAGTTGGCGCCGCGGCTGATTGCATGTTCGCGCGCGGCGTCGTCGCCGGCCGCGGAATCCGCGAGCACCATCAGGATAACCGCGGCGTCGTCGACGTCGGGATACCAATCGTTGAAAAACTCGAAGGCCCATCCGCCGGGCTCGAGCTCGGGCCGTTTAATCGACCAATCGCCGGGCTTGAAGATCTGATGATCGATGAGCCACCTGGAGGCGTCGCGCAGCGCCGGATGCGCGGGCGCAAGGTCCGAATCGATCAGCGCCTTGGCGGCGAGCGCGGTGTCCCAGTTGGGCGAAACGCAGGGCTGGAAGAGGATCGAGTCGCCTTGATCCCAGATGAGCTCGTGCGTCGCGTCGAGCGCCTTCTTGATCACCGGATGATCGTTGCGGTAGCCGAGCCCCTTCAGCGCCATCGCGCTCAGCAAATAGCAGGGCTGGATTCCGCCCCACGATCCATTGGCGTCCTGATGGTCGAGCAGCCAGCGCTCGGCGCGGGCGATGGCGTCGCGGCGCAGGCCCTTCAGATGATGGCGGTCGTATAGGCGCAGCAGCCGGTCGGCGAGGTTGAAGAATTGGCGCGGTGACCACCAGTGCGCCGGGCGCGGCAGCTCGAACTTGGTGAAATGCGGCGGCTGGATATAGAGCTCGAGCACGCCTTCGCGCCAATCGATCTCGACCACCGGGCGCGCCGCGCGCAACAGCATCATCGCGACCAGCGTGCCGCGCGCCCATGACGAAAGCTCGTAGATGTTAACCGGAAGCCAGTCGGGCGTAAGGATCCATTCCACCGGCAGCGCGGTGGTGCAATCCCACGGCACCTGGTTCATGGCCGCCAGATAAACGCGCGCGAGCGTGCCCGAGCGGGCGATTCCACCGCGCGCGAGGATCCATCGGCGCGCCTGCATCATCTGCTCGTCGCCGGCGCGCAGGCCCGTCAGCTTAAGTGCGAAGTAGGCTTCGATCGAGGTCGAAAGATCGCCTTCGCCGCCCGGAAACAGGTTCCAGCTTCCGTCGGGCTGCTGCAGATCGAGCAGATGGCGTCTGAGCTTGGCCTCCATCTCAGGGTCGCTGACGCCCATGAAGCGGTTGAAGATGATGTACTCGGCGTTCATCTCGCCGTTGGCCTCGAGCGCCGCCTGCCAGTAGCCTTCCGGATGCTGAAGCGCGAGCAACGCGCGCTGAGAGTGGTCGATGCTGGACTGGAGCTTCGCGCTGAACTCGTCGTGCGGCGGGGGCGCGACAAACGTCTGCTCCGAAACTCTGCCGTTGGCGATTTCGATAGCTTCACTCATAGGATTCGAGATTCCTGCCTGTCCTCTGCTCGTTATCGGTAGAAGTGCGGGATTCGGATTTCCCCACCCCCTCTCCACCTCGCACGGCCATCCCCTCGGGCGCTGCCCTCAGGGAAAAACCGCGCACTTCAACACCGTGCCGCGCTCGAGCATCTCAAAGACCCCGGCGATATCCGCGAGCGGACGCCGTGCATTGATGATACGGCCGGCGCCGAGGCTGCCCTGCGCGAGCAGCTCGAAGGCGCGGCGCACGTCGCGCGGGCGAAAATGAAACGGGGCGATCAACGTGAGATTGTCGTAATGCATGCGGCGCGTGTCGATCTCGAACGCAGTGCCGGCGGGACATCCGCCGAAGAACACCACCCGGCCGCCGCGCCGCACGCGCGCGAACGCGTCGCGCCATCCCTCGACCTGCCCGGTGCACTCGATCACCAGGTCGGGCCCGAAGCCGCCGTTGAGCCGCGCGACTTCGGCCGCCGGGTCGTCCGCGGCGGTGTCGATCACGCGGTCGGCGCCGAGCCGTCCCGCCCATTCGAGGCGATCCGCGCCGCGCCCGGCGACCACGACCTCGCGCACCCCGGCCGCGCGCAGCGCCAGCATGTGGAGCAGGCCGAAGGCGCCCGCGCCGACGATAAGCACGCTCTCCGCGGGCTCGGGCCGCGCGAGCGCCTGCGCGTGAACGACGCAGGAAAGCGGCTCGAGCAGCGCGGCCTCTTCGAAAGCAAGCGCCGCCGGCTTGCGAAAGGTGCTGCGCGCGACGACGTGGGCCGGGAGCAGCAGAAAGTCCGCATATGCCCCCATCACCATCTTCTCCATCGCTTGCGGGCAAAGATTTTCCTGTCCACGGCGGCAATGGAAGCACGCCCCGCACGGCGCGGTCGGCGCCGCCATCAGCTCGTCGCCGGTCTTGAACCCGCTCACGCCTTCACCCGTCTCGGCCACCACGCCCGCAAACTCGTGCCCCAGGGGCGTCGGCAGACGCCAAATCGGATGGCCACGGCGATAGGTCTTGAGATCGGTGCCGCAACTGAGCGCGCACTTGACTTGCAGCAGAAGCTCGCCAGGGCCCGGGCGCGGCGGCGCGAAATCGCACAGCCGCAGATCGCCCGGCGCGAACAGCACAGCCCGGCGCGCATGGGCCGGCACCGGCGCAAGCGCGGCGGGAAAAGTCTCGGCCACACCTGGCTTCACAGTCTGCGCTCCACGGCGAAACTCGCCAGCGCCCTCAGCGGTCCGGCGCGATGGTCGAAACCATCGAGCGCTTGATGCGCGCGGCGCTCCAGATCGCGCGCCAGCTGCCATGACCTGTCCAGGCCGATCAACCCCGGATAGGTGTTCTTGCCGTGCGCGACGTCCTTGCCGGTGCGCTTGCCCATCTGCTCGGTCGAAGCCTCGACGTCAAGGATGTCGTCTATCACCTGGAAGGCGAGCCCGAGCGCGCGCGCGTAGGCCTCCAGCGCCGCGAGCTGGATTTCGCCGGCGCCACCCAAACGCGCACCGCCGCGCACCGCGGCGACGAATAGCGCGCCGGTTTTCCTGCCATGCAGATATTCCAGTTCCTCGACCGTCATGGCGCGGCCTTCACCGAGCAGGTCGATCGCCTGCCCCGCCACCATCCCGGCCGAACCCGCCGCCGCGGCCAGTTCGGCGACCGTCGCAAGCAGGGCCGCGGGCGCCACGCCGACGGAGGGTGCAGCGGACCCGGCGAGCATCTCGAACGCGTCGGTCAAAAGCGCGTCGCCGGCCAGCGTCGCAATCGCCTCGCCGTATATCTTGTGATTGGTCGGACGGCCGCGGCGCAGATCGTCGTCGTCCATGCACGGCAGGTCGTCGTGGATAAGCGAGTAGGTATGAATCATTTCGATCGCGCACGCGAACCCCATAGCGGCTTCCAGCCTGCCGCCAACCGCTTCGCACGCCGCCAGCGCCAGCACCGGACGCAGCCGCTTGCCGCCCGCAAGCAGACTGTAGCGCATCGCCTCGAAGAGCCGGCCGGCCGGAGCGTCGGTCTGGGCGACCGCGCCGGCGAGCGCGCGTTCGACGACCGCCGCGCGATCGCGGAGGTAGCGCTCGATTTCCAGCGGCGCGCCGCCGTCGCCCACGTGCGCACGGTCGGCGGCCGGCGCGGCGCCCGGACGCGCCTGCGCGGCGCCCTTGGGCACGTGCGTATCGCGCGTGCGATCGGACTTGCCTTCTGCCATCAAGCTACCGTCGTCTCACCATCAAAGCCATCGCACCGAGCGGCGCGGCGCCAGCGCTCGCCGCTGGCGCCGGCACGGTCGCCTCGG
>Ga0307374_10004137_pt1 | contig 24335 bp, 25 predicted proteins | sample OX3MG_FD_202532 | JGI IMG/M metagenome (GOLD analysis project Ga0307374, IMG submission 202532) | Soil microbial communities from Risofladan, Vaasa, Finland - OX-3 | ecosystem: Environmental > Terrestrial > Soil > Coastal area > Acid sulfate soil | place: Finland: Risofladan, Vaasa | collected... | reverse complement strand
ACTGGAGCGGTGGCAGGCACCAGCAGGGTGGGTGCCTCCATCTGCCCCGATACGGTTGAGGTCTTGGTGTCGGTGCTCAATCCGGTTGCGGATCTCCAAGCCGTGGCAGCCTTCCGGCGAAGTGTGCCCGGTCGATTGGCGGCCGGTAGGACCAGTATCGGCGATCGGATCGCATTCCAGTCGGTTAGTCAGAGGTCCGGATCGGCACCGACGGCCTCAACCCCAGCTACGCTGACGTCCGGCGCACGGACCGTCGGCTACACCAGGACGGTACGTGAGCCCCAACCAGAGCCCCTCAAAAACGTTGGCTGGCCATAGCCGTCGAGAGGCAACTGTCGAGCGCTAGAGTCCAGGCATGCGGCCTGGCTCAGACCGGACTTCTCGGATCTCTGCCCTGCCACACTTCCTGGCCGCGATCGCGCAAGGAGACAAATTATGACCGCAGGCACCAAAGATGACCCGTGGGTGCTCAAGACCCCGCCGGGCACCTCGCACTACGCCATGTACAAAGACGAGCAGGCCGATCCACCGGCCCTGGTCTGCCAGGTGGGTTCCACCACCCTGAAGTACCACCTCCACGCCATCGACGACCTGCATGCCTGGCTGACCGAGCGAGGCGACTGGGTCTTGCTCGGCGCAGCCGATGAGGAGAAACCCGCCGCGCCGGACACCGTTGAGGCGTGGGGACGATCACCGGACAACCCGGTCGGAGGCTGGTACGGCTTGCGCAAGGGCTACCGCGGCCGGTTCGGGCTGTACCTCCCCCCGCTACTGGAAACACTCGGCCTGGCCGAGGTCACCCATGGTCCCCGCAACAACCGGATGCGAGCGACCTCAGTCACATGAATGCCGCGGCACCCGTGGGAAGGGGAAGTAACCAGGCCCAGACAGGGCTCATTGAACATCCGAAACAGATGGAGCCGACCCATGACGGTCACTTAGGAGATTCGATATACGACGAAATCGAAAAGTGCTGACGAGAACGAGCGCCCGATCCGTGGTGTGCTCGCCGAGTTGGCGACGCAGAACCCTGAACGCCTGCGGTACGCCGCCTTCCGCCTCGACGACGGAGTCAGCCTTCTTCACGTCGCCGTGCTCGACGATAACGAAAACCCGTTGTCGAGATCAGCCGTGTTCGGCGCGTTTCAGTCCGCCATCACAAACCGGTGGGCCGAGCGACCAAGGCCGGCCGTCGCAACAGTCAAAGGCTCGTACCGGCTATGGCCCGAGTGATCGATAACTGACATGTCGCGACCCGACGAAATGCGCGCCGCCGCGATCGGGACGTGCGATGGTCTGACCGAATCTGGACCCGACGTGACGTAGGGGCGATCGCTGTTGAGGTGCGGATGCTCTGGCATAACTCGGCGTGGTGCGATTTGTGAGCGGCCGGCCTGGTGAGGGGATCCTGCCTTCGATGCCCGCCTTGTGGAGCTATTCACGCCGCGGAATCGGGCGCAAAGCAGCAACTGCAAGCCGATGGAGCGGCTTGACGCGGGCGCCTCCTTCCTGGAGGTAGTCAAAGTCGAGGTCGAGAAGCTCGACGAGGAGCGGGTCAAGAAGTCCGCTTCAGGATTCGTCAGGAGACCACTGGTCAGGTACGTGAGGCCCTCAGATTTCCGTGGGCCTCACACTGCGAGTGAGACCGTCAGTCCGGAAAGGCTTGCTTGATCCGGACTGAGACGAGCTTCTGTACGAGTGGCTTAGAAAGGCACGCATCAACGGGGAACTGGAGAGCCCCAGTCGATGTCACGTATGGAGCAACCTCGTCCCGTAGTTCGGGGAAAACCGATCCGCTGTGTGGCAGGTAACTGAGGTGCCTCTTGAATGCTGCGAATCCGGCGATCACTTTGCCCTGCAGTCTAAAGGCAGGCACGCCATAGGAGATGCACTGCTCGACTTCAGGTACAAAATCGAGGATGCTCTGACGAAGCTCGCGCAGAGTAGATCGCTTGGGCTCGTCGAGAGACTCCAGATAGGCGTCAACCTCCTCCCGTGACACAACCCTACTATCCGACAGCATTCCGGACTCTGTCAAGCGACTCTAATCACCGTCCGTTCAACCCTTCCCAGCACCTTCCTCTCCCAGCGCTGGATTGGTCCAGGTAACCTCGTAGATCTTCGGTTCGGTTGCCGTTCCCTGCGGTCGTTAGCGGCTCAACTGGGTTACGACCCCCTAACCTCACCGGGCTCATCGATAAGCTAGAAGAGGGTGGCTACGTGAAACGCCATGCAGGCACGGTCGATCGCCGAACTAGGATGGTCGCGCTCACCGATTCTGGACGGCAGACCCGCGCGGACTTTTGGGAGCAACTCACGCACGACGCCGGGCTACTGGCTCATCTGAGCAGTGCCCAGGTGCGACAGCTACTCGACCGACTTGCCGCCGCTCTCCGTGGTGCCCCATCAGGCGAACCGTGAATGGCGGTCGAGCGAGCTAACCCAATTCAGTTGCGCCACTCTTGGGTATAGGGGTTTAGGGAGCAATGGAACAGAAAACCGGGTTAACCCTTTGATTCGGCGACCCTTCGCAACTGCCGCTACTCTCCCTTGGCCACGATTTCGGTCACAGAAAAGGAACGCCGACCGAAGAGATTGATGTGCCGCTCATGAATTTATGGCGACAGTCGATCAATATGAGCAATCTGAACGATACATCTCCCTAAGAGGGCGTTTTACGCTCCATTGCTCCCTAAACCCCTTTGCCAGTCCACTGACACTCGTGGAAGAAGGGTCTGCCCTGGCCCGGAGGATAATGGTTAGACATGATCACATGGATTGCATCGCACAAATTCCTTGACTGGCTCATGACTGTAGCCATCGTCCTCGCAATGGTCCTCCCAGTTAGGGCGATTGGTCATAAGGCTATCTGGCCGGTTGCTATTTCGACGCTCGTCGTCGTGGGAGTCATGGCTGCGCTTGTCCCCCGTGCGCCACACCTGCGCTCCTGGTACCGGCGCCACCAGCGAGGCTCCAGCTGAAAAGTTGACATCGTTCCTACAGACGAGGGAATTCAGGGGTGAGGAGCACCTTCGTCGGGAGCAAGTGCTAAAACCAGGCCGCTGGTGGGATAATCCAGGAATGCCACAGTCCACCGGCGATTGCCCCTACCTGGCCGAAAAGGTATGTCCGGCGTTCACGACGGACGACCGTGCCTCAACAGTAGGTGGTCGATCATGACAACACATCCTTCCCTCATGCTAGCGGTGCCGGATGCACCGATAGCGGCCGAGTGGTACAAGAAAGCCCTTGGTGGCAGAGACCTATGGACCCTCGGCTCCGTCATGGGTTGGGAGATTGAGAGCGCACCCTCTGTCTTGCACGAGCCGACAAATAGCGGTTTCGACAGCCTCATAACCCTCGGTACTACGACTGGGAGTGTGGAGGTCTTTATCGATGACCCTGACGCGTTTGTGTCACGGGCCGTGGCTGCGGGGGCCGAGGGTTCCCGTGACGAAATGCCGGATCACCCACCACCATGGGGGATTCACCGCGAAGGCGGATTCCACGATCGATTCGGCCACAACTGGCTGGTCGCCGACAAGTCACCACTCGAACGGTTCCCGCGTTGATCGGACACCATTGCCGCTCGCGACGAATGGCATTCTCGCAAACGAGGGTCTACGAGAACCAGCACCCGTCGGCGACTACTGCAAGAGGAACGTGGTGATCCCGTGCAATTCCGGTTGGTCCTATCGCAGAGTAAGAAAGACTCGTGTCCGCATACGTCGTAATGCCGTCAGCGGATCGTCCCCAATACAGGTCGATCCACATATCCTCATTGACTTGCCAGCCACTGGGTAGTGAGAGCCAATATCCCAATTTGTCCTTATACACAAGAAGCAAATCCTCGGACACTCCAGCGGCCACGACATCGCTCGGGAACCTCATCGCCTCGATAGACAAGAGCACACCTGCAGGACGGTTGTTCTTCCACGTCATGGCAAGCCTCGCCGACATGGAGGGGAGCTGACAGTGGAGCGCACACGGTTCGGGCTGAGGACGGCACGGGCTCGTGACGCATCGGCGGATGAAGGCGTCTCATGACGGAGGGGGAGGTGGAAGCCGTACGGAGCCTCCTGGCGTCCGGCCTGCCACCAGCAAATGTCGCAACCAACATTGGCGTCTCTGTCGCAACGCTCTACCGATGGCTGCCTGCCAGCGAGCGTTTGTAGGAGAATGTCCCCCATGAACGTCAACGTGCTCTTCTCTGGCATTCCGGTCACGGACTTCGACGTGAGCCGATCTTGGTATGAGCGCTTGCTGGGACGACCAGCGGACATGCCCGTCCACGAGCACGAGGTCATGTGGCAGATGTGCGACGGCGGATGGATGTACGTCGTCGCCGATCCGGAGCGGGCGGGTCAGTCCTTGGTAGCGATGGCAGTGAGCGACCTTGACCGGACCATCGCTGAGATTGAAGGGCGAGGAATCACCGTCGAGAAAATCGAGAACGTCAGCGACGGAGTCCGCAAGACGACGGTTCTCGATCCAGATGGCAACTCGATAGCGATTATCGAAATACTTCAGCAGGATCACTAGGGAGTAATCATGGGTCAACTCATATACTCTGCAGTTACTTCTCTGGACGGATACGTCGAAGACCAAGAAGGCCACATCGACTGGAGTGCTCCGGAAGGGGAGCTGTTCAGCTTCATCACCGACCTGGAGCGGCCAATCAGCACCTACCTGTACGGACGGGGCATGTACGAGGCGATGCTCGACTGGGAGACCGCCCAACCCTCTCCAGGCCAACCAGGCTCATTCAGCACATTCAGCGACTTCAAGTCGATTTGGCTGAACGCGCAGCAGGTCGTCTACTCCCGGACGCTCGAATCCGTCTCTAGCTCCAGGACTCGGGTGGAACGGGACTTCGACGCCCAATCGGTCCGGCACCTGAAGGACTCATCGGAGCACGACATGACGGTAGGTGGGTCAACTCTGGCCGGTCAAGCCATCCGGCTCGGGCTCGTTGACGAACTACGCCTATTCGTCCTCCCAGTCATCCTTGGGGGCGGGAAGAGCTGGCTACCCAGTGGCGTCCGCCTTGATCTCGAACTGCTCGACATACGGCGCTTCCCTCATGGCTCCACGTACCTCAGCTACCGTCCGGTCGTGTCCAATTAGGTTCTAGACCTGTCTGCCGCGGCGTGGACGGCTCGCCCTGCACGCTCGGGATCAGTAACGAAAGCATGTATGCGGCTACGTAACGCTGGGGTATACCCGAGCGTCACTCCAACCCGTCCCAGTCGCCGGGGAAATGATAATAATCCCTGTCTTTGGGTGGAGCAATTATTCGGCTCTTCGGATTACAGCGGGCTGCCGTGGTCTGACCACATCCGAGCTCGCGATAGTTACCTCGCCCGGAACGGCACTTCCGTGGCAGGGCGATCTGGACCGACGAACGCAAGGGTGAGAGGACTGGCCGGCGGTCGGTGCCTCGGAGGAGGTATCGCGATCAAGAGGTTGTGCTTGGGAGTGAGTTTAAGGGCGCTGCGGTTCACGCTGCAGCGCCGTGGACGCGTGACCGCAGAGTCGGTACGCCCGGGCCGTCGAGCTGGTCAACGTAAGGAGCGCGGCCAGCCATGCTCATCACCAGGGCGAGGGTCGATCCGGTGACTAACGGTCCGGTGCCCGTGGCAAACGGCCCATCATCTGCGCGTAGCTGCAGACCGGCAACGGCGGTCCGGCTGGCAACCGTGAAGTCGCGGCACGCAAAGAAGTCAGCCACGGGCGTTAGCGCGTCGACGTCTGGTGTCCGCGGCAGTCCAAGCGGCTGACGGATGTCTTGGGCGTGCACGACGACCTCGCCAAGGTAGGCCGGGGTGTGTCCCGACGGGGCGGTGGTGCTGCCGATGATGGCGCGGAACCGGTCGAGCGTCTCGGCGGGCGTGCTGCCCCGATGCTCGACCAGCCGGCGCTGGTTGTGCACGTCGACACGGAAACGCGCGCCGAGCATGCTACGCACCCACCGCCGCTGATTCAGGCTTGCCGCGGCGGTGAGGTGGGCGACGACCGCCTCGACGTCCCACTGCCCGCACAGGGTGCCGTGCCGCCACTGCTCGGCATTGAGGCCCGATAGGTCCTCCGCAAGCGCAGTCCGTTCGGCGTGCGCCAGCGCCCAGAGGTGGTCGTTTCGCGATCTCGCCATATCGCCCTATGCCCTTCCCCTGCTCGAGAGTGCCTGTTGCTTGTTGGCGGTCATCGGCCGACCAGCATCATCCGAATGCCCTCGTTGTCTTGGAAGGCAGCGGCTGTGTGGCCGGGTTGGAGATCGTCCGTGTCGTCAGGATCGGTCCTCTGACCCGAGGCAGTGTCTGTACAGCTCCAGTGTACCCCAGTCGGATGCAACAAGTCGGGCCAACCGAACCTCTGTTGGAGTGCTTCGAGGAGTGGACGACCAGTACTTCCTGGAGAGAGTGCCCCCGAACGCCGGATCAGTGAGCACATTCCGGTCCACCTGGCACCGAATGCTGACTTTCGCGAACGGCGCACCTCGCCGAAATCCAAAGAGCCAATAATTTCCTCACTATGACGAATGGAGTATGCCATTCCCGACGTAGGACCACACGTCGGTACCCTTGGTAGGGAGTGTCGGTAACAATTGCCGCTGATGGTCGCGTCCGGTTCAAGGGCGACAAATTGCGACGGTTTCATAGAAAGAAAGTATGACGAATCGGTTGGGCTATTCGCTCACTGGGCGTATCTGCTGCTGTGACAGGGAATAGGCTCTGTCAGCCGCGGTATACCCAAACGTCACAAGTCAGCCCGAGTCGGCTCTCGCCAGTTGGAGCGAGGTCGGAGCAAGATCGAGATACCGATTCAGGCCACCTCTCACGACTCATCGAGGTTCCACTTGACGATACGGAAGCCGAAGGTAGGGGCCGTCTGCAGCCCTTTTCGGTTGAAGCGTCCATCCGGATTCTTCGCGATGCGAACGAATGAAGCGACACTGGGGTTCGACTTGAGGATCACGGACAGGAGGCGATCGACCTCATCGATGTCGCCGATCAGGGCGGAGCGACCGGCTGCGTCCCCGGTAGACGCCACGCTGCTTCGCAAGGGCGATCCCTTCACGCTGCCGCTACGGGCTGTCAGCGACTCGACCAGGTGACGAAGGTCGCCGAGATTCCGGGCGAGCCGATCCACGCTGTGCACGATCACTGTGTCGCCGTCACGAGCAAACTTCATGAGGCACTGCAGCTCGGAGCGGCTGGCGTCCCGGCCCGAAGCTCGGTCGGTGAACGAGCGGTCCTACGCCACGGCATCGAGCTGCCGATCAACGTTCTGTTCGACAGTGCTCCACTAGACAGTCCGACTTCGCAGCCACCAAACTGTCAAAACCACGAGTGCCAGAGCCAGCCCGACTACCAAAGTCGACTCGATCGCCTGAAATTCCCAGAATCGGGTCGGTGGCTGCCACTTCACCAACTCGCCAAGGTGGTGCGCTTGAAGGCACGACGACCAGGCATCTTTCGATTGGGCGTCGACCACCTGACCGCACATGGAGTGGACCTGTTCATACGACAGCTGCCGGCCCGCCCCATCTACGTAGACATAGCTGCTGGCACCCGCGCCTCCCTGGACCACCCAATCCTGGGCGCCATAAGGTGCGGATCCCGATATCCACAGATACGAAATGGGGGTCACGAAGTTCGGTCGTAACCAAGCTTGCACGGCGAGGCGAATGCCAACGACGGCGACGATGCCCAATCCGACCGCTGGCACCGTTCGGCGCCAGAGCACGCCACCCGAAACAGTCATCGCGAAGGCCAAAAGCATGTACGCGGGCGGCAGAAGACCCTGAACGTCGAAGGATCCCGGTCGGAGGGGTCCCTGTACCTGGTTGGCAGGCTGCATCCACCAAGACGTCACGCCAGCGATCAGCCCCGTGATCGCGAGCCCGAACAGTATCGGAAACCCAATTCGCGTCAGTGCCCAGCGGCCGCGGGTCACGCTTTGCGCCCACGCCAAGCGGTATGTCCCCTGTTCCATCTCCGAGGCGATGGACGCCGCAAGGACAACGCCAATCAGGACCGGAAGATAGGTCAGCGCACCGAGCAGCGTCTGCTGAGCACTGAAATTGTCCTTGAAGGCTTGGTATGCGCTCGAACACGTGGTGCTGGTGCCCCGTCCGCTCAGACAGGCTGGGATTCCGAGCGCATTGATGTCAGCGGTGATCGCCTGTCGGGTCAGGAGCAAGACCGCGACGCCCACGGCAAGCACCGCCAGGGCCAACCCGGCTTCGAAACGCTGCTGTCGCCAGGTCAACCAGATCAACTCGCTGCCTCGGCTGCGAGATCTGTTTCGAAGCTGGAAATGTTCGCATTTCGACTGAGGTACGCCAGGACGATCTGGTCGAGATCGACGGGATAGCTCTCCCATCTTGGATCAAGCAGGGGTCCCCGCATGCGCACTAGAAGGCTGGCCTGACGGTCTGAGCGCTCGACCTGCACGATTTCCTGAACGTAGCCGATTGCGTTAATCGAGTCAACCGGACCCACCAAGCGTTGGTGTGTACCCACTATCTCGTCCATGTCGCCGGCTAACTGAGTGCTACCCCGCGTGAGTACCACCAGGTAATCGCACGTGGCGCGGAGGTCGCCGATGATGTGCGAGGACAGCACCACAGTCAAGTCCTGTTCCGCGGATGCCGCCATCAAGAGGCCCATGAACTCGTGGCGAGCGAGCGGATCAAGCGAGGCCATGGGCTCGTCTAGAAGCAGAAGGTCGGGCATTTTGGCGAGGGCCAGTACCAACGCGACCTGTGCACGCATTCCGCCGGAGAGCGACGCCACTGACAGGTCGAGACCTATACCCAGGCGTCGTAGGCGCCTGACTGCCATAAGCCCGTCCCAACGGCGGTTAAGCTGCGACCCCATCTTCAGAAGCTCGCCTACCGAGAAGCGCCGGAAGAGGGGTGGCTCCTGGGCCGCGTAGCCAACCTTGGGTAGGAAGGCGGCAGCGTCGCGACGGGGTGAAAGGCCAAAAGCGACGACAGTGCCGGCATCAGGCTTGGCGAATCCCATAGCCAGCTGCAAGAAGGTCGTCTTGCCGGCGCCGTTGGGACCGACTAGGGCCACGATCCGGCCCCCGGGTACGTCCAGCGCGAGGTCTTTCAGGGCCCACTTGCGTCCATAGCGCTTACCGAGTTCGCGAGCCTCGAGCACATTCATGAAGCCACAGCTTCATCGATGGTGTACTGTCGAATCGTGTCTGCGAACAGTGCTTGCACGCTTTCCAAGTCCAGGCCTGCGTCCTTGGCGTGGGTTAGCCAGCGTACGAGGGCTCGGCGGAGTGCGGCCTGGTCTTGTGCCGATGGGCCACGCAACTCCTTGGCCACAAAGACACCGGTCCCAGGCCGGCTCACGAGGAGACCCTGCATTTCCAGGTGTCGGTAGGCCTTTAGCACGGTGTTGGGGTTGATTGCGAGTTGGGCGGCGACGTCTCGAACCGTCGGTAGTCGGTCCCCCACCTTCAACTGGCTGAGACGAAGCGCATGCGTGATCTGCTGCACAAGTTGCAGGTAAGGAGTTAACCCCGATGTAGGGTCCATGCGAAAAGTTATCGCGCCGGCGTCGGTTCGGGAGTGTGGGAGTGTCATAGCTGACTAGTACACTAGCATGGTCGCTAGAATTTTTGCAACCGCTGGCAGAACCCCCGCGATTTGCCCTTTCCAGCTTGATCTAACCGGCGCCGTTCGCCCGCTCGCCACACGGATCATCACCCTCGCCCGATCCGTCGATATGCACCCTCGATGTGACCGAAGACACACCGCGCTTGGCGTGCATATGGGTCGATCTGGCGGTAGAGCTCGCCATGAACCCACAGCCTTGGGATGGTGGAGGGACGCGAACACGGCGGCCAGTCGCGTCCCAATTGCTGAGTCGCGGTTGACAGCGACTCCTAATGCTATGTTATTGTCTTATGACAGTAGATAAAGCTTACGGCAGGGTGGTTCCGCGGCGAGTCTCGCCGATCGAGTTCCGCCTCGATCTCGCTTCGGGCGTGCCGATGTACCTGCAGCTCGTCCATCAGGTCGAGCACGCGCTCCGCCTCGACTACCTCAAGCCCGGCGATCAGCTTCCGAAGGTCCGAGACGTGGTGGCAGAACTCGCGATCAACCCCAACACCGTGCTGAAGGCCTACCGCGAACTCGAGACGAAGGGTCTCGCGGTCGGGCGACCCGGCCAGGGAACATTCATCGTGGCGACGCTCGGCCAGGTGGCGCTGCCCGAACTCTCCGAGCTCCGCCGTTCGCTCACCTCCTGGGTCGCCGCTGCTGACGCGGCGGGCCTCGACGAGGACGGGATCGCGGCGCTCGTCGCGAACGTGCTGCGGGATTTTCGTGAGCGTCGCGGGGGCACTGCCGACCAGCGCGGCGCAGCGCGACACGAGGCGGAGGTGGCATGAACGTCATCGAGACCCACGGTCTCGGCAAGTCCTACGGCTCGACAAGAGCCCTAATTGACTGCACCTTGGCGATCCCCGACGGGTTCGTCGTCGCGCTCGTCGGTCCGAATGTTGCCGGAAAGTCGACCTTGCTGAACATTGCGGTCGGACTTGCCACCCCGACCACTGGTGAGGTGACGGTGCTTGGCGGCTCGCCAGCCGGTTCGTTGCCTGCACTCGACGGCATTGCCTTCGTGGCTCAGGACACGCCGCTCTACAAGAACCTCTCTGCTGCCGATCTGCTCCACTTGACGCGCAATCTCAACAGGCGCTTCGACGACAAGTACGCCGAGCGACGCCTCGGTGAGCTCGGCATTCCCTTACGGTAGAAGGCGGGAACGATGTCAGGGGGCCAACAGGCTCAGCTCGCGTTGACGCTGGCGCTTGCGCGCCGGCCGCGACTCCTCGTGCTCGACGAGCCGATGGCGATGCTCGATCCGCTCGCCCGAAACGACTACGGGTTGCCGACTATCTCGTGCTCGTCTCGCGAGGCAGCGTCCAAATGGTGGGCGAGGTCGATGATCTCCTCGCCCGCCACCGCGTGCTCACCGGCCCAGCCCGACGATGGATCGAGAGATCGCGAGGAGTCCGGCATCGAGATCCAGGTCACTCCACCGCAGTGCACACAGCTCGCCCCTCCGAGCGCCTGTGACGGCAGCAAGCCGGAGAAAGCACCCGAAGTCTGGGTAGCGGCCTGTCGCAGCTTTGAGGAGTGCTACGACCTGTTGTGGAGTGGGAAGGTGCAGCTCGTGGTGCCGGACTTTTGGCGGACTGGCGTTGGCGGCTGGGTTGGCACTGTTCTCGAAAAGTGGTGCCCCCGGAAGGACTCGAACCTCCGACACGCGGTTTAGGAAACCGCTGCTCTATCCCCTGAGCTACGAGGGCTTGGTGATCGAATTGAGCTCATGATGCCCGATTCTGGCCGGGGACGAGAAGCCGGCTTGATCCCGTCGGTGACCCAATCTGGGTGGCTGCGCAGCCCGCGATCCACCCGCCTCGGCCCGGGTTGACTGCATGGTGTGCTGCCGGATTTCCCATCAGGTGTCCTGGTCCGAGTTCGAGACGTACCTAAGTAGCGCGTCAAGTGGCACGCTGTTTGTGGCCATCGTTTTCTCCTGGTGGGTGATGCTTCCGAAGCCTTGGTGGCTTTTCCATGCCACCAAGGCGGGGTCAAGGCCTACCCCGCCACGTAGACCAATCCTAGGGACGCGACCGGAGGTTCGCGGCTGTCGGGGGAGCTCATGACACCGGATCGGGGTAGCTCTGCTCACCGCAGGAAGGCGTGGACGCGGCGGCGGCCCTGGGCCGCGTGCCACCACAGGTAGGCGCCGATGGTCGTGGGTGTCAGCTGGACCAGCCGCTGGAAGCGCGCCGTATTGGGCTCGCCGCGAAGCAGCCCGTCCTCGGGTACCCGCTAGGAGGGTGGCCGTCACTGCCTGACTTCCACGGTCAGGGTCCAGGTCGCACCAGGCGGTGGTTAGCAGGTACCCGTGGCCGGCTTCGTGCTGACGCGAAGACCGGCAGGCTGGATACTGCCGCTCCTCGGTGGCGAAGGTCACCAGCGGGCGACCTCGGCGTGGTCGCGGAGGTACAGGTCCGTCCGCGCGATCGGGGCCGGATCAGCGGGCCGGCGAAGTTCCGGAGGAGGAGGAGGCCCCGATTATTCAGCCGCTCCGCTGGCTGCTTCCCAGCACCTACCGGACGGACGTAAACCGGCGCCGGCGGATTGTGCCTACTGCCGCACCTGCCCCGAGCACAGCCAGACCGCCGAGGCCCAGAAGGATGCCGTCCCCGAAGTGGGAAGTTCCGCCTGCACCTGTTACCGGAACGCCAGTTCCGGGCGTGGGGGTGGGGGTGCTGGTGGGGATGCAGGCCGACGCGTTGATGTTGTCGTTTATGAGGGTAACGTCACCGGTGGAGGCCAGCAACCGTCCGTCCACGAGGACCCCATTGCCCACCGTGATCGAGGTCGACGCCATGACGGTTCCCACGAAGGTGGGGCCGTTCAGCACTGCCGAGCTACCAATCTGCCAAAACACGTTGCACGCCGAGGCCCCGCCTGCCAGTATGACGGTGCTTCCCGTCGCGGTGGTGAGGCCATAGCTGGCTCCCGTTTGGAAGATGAACACCGAGCTGGAATTACCGGTCAGGGTGAGCGTGCCGGTTACACTCAGCGCTCCGTCTGAGCTCGATTGGTACACCCCTGCGGTCAGGTTGTCCCCGCCGAGGTTGCTGCCCACGGTGGTCGGCGGACCCTCCCCCGCCGCTTGGGTGTACGCCGTAGTCAGATCGTTTTGGGCGCCCAGCGCGACGGCATCACCTGCGTGGATGGTGGATGGAGGCTCGACGATGGCGGGCGGCGTGCCGGTGACCGACGTACCAGCATAGACGCCCAAGTCCCCGTAGATGGTCGTGGCGCCGGTGTTGGTGACCGAGGTGCTCGCCAAGACCGCGAAGGGCGTGGCCCTCCCCAAATTCACCGTGGTCGCTGCCGACACACCTACTCCACTAAAGATCACCCAGGCGGCAGCGACCCCCAGCCCCAGCACCGCCCCGCTCCAGCGGGGCAGACCACCCACTCGTGCGGTGTTTTGGTTCGTTTGCGAGATGGCCATTGGGTCGCCTCCAGGATTCGGGCCCGAGACCGGCCTCCAGGACCTCTCTCGGAGCGGACTTGCTGAATCTGAGCCCCCACAGTACTAGACGGGCCCCGTCCTGTGGTGGCGTCTGTACGCTACCGTACCGATGTCCTGGAGATCAAGACGACGTTAGACCTACTGGGGTGAGCCCATGGAAGCTACTCGAAACGGCATCGACGCAAGCGATAACCGTCTCCTGTCCCTCCTGCCCGCCTCGGATCGAGAACGGCTCCTGGGTCGGCTCGCCCCAGTGTTCCTCAAAGTCAAGACGGTGCTCTTCGAGCCCGGTCAGCCAGTAGAAGCAGTCTACTTCCCGCTGGACGGCGTGATCTCCTTGGTCACACCACTTGCGGACGGGGCCATCGTCGAGGTGGCGACTGTGGGCAACGAGGGACTGGTTGGCGTCCCTGCCGTCCTCGGGGGCAGCCTGGCAGTGCGGGCCATCTCCCAGGTCGCCGGGCGGTGCCTGACCATGGAGACCGGAGCCTTCCTGGATGAATTAGCGCCGAGAGGCCCCCTCGCCAGCCTAGTAGAGAACTACGTGCAGGCCCTTTTCGGGCAGATCTCACAAGCTGCGGCATGCAACCGGCTCCATTCCAACGAGGAACGACTCAGCCGCTGGCTACTCATGAGCCATGATCGGGTAGGTACCGACCGATTCCTGATCACTCAGGAGTTTCTCGCTCAGATGCTGGGATCGCGCCGGGCGACCGTGACGCTTTCGGCGGGCATACTTCAGAAGGCGGGTCTCATCAGGTACCAGCGGGGTAACGTCGAGATCGTTGACCGGCACGGCCTGGAGGGCGTCGCCTGCGAGTGCTACCGGGTCATCCAGTCCGGGCTGGACCGAGTATCGGCGCCGGTGCTTGCATGAGTTCGGGACGCCGCCGCCCCCGCTCCAGTTAGTTCTCAGACTGCTGGGGCGGTGCCATCGAGGACTACCGATGGCGACCTTTCGGTTTGGACGAGGAGTGACCGGCCAGGAGCGGTCGGTCTGGTCGGCTGACCCGATCTGGGGAGAGACTCCACCGGCGCAGCGGTGATCTGCAGGGCTTCGATTGGATGGACACCAGCTTGGACCTCCAGTGCCGGGGGCGGTCGGGGCTGCCGTTAGTGCAACCGGGGATCCGAGCTGGATGGACGGCAGGCGCCATCGCCAGATGCCAGACCAAGGCAAGTGAACTCCGAATGAGATCCCGTCGGCCCGCCTCACACCGAGACAGCGGGCTGGGAGATTGCGGCTCCATCAGCTCAGCTATCCGGGCCTAGCCACCGCGCCTGCCGCTCGGGGTCGGGGCTCAGACCATCCGGCCCGTAGCGCAGTAGTCCTTGCAGTTCGTCTAGCCCTAGTCTCTGTGGCGTGCCAGCGAAACTCGGCAATTCCGATCCTCCGGATCCAGCCGCTTCCGAGCTGAGCCCGGCGACGGTCGCGATAGGGCCCTTGGCGGCAGTTGCCCAGCTCTTCGCCGGCGCGGCGGAGAGCTGGCAAGCCGCTCCTTCGCTACGGCGATCGCTGGGGCTCTGGACTGGCTTGGGCCTGGCCCTGACTCTTGGGGCGGGGGTCAGCGCGGGCTCACTTGGGGGCCGCCTCGGCCTCGGGTTCGTGCTCGGACTTGCCTGGTGGGTCGCCACCACGGTCTGTCTCTTTGCCGGTATCTCACTGCTGCTTCGCTACCCGGACCGGACGCCGGTGCACCGCTTCGGTCTCCCCAACGGGATCACCGCGGTGCGAGCCTACCTGTCCTTGCCGGTCGTGCTTTACGCGGCCCTGCCTCCCTTGGGGCTGGCCCGAGTGCTCTTCTTGGTGATCGCGGCGCCCATTGCCGCCCTCGACGCCGCCGACGGGTACCTGGCCAGGCGGGTGGGTCCGTTGACCGTGCTAGGTCGGGCGATTGACCCGATCATGGACACGGTCTTCTTCTCCCTATGCGCCGTGGCCAGCCTCATCGTCGGTTTCATCCCGATCTGGCTGGCGGTACTGGTGATGGCCCGGTACGGGCTCCCCGGGATCGGCTTCCTGGTCCTCTATCCGTGGCTCCGGCACCGCCCAGCACTGGTGGCCACCCGGTTCGGGAAGGTCAACACCCTGGTCAGCGCCGTGACCATGGGCGTTTCCGCTCTCCTGGTCCTGGTGGGTGGTCCAGCCCCGCAGGCCGACGTCGCACTGGGAGCAATTCTGGCGGTGACCGCCCTGGGCCATTTCGTGACCCTGTGGCGCCGCACCTTCAATTCCGGTGCCGCGACCGCCGCCCCCTGAGCGCCCAATTTGATCGGCAGGAGCGCGCCGGTTCGATGTCGAGCAAAAATCGGATGGCGGCCCACCGCCTCCTTGGCTAAGGTGCGGTGCATGACGTCGCCGGACCTGACCCAGGACCCCCGCTGGAGGGCGGTGGTCAACCGAGACTCAACTGGTGCACCTCCATTCGTGTTCGGGGTCACCTCGACGCGGATCTTCTGCCGATCTGGCTGCCCGGCTCCCACCCCAAATCCATCCAGGGTCCGCTTCTTTGAGGACGCAGACGCAGCCCAGGTGGCCGGTTTCCGGCCCTGCCGCCGCTGTCGCCCGGAGCTTCTCCAGGGTCGGAAGTCAGCCCTGGAAAAAGCTCGAGAGCTGCTGGAGCTGTCGCCCCGGGGGCTGAGCATGGAGGCCCTGGCCGGCCGGGTGGGGCTGAGTCCCAGCCATCTGCAGCGAGCCTTCACCAAAGAGGTCGGTATATCGCCCGCGGAGTACTCCCGGGCGATGCGAATGAAGCGGGCCCGGTCCTCGCTGGCGACCGGTACCCAGGTGACGGACGCTCTCTATCAGGCCGGATTCGGCTCCAGCCGGGCCTTCTACGAGGTGGCTCCCGGAACGCTGGGGATGACACCCTCCCAGTTCCGTAAGGGGGGAGCTGGGATCGAGATCCACTACAGCGTGTCGCGGTCATTCCTAGGGCAGCTTCTGCTAGGAGCCACGGCTCGCGGGGTCTGCGCGGTGAAAATGGGTGAGAGTCTCGCCGACTTGGAGGCCCAGCTCGCGGCTGAGTTTCCGCAGGCCCAGCTAATCCGTGACGAGGTCGGTTTACATGAGATCCGTTCCGTGCTACTGGCCCTCGCCTCCGGACGTCCGGGCGGGCGTGAACTCCCGGTCGATGTCCGTGGAACCGTCTTCCAGTGGTTGGTCTGGCGCGAGATCCAGGCGATCCCCCGGGGCCGCACCAGCACCTACGGCAAGCTGGCCGCCGGGATGGGCCGGCCGGGCGCGGCCCGGGCGGTGGCGCGAGCATGCGCCGCCAACCAGGTAGCGCTCGTGATCCCCTGCCACCGGGTGGTGCCGGCCGCCGGAGGCGAAGGAGGCTACCGCTGGGGCGGCGAACGCAAGCGCCGACTTCTGGAGGCCGAGTCAGCGAGAGATTAGCCGGGAAAGTGCATCCGGTCCCGGCTCAGAGGCGGGTCAGTTGTCCCACGAACTCGGGAGCTACGACCCAACGCAAGGTGGCGTGGGCCACTCTGGACCCCCGCCCCAGGGAGCCCACCCGGGCCAGCTGGGCGTAGGTGTGGCGCAAGGTTACCTCCGAGATGTGGACCAGGCCGCCAAAGGCCGCGAAGGGGAGCAGCTGAAAGTCAACGAAGATGCTCATGGCGGCGGCGATCCCGACCGGCACGTGGAACTGCACCAGCAGGAACACCAGGAGACCCTCGCGGATGCCGATGCCATTGGCCGAGATCGGGATGAAGGTGACCAGAAGGGCCACCGGCAGGGCCAGTGCAAAGACCTCCCAGGAGATGGTGTATCCCAGGGCCCGGCTGAAGGCTTCCATGGAGAGGAGGTTGAGGCCCCAGCCCAGTCCCCCGGCAGCGATGGCGCAGGCCAGTGCTCTGGGGGCGCCCTTGTAGTTGGCCAGCGAGTGGAGGAACGGCCCTACCCGGCGAAGATGCGCTCTCCAGCCGAGATCCACGGACGATCTGCCCAGCAGCCGACCAAAGAGGCGCTCCGCGCCCAGGGCCAAGGCCCAGCAAATCAGCATGATCCCGCTGAAGCAGGCGAACCCGACCAGGTCGGGGACCCGGAATACGGTGTGGAGCACGACTGCGCCTCCAAGTCCCCAGAGGGCCATGCCGAGGGTGCCGGCCATTCGGCTGCCGACAAGCGAGGCGATCACCGGTCCGTGGCCGGCCACCTTCCCGACCTGGACAGCTCGGACGGCGTCACTGCCCACCCCGGCCGGGAGCACCTGGTTCATGAACAGGCCCTTCATGTACCAGCCGCCCAGATAGCGCCAGCCGAGCCGCTTGCCGGCGCCCCGCAGCAGCGCTCCCCACTCCAGGATGCTGGCCAGCACCGAGAGCCCGGCCAGGACCAAGGCCAGCAGGGCCCACTGCCAGCGGAGGTGGGCGAACGCAGTCAGAGCCGAGTTGAGATGGACCGAGTGGACAAAGATACCGACTGCCAGTAGCGTGAAGGCCACTCGGACGGTCGGGAGAGAGGCGGCCCCGCTGACCCGGCCGAACAGAGAACGGGTGCCTCGCTGACCCACGTCTTCGCACGTTACATCAAGTTCTGCCGGGTCGCTCGGACCGTGAACACTTTGTCTCACGGCGTTCGCTCGCAGATTAGGATCCTTACCGGTGGCATCTATTTCGCCCGCAGACGCTTCGACCCAGGCCGCTCCCCGAGTGGGCTCCCTGCCCACCTATGTCCCTCCGGATCGGGTGGTCAGGACGGGCAGGCCGGGCCGCCGCGAGCGGATCGAGCAGAGGCTGTGGGAGATGGCACCGGGTCTGACGGTCTGGACGATCCTGGCCGCCCCTTTGACCGTCGGGTTCATCATCACCTTCACCAACTTCGAGTACCTCTGGCTGCTCGGACTCTTCGCGGTGATGGTCGATCTCTACTGGTTGGTAAAGCTGGTCTACACCTTCCGCTACGTGCTGCGCGGAATCCGATTGCTGGAGGCGACCCAGGCGGTCGACTGGGCGGCCCGCCTGGGGGAGTTGGTGATCGCGCCGGGCGGCATCCGTCCCGAGGAGGTCACCCACGCCTTCCTGATCCCGACCTACACGGAGCGCTACGAGACCCTGCATGCCACGGTCTCGGCCCTGGCGGCGGCGGATTATCCGACCCAGGGCAAGATCTGCGCGATCATCACTCGGGAAACCGACCTCCAGGGCTGCCGCAATGTGGAGCGGCTTCAGGAGAAGTTCGGCACCAGCTTCAGGGCGTTCTGGCACATCAAGGACCCCCTACTGCCCGGGATCGTGGTCGGCAAGTCGGCCGCCATGGCCTATGGGGGGCCGGTGTTGAAGCGTGCCTGTGACAGCCTCGGGCTCGACCCCGCCCAGGTCATCCTCACCGACCTCGACTCCGACTACCGAGTCCATCCCCAGTATCTGGCCTACATCACCCACAACTTCTGCATCGCCGAGGACCGCCAGACCTCTATCTGGCAGCCGGTGCCGATGTTCCTCAACAACCTCTGGAAGGTGCCCTCGGCGGTACGGTCGATGGCCACCCTGGGCACCCAGTGGCAGCTCTACCTGCACCAGCACCCCAAGCGGCTGGTGATGTTCTCCGCCTACTCCATGTCGCTGCAGATGGTCAGCCAGGTGGGCTACTGGGACGACGACGTAATCCCCGAAGATTCCCGGTTTTTCTGGAAGGCATTCTTTAAATTCGGGGAGCGGTTGCACGTCCGCCCAGCCTTCCTTCCGATGTACGGTGACGCTCCCCGGGCGGCCGACTACGGCAGCACCTTGGTAAGCCAGTACAACCAGATCAAACGCTGGGCCTGGGGGGTGACCGACGTGCCCTATGTCGCCTCCAGGATGACCTCCCATCCGGAGATCCCGCTGAATGTGCGGCTGGAGCGGTTCAAGATGCTGGTCTTCAACCACCTGAGCTGGGCCACTGTGCCCATGCTGATCCTGATCTCGGGGACTCTGCCCTCGCTCTTTAACTACGACTACGCCCTCTCAAATATGGGCGCAATTCTGGAGACCACCGCCAGCATCATCCTGGAGACAACCCTGCTCAACATCATCGCAGTGGCGGTCCTGGACAACCGGATCCAGCCCCGGCCGCGCTCATGGCCCTGGTGGCGGCGCCGCCTGGTGGACCTCCAGACCCTCAGCTATCCGGTGGTGTTCATGTTGCTGAGCGTGATCCCGGCGTTGGAGGCTCAGACCCGCCTCCTATTCGGCTCCCACCTGGAGTATCGGGTCACCGAGAAGGAGTAGCCGCGCGGGTCCCGGATACAATCGCCGCGATGGCGGACCGTCCGGTTGTGTTCAGCGGGATGAAGCCCACCGGGGTCCTCCACCTGGGGAACCTGCTGGGCGCGCTGCGGCCCTGGGTGCTGGAGCAGGATCAGTTCCGGAACTTCTTCTGCGTCGTGGACCTGCACGCGCTCACCGAGCCCCACGACCCCGCCGAACTGGCTCAGAAGACCCGCCAGGTAGCTGCCCTCTACATCGCCTCGGGCATCGACCCCCAGGTCTCGACGGTACTGGTCCAGTCCCAGGTCCGCGAGCACAGCGAGCTGGCCTGGATCCTGGGGTGCATCACCCCCATCGGCTGGCTGGAGCGAATGACCCAGTTCAAAGACAGGTCCCGTAAACGAGCCGCTGAGCGGATCGGAAGTGGGCTCTTTAACTACCCGGTCTTGATGGCCGCCGACATCCTGCTCTACCAGAGCGACTTCGTGCCAGTGGGCGAGGACCAGCGCCAACACCTGGAGCTGACCCGCAATCTCGCCATCCGCTTCAACCGGTTGTTCGGCGAGACCTTCGTGGTGCCAGAGCCAAGGATCGCCAGGATGGGCGCCGGGGGCCGGGTCATGGCCCTCGACGACCCCGAGGCGAAGATGAGCAAGAGTAGCGAGGGTGAGGCGGGGCTGATCGCGCTGCTTGATCCCCCCAAGCTGATCCGGTCCAAGTTCATGCGGGCCAAGACCGACAGCGGCGGCGCCGTCGAGGTGGCCAGGGCGGGGGGCGGGGTGGCCAACCTGCTGGAGATCTATCGCGCCCTGACCGGCTGCACCAAGGAGCAGTTGGCCGCCCAGTTCGACGGGATTGGCTACGGCCAGTTGAAGGCCAAGGTGGCTGACGCCACCATCGAAGCCCTGACCCCGATCCAGGAGCGCTACCGAGAGCTGATGGCCGAGCCCGCCCGGCTCGACTCCATCCTCGCCCAAGGGGCGGCCGAGGCCCGCCAGGTGGCCTCCAACACCATGGCCGAGGTCCGCCAACGGGTGGGCCTGTTGGCCGCGGCCGACCGCGGTTGAGAACGCTCCGGTTCCGGCCCGACTGACCTAGGACCGCGGAACAACACCACTTCAGGGTCGCGGGCCCTAGATCGAGCCCGGCCTATAATCGCGCGGATGCGGTGGAGTCGTATAGGCGTCTTCCTCACCGCCGCGGCGCTGCCGACTTATGTCCTGCGCGGCACCCTCCTGGGGCGGTTGCCGTTCACTGGCTTAGAAGTCGTGCTGGGGCTGACGGTGCTGGCGTTCATCGTCGAGAGCTCGATCCAACGAAGGGTGCCTCGGCTGGACACCCCCTTCAGCATCATCATCGCGGTGCTGCTTTTGGCCACCGTGATCGGGGTCGCGGTGAGCGCAGACCACCGCGAGGCACTGGGCATCGCCAAGTCATACCTGGTCGAGCCCATCGTGCTCTTCTTCGTGGCCGTCAACGTGCTCCGCTCCAGCTGGGATTGGGAGCGGGTGGTATACGGCCTGTACATCAGCGGCCTGGTGGTGGCCGGCTCCCAGTTCGTGGCCCTGGGTCAGGCCGTGGCCAGCCACAGCCTCAACCTAAACGTCGCCCCCCCGACTCCCACCTGGCTGTGGAGCAACAACAACTTCGGCGGCATCTTCCTAGATCCCCTGGTCGGGTTGGCGCTGGGGCTGGCCCTCTTCGGAGGGGTCAGGTACCGGGGCCTTCACTGGGCCGTGCTGGTGGTGCTGGGCCTGGGGGACGTGCTCACCCTCAGCCGGGGCTCGTGGCTGGCGCTGGTGGTGCTGGCGCTGCTGGCGGCGGCGCTCCATCCCCGGCGCAAGCTGCTCCTGGCCGGCTGTCTAGCGGCGCTGGTGGTGGCCGTGGTGCTGCCCCCGGTGCGGCATCGGGTCACCAACGAGCTGAACTCCAGCAATCCCGCCAACTCCCTGGTCACCAGAGCCTATCTCTGGCATGCCACCCTGGACTTGATCGAGGCCCGTCCCTTCGCCGGCGCCGGACTTGCCGACTATCAGACCGTGATCTTGCCCTACCGAGCCAGGGTCCACGACCCCTCCACCCAGGGCCACGTCTACCCAGACCAGCTGGAGCTGGACTTCTGGGTGGAGCTGGGGGTCCTCGGCTTGGTGGCGCTGCTGGGATTCTTCGCGGAGCTGGTCCGCTACCTGGCGCCGGCGGTGAGAGCGGGACCCCGCGATCACCCTTGGGCGGCGGCACTGGCGCTCGGCTGGGCGGCCATCATCGTCCACGGTCTGGTCGACAGCCCCTACTGGAAGAACGATCTGGCCGCGGAATGGTGGCTGCTGGCCGCTCTGGTGAGCGTGGCGGTGGTGCCGGCCACCAGGCACCTGCGGATGCCCGGGCGCAAGCGGCCGTCCCCCTAGCTCGGCCATGAGCGTGGCTCAACGGGCGGTCCGTAGCACCACCATCCTCTTCGCCGCTAGGTCTGCCTCCAAGCTCTTCGTTCTGGGTGCCTTCCTCCTCCAGCAGCACACCCTGGGCCCCCGCCTCTACGGCGAATTCAGTCTGATCGTGGTGCTTAGCACCCTGTCCAGCATCGTGGGCGACCTGGGCCTGCAGATCGTCTACCTGCGCGAGTCGAGCCGGGACAACGCCCGTATGAAGACCTACCTGGCCGCGGTCCTGGCGGCCAAGATCCCGCTCTTCCTGCTGAGCCTGGCGACCTTGGCCCTCATGGCGGCCGTGGCCGGCAAGGGCCCCGGCTTCATGGCCCTCATCTGGCCGGCTTTCGCCCTCCAGGTAGCCACCAGCGTGGCCAACGTGCTCCGCAGCACGTTTTATGCCACCGGGGAGATGCGCTACGAAGCGGTCGCCACCATCTCTGAGGCGGTGATCCTGCTGGTGGGGACCTTCTTGGTGGCCCGGGCGCAGCTGGGGGTAGCCACCTACCTCTGGGTGTACGCGCTGAGCTACGCGGTCACCTGTGTCTACGCCTATCTGATCATCGGCCGGCGCTACTTCGTGCCCACAGTCCATATCGATCCGGTGCTGGCCCGACGGCTGCTCAAGATGGCGCTCCCCTTCGCCATGGTCTTCTTCCTAAACACCGTCTACTTCCGCATCGACGTGGTCATCCTGAGCGTCATGCGGCCGCTCACCGAGGTCGGCTACTACACCGCCGCGTACAAGTTCCTGGACGGGCTCTCCTTCGTGCCCCAGACGGTCATGAACGCCGTCTTCCCGACTCTCTCCGTTGTTCACCTCGAGGCCATCGCATCGATGCGCCAGGCCTACACCGCCACCATCCGGTTGCTGGCCGCCCTGGCGATGCCCTTGGCAGTCCTGCTGGGCTTCGGAGCGGCCCAATTCCTAAGCGCCCCCTTTATTCGGGTCTACCCGCAGTCGGCCCCGGCCCTACAGATCCTGGCCCTAGCCATCGTCTTCATGTTCGTCAACAGCACCTTCATCTTCGGCCTCGGGGCCATGGACCGACAGATGGACAGCGTGGTTCTCTCGGTGATGAGCATCGTGGTCAACGTGGCGCTCAACCTCATCCTGATCCCCATCTTTCCGCGGGCGACCGGCTATCTTGGCAGCAGCTGGGCTACCGTGATTACGGAGGTCTTCCTGCTGGTAGCCGGATATTGGATGGTGCGCCGACGGCTCGAGCACCGGCTGCCGTGGGGGAGACCGCTGCTTCCGATCCTGGTGTCAGGCGCCCTAATGTGCGGGATCATGGGTCTGCTCTCTCAGCTGAACCTAATCCTCTTGGCCATCATCGCCAGCCTGATCTACCTGGGCGCCCTCTACCTAACCGGTGGGGTGACCCGCGCCGAGCTGAGGACGGTGCGCGCCAGCCTGGGACGCCGTCTCGGTCCGGCCTCGGGGGACAGAGGTGGTGGCTGAGTCCGGGCCGCTGCTGCGGCCGGTGGAGCTGACCAGCTCGTCCCGCCACCGTTTCCGGCGGCTGCTGCCGGTGATGGCGATGCGGGTGTTCGGGGACGCCCTGGCGGTCAGCCTGGGCGCCTTCATCGGATACGACTTCCGATTCTTCGTCTCCGGGGTGCCCATCCCGGGCAATCAGGTACCCAGTTTCCAGGCCTATGCGGTGGCCGTCCCAGTCATGGCCGCCCTGTGGATCTTGATCTTCGCCTTCACCGGGCGCTACCGGGTCCAGCGGGGACAGTCGTTAGCGGACGAGATGGTGGGCTCGATTGGCTCGGTGGCGCTGTTCGTGGTGGTGGCGCTGGCCCTGGAGGGACTGTACCGGGGCTTCCCGTATTCGCGCCTGGTGCTGGCCGACGCGGCCATCGCGGCGCTGGCCCTCTTCGTGCTGGAGAGGTCGCTGATCCGGGTGGTCCAGGGAGCCTTGCTGCGTTCCGGCCTGGGCAGCATCCGGGTGCTGGTGGTGGGCTCGGGACCGGTGGCCGACCTGCTCCTCCGCCGACTGCGGATGTTCCCCGAGTACGGCTACCAGGTGGTCGGCAGGGTGGGCGGCGAGGAGGGTCCGGCGGCGGCGGTGGCGGCGGCGGGGGCCGACCTGCCCGTCTTCTCGTTAGAGGCCGGCCTGGCCCGGATAGTCGATCGCGAGCGGGTGGACACGGTGCTGCTGGCGCTCAGCGGGGTCGGCCACGAGCGGGTCCTGGGGCTGGCCCGCGAGTGCCTGGCGGCGGGCGCAGAGGTCAAGGTGGTCCCTGACGTCCTGGAGATCATGACCAGCGCCGCTAGCACCGAGGAGGTGGCCGGGCTCCCGCTGGTGGGGCTGCGCCCCAACCGGCTGGTGGGCGCCAATCTCTGGCTGAAGCGGACCTTCGACGTGGTCGGCACCCTGATAGTCTCGATCGTGGCCCTGCCGGTGGTCGCCCTCTGCGCTCTGGCCATCTCGGTCAGCTCAGCCGGGTCGCCCTTCTACAAGCAGGAGCGGCTGGGACTCAACGGCCGGCCATTCCAGGTCTGGAAGCTGCGCTCGATGGTCAACAACGCCGAGCGGGACACCGGCCCGGTCATGACCGCGGTGGGGGACCAGCGGCGCACCCCAGTCGGTCGCTTCGTGCGCCGCTACAGTCT
>Ga0307374_10004136_pt1 | contig 24339 bp, 29 predicted proteins | sample OX3MG_FD_202532 | JGI IMG/M metagenome (GOLD analysis project Ga0307374, IMG submission 202532) | Soil microbial communities from Risofladan, Vaasa, Finland - OX-3 | ecosystem: Environmental > Terrestrial > Soil > Coastal area > Acid sulfate soil | place: Finland: Risofladan, Vaasa | collected... | reverse complement strand
CACGCCTGGTATGCGCTGTCCTGGGGTCACGACAGCGGCCGTCGCCGTCGCGCTTGCGCTGAGCGGAAACGCGCTCGCATCGCAGCTCGTCGACCGCAACGCCACCGGCGTGAAGCTGGAGGCGAACACGAACGGCAAAGCGCTGCTCGTCTACCGCGCGCACGGCGCCTCCCGGCACGTGCTCGTGTGGGGCGCGATGAACGCCCTTTTCCCGAGCACCTCCGAGCCGCAGGTGAAGTTCAAGCTCGACTACTCGGGCGGACCGAACTGGCAGGGCTTCACGAACATGTGCGTTCCATATGACGGTCCCGCGCTGCCCGACGTCGTGGCCGCGTGCAAGCTGCCGGACGGCAGTTACTGGGCCGCGCAGCAGTGGGCGCAGCCGCTCCCCGATCTCGGCTTCACGCCGTGGACCGCACCGCAGAGCGCGAAGTGGCTGGAGATCTCCCACTGGCAGGGGCCGACCCCGACGCTCAGCGCGTACACCGACTGGGTGTGGGGCGGCCGCTTCCAGGAAGTGTTCGGCGTATACACGTACGCGGGCAAGCCTGTGCACGGCTTCGGCACGACCCGCTACGGCGCCCCGACCGACGGATACGGGCGACTGATCTTCCTGGACACGTTCGACTCGCCGTACGGCAGCGGATGGCGGCGCGAGAACTCGTTCGTCCCCCACAACCCGACCGGGGTGTTCTGTTACGGCTTCTACAAGTTCGACCCGACCAAGGGCGGCAACCGCCACCCGGCCGGAGACACCGCCGCCCGCGGGCCCGGCCTCGGCACGCGCTACCGGCTGATCGCGCTCGGGCCGGGCGTCGAGCCCAACGTCGCCACCCAGATCGGCGGCCTGCACCCCTACGACCCGACGAATCCCGCCGACGTCACGTACGAGCAGCAGCAGGTCTCGATCCTGAAGACGATCGGCGACAAGAGCTGCCTCGCCGGTCACCGATTGAACTGACCCGTTCGCATCGCCTCGACCCGACCCCGGCGGAGGATCGAGGGTGTCGCTCTATCTGCCGGTCTGACTCTGAGCTACGGCCACGCGCTCGGCGGCGAGTCGCTCTGCCGCCGCGTCGGGCGTGATGCCGTCCTCCGCCGCAGTGCGGAACAGCGTGCGCAGCGTCTCGCCGATCCGTGCCAGGCCCCGGTCGAGCTCGGACTCGGTCCAGCCGAGATCCTCGAGGCCGACGAGCTGGATGACGCCGCCCGCGTTCACGACGTAGTCCGGCGCGTACAGGATTCCCGCAGCGTGCAGCCGGTCGCCGTCCTCCGGCTCGGCGAGCTGGTTGTTCGCACAACCGGCGACCGCGCGGGAGCGCAGTCGCGGAATCGTGTCGGCGTTGAGCGTCCCACCGACAGCGCACGGCGAGTACACGTCGCACTCGGTGCCGATCACATCGTCGGCTGCGACGACGGTTGCGCCTGTCGTTGCCGCGCGCGCCTCGTCGACGTCGGAGACGAGCACCTGCGCACCGCCGGCCTGCAGCAGACGGACGAGATCGGCGCCGACTGAGCCGGCGCCTTGCACGAGCACGCGCATCCCGGCGAGCTCCGGCGAGCCGAAGACGTGCTCGACCGTCGCGCGGATCGCGTACAGCGTCCCCACCGCGGTGCCGCGCGCGCTGTTGCCGCCCTTGCCGGTGGTCCCGTACACCCACGGGCAGCGCTCGGCGACGACGTCGAGGTCGGCGGGAGTGATGTTCATGTCCCCGGCTGTGCGATACGTCCCGCCGAGCGAGGCGACGAGGTCGCCGTAGCGAAGGAGCAACCGCCGGCGCGCGTCGCCGGCCGGAAGCTCGGGGACTGCGAGCACCCCTTTCGCGCCGCCGCGCGGGATATCCGCCGCTGCGAACTTCCGCGTCATCGCGCCGGATAGGCGCATCGCGTCCGCGAGACCGTCGGCTGCAGTGGGGTACACGCGCAGCCGCGTGCCGCCGCCGCCGGGGCCGAGCGCCGTCGAATGGATGCAGACGAACATCCACGCGCCGCTCTCGGCGTCGAAGCGGATGACCGCCTCTTCGCCGTCCCACGCCTGCAGCAACTCTTCGAACACGATGGGATCTTGCCTGCGAACAGCAACGCTTAGGCGCCGAATGAATCGGCGCCTCCTGGGAGCGGCGCTCGTCGAGCGAGCGCCTCGGGTACACTCCGGCGCCGATATGGCTGGAGAACGCACAAAGCTCCTCGTCCTCGCCCGCGACCAGCTGGGCTCGCGCGAGACGCGCAGGCTGCGCAAGCAGGGGCTCATTCCGGGCGTCCTGTACGGCGGCGGCCAGCCCGTCGCCATCTCCGTCGCCGAGCGGGAGCTCCGGCGCGCCCTCACCGGCGCTGCCGGTCTGCACTCGATTCTCGACGTCGAGATCGACGGCGCGGGCACGACGCACTCGTCGATCCTCAAGGAGTACCAGGTCGACAAGATCCGCGGTCACATCACGCACATCGACCTGCAGGAGGTCCCCCTCGACAAGCCGATCCACGCATCGGTGAGCGTGCACCTCATCGGTGCCGACGACGCTCCCGGCGTGCGCGAGGGCGGCGTGCTCTCGCAGCCGCTGCGCGAGATCAACGTCGAAGCGCTGCCGCTCGAAGTTCCCGAGCACATCGACCTCGACGTCTCACACATGGGCATTGGCGACACGCTCCGCATGGGAGACCTTGTCGTCCCCGAGCGCGTGACGCTGCTCGACGACCCGGAGATCGTCGTCGCGACGGTGACCGCTCCGACCCGCGAGATCGAGCCCGAGGGCGTCGAGGGCGAGGAGGGCGTCGAGGGCGAAGAGGGTGCCGAGGGCGAGGGTGCAGACGACTCCGAGGCGCGTAGCGCAGAGGCGCCCGCAGAGGGCGACTCAGCCGAAGCTTCTTCGGAGGAGTAACTCCTGTACCTCGTCGCGGGCTTGGGCAACCCGGGCCGCGAATACGCGCGGAACCGGCACAACGCCGGTTATCTCGTCGTTGACGAGCTCGCGCGCCGGAGCGGCGGGTCGTGGCGCTCGAAGTTCTCCGGCCAGGTGGCCGAGGTGCGGCACGGCGACGCGCGGCTCGTCCTGCTCAAGCCGGAGACGTACATGAACGAGTCGGGCCGCTCGGTCGGCGCGGCCGCGGCGTTCTTCAAGGTCGAGCCGGCGGACGTACTCGTCGTGCACGACGAGGGGGACTTCGACCTCGGTCGGCTGGAGATCAAGCACGGCGGCGGCCTCGCCGGTCACAACGGCCTGCGCTCGATCGCGCAGGCGCTCGGCACGCAGGACTTCACCCGGCTCCGGATCGGCGTCGGTCGTCCCGAGCGCGGCGATCCGCGCTCACTCGCGGACTACGTGCTTGCCAACTTCGACCCGCACGACGACGCGGACGCGCTGATCGAGCGCGCTGCCGACGCCGTCGAGTCGTACGTCACGCAGTAGCGAAGCGCTTCTTCGCGCGTTCGCGCGCCCGCTCGGCCTCGACCTCGCGGTCGCGTGGAACGGCGGTCGTCACGAGCGCCTCGAGCAGGTGGTGCGTCGTGTGCGCGACCTCGTCGATCGCCCGTGCGAAGGCCTCCTCGTTCGCCTTCGACGGCTTCGTGAAGCCGCTTACCTTGCGCACGTACTGCTCGGCCGCTGCGCGCACCTCGTGCGAGGTCGCGGGCGGCTCGAAGTTGTAGAGCGTGTGGATGTTCCGGCACATGCACGGCATCCTAGGGGCGATGCTCGTTCGGCTGCTCCTCGCTGGAGTGGTGCTCGCCTCGCCGCGTGCTGCTTTCGAACGGCTCGCGCCGATGATCTCGAAGGATGTCGGCGAGCCCGTGAAGGTGCGGGTCGAGCGGGTTTCCGGCCACCGGATCGATTTCGAGGTCGTCTATCGGCAGGGCGACGACGACCGTTTCGTCGGCTACGCCGACGGCAATCGCGTGTCCCGGCTGACGGCCTGATCGGCCCGGCGTCGACCGACCTGTACTCGGCCGCGCTCGTCCGCCGCTCGATCGCGATCGTCGTCGGCCGCGGCGTCTAGTCCGACCAGGTGAGCCACATGTTCTTCCTCGACCGGAACGGCCGCGCGCTCCTGTACTGGCAGCACACCTGAGTGCAACTACCATGACCCCCGCGGAACGCGAGTTCCGCCACTCGTCATGGACCGTCCGGTACTCCACGCCTTCGTCGCCGAGCTCGTCGAGAACGAGAACCTCGGCGCGCTCGCCGACGGGATGCCGACGCGGGCTCGCGTGTCGGAGCCCGCGCTTCCGCTCCTGCTCGCGACGCTGCACGAGAAGCTCGACCGGGGCCTGATCTGCCTTCTTCCGGAGGACGCGGATGCGCGTGACGCCGCCGAGGCGGCCGCCTGGTTCCTCGGTGACGAGACCGTCGGTTACCTGCCGAGCCGCGGCGTCGGCTGGGACTCCGGCCTCGAGCCGCCGCCGCACCTCGTGGGCGAGCGCGCCCGCGCGCTCGATGTGCTTGCGCGCGGCGGCCTCGTGTGCGCGTCCGCTCGTGCGCTTGCGGAGCCGATGCCGCCGCCGGCCGCGCGGCCGCAGCCGATCGAGCTACGGGTCGGCGGCGAGTCGGGGGTGGAACTGCTCGCCGAATCGCTCGCCCTTGCCGGCTACGCACGCGTCGAGCGCGTCGACGACCGCGGTCAGGTCGCGGTTCGCGGCGGGATCGTCGACATCTTCCCGGCGACGGGCGGCGAGCCGTTCCGCGTCGAGTTCTTCGGCGACGAGATCGAGTCCATCCGCGCCTTCTCCGCCTTCACGCAGCGCGCGCTCCATCCCGTCGTCGAGGCTGTCGTCTATCCCGCCGCCGAGCGGCGCATCGACCTCGTCGACCAGGAAGCGGAGGGCGTCCCGGACGATCTCGTTCCGGCACTCGACCGCGTACCAGATCTCGTCTTCCAGCCGGACGCGGTGCGGCGTGTATGGGAGGACGACGGTGTGTTCGCGCCACCCTCGCTCGACGGAGCGACAGAGCTCGATCCGTTCCCGCAGACGCAGCCCTTCGCGTTCGAGGCGCAGCGGCCGGCGATCGCGGCACGCGGCCTCGCCGAGGCGGAGACGGAGCTGTCCGCGTTCGTGCGCGCAGGGCAGCGTGTCGTCGTCGCGTTCCCGCATCGCGGCGAGGCCTTGCGGACCCAGAACCTGCTCCGGCGCGTCTCCGCACGCCTGCTGGAGCCGGGCGAGCCGCTGCCCGACGAGGCGGAAGTGCTCTTTGCGATCGCGCCGGCGCGCCGCGGCTTCGTCTGGCGTGACCTCGGCCTCGTCCTGCTCCCCGACCATCAAGTCTTCCGTCGCCGCGTGCCGAAGGAGCGCCGCCTCGGCGGGCGCGCGCTGCAGTCGTTTGCCGACCTGCGCACGGGCGATTACGTCGTACACGAGGATCACGGCGTCGGGAAGCTCCTCGGCTTCGAGACGAAGGAGGTCGCCGGCGTCACCCGCGACTACCTCTTGCTCGCGTTCCGCGGCGACGACCGCCTGTACGTGCCGCACGAGCAGCTCGGGAAGGTCTCGCGGTACGTCGGCGCAGACGCGAAGGCGCCCGCACTCTCGAAGCTCGGCGGTAAGGCGTGGCAGCTGCTCAAGTCGCGTGCACGCGAATCGGTGCAGGAGCTCGCGGGCGATCTGATCGCGCTCTACGCGCAGCGGCAGACGCGCACCGGCATCGCTTACAACCTCGAGCACGAGTGGATCGCGCGCCTCGAGGCGTCGTTCCCGTACCGCGAGACGCCCGACCAGGAGGCGGCGATCGAGGCGGTGAAGGAGGATCTCGAGACGCCGAACCCGATGGATCGCCTCGTGTGCGGGGACGTCGGCTTCGGCAAGACGGAGGTTGCTGTGCGCGCCGCGTTCGCGGTCGCCGTCAACGGCAAGCAGGTGCTCATGCTCGCGCCGACGACGATCCTCGCAGAGCAGCACTGGAACACGTTCCGCGATCGTTTTCGCGACTTCCCCGTCCGCGTCGAGATGGTCTCGCGCTTCCGCGCTCCACGCGAGGTGAAGCAGGTGCTCGCCGACTTCGCCGAAGGGAAGGTCGACGTCCTCATCGGCACGCATCGCGTGCTCAGCCGCGACGTCATCCCGAAGGAGCTCGGCCTCGTCATCCTCGACGAGGAGCAGCGCTTCGGCGTGGCGCAGAAGGAGCTGCTGAAGTCGCTGCGCCTCGAAGTCGACGTGCTCACGCTGAGCGCGACGCCGATCCCGCGCACGCTCCATCTCTCGCTCGCCGGGATGCGCGACATCTCCATCATCGAGACGCCGCCGGAAGGGCGTCGACCGATCCGTACCACCGTCGGCGAGTACGACGAGGAGCTCGTCAAGCTCGCGCTCGAGCGTGAGCGTGAGCGCGACGGCCAAGCGTTCTATCTCCACAACCGCGTCGAGACGATCGAGGAGGCGGCCGAGAAGCTACGGCAGCTCTGCCCCGATCTCCGCTTCCTCGTCGCGCACGGACAGATGCGCGAGAAGGAGCTCGAGGAGAAGATGCACACGTTCCTGCGCGGCGACGCGGACGTGCTCGTCTCGACGACGATCATCGAGTCGGGCATCGACATCCCGCAGGCGAACACGCTCATCGTCGAGCGCGCGGACATGCTCGGGCTCGCGCAGCTGTACCAGATCCGTGGCCGCGTCGGACGCTCCGACGCGACTGCGCACGCGTATCTGTTCTATCCCGACGCGCAGGAGCTCACCGCCGAGGCGCGCGCGCGGCTGGCGACGCTCGCCGACCACACCGAGCTCGGCGCCGGGTTCGCCATCGCGATGCGCGATCTCGAGATTCGCGGTGCCGGCGAGCTTCTCGGCGCCGAGCAGTCCGGTCACGTCGCCGCCGTCGGCTTCGAGCTGTACGTCGAGCTGCTGAACGAGGCGGTCGCCGAGCTGCAGGGCCAGCGCCGGGTCGCGGCCCGGCCGGTCCGGGTCGACGCCCGGATCGACGCCTACGTCCCGCAGCAGTACGTCGGCTCGGAGGCGCTCCGCATCGACATCCACCGCCGCCTCGCGCTCGCCGAGACCGACGACGAGCTGCGCGAGCTCGCGGCCTCGCTCGAGGACCGCTTCGGGCCGCTGCCGGAGCCGGTCGAGCACCTCTTCTCGATCCAGGAGGCGAAGATCAAGCTGGCCGAGCTCGGCGCCGACTACCTCGTGTTCCGCGGCGGAAAAGCCACCGTCGGCCGGCTCGTCCTCGGCTCGAAGGAGCTGCAGGACCTCCGTGAGCGAATCCACACCGCCGTCTACACCGTAGGGAACCGTGAAGTGAGCCTGCGCAGCGAGGACGGATTCCCTCAGGCCCTCCGGCTGGTCGATGCTATCTTGGATGCCCGTCGGGCAGCTTGAGCCCGGCGTTTCTATGACCAAACGCCTTTTCATCGTTGCCTGCCTCGCTTTGCTGACCGGCGTCCTCGCGGCGTGCGGGGGCGGCGGGACGAAGACCGTCCCCAACGACTCCGTTGCGCTCGTGAACGGCGACTCGATCACCAAGGTGCAGTTCAACGGCCTGATGGACGCCACCGCGAAGGTCGCGGCCGTGAACAAGCAGACCCCGCCCAAGGCCGGGACGGCGGCCTACAAGGCAACGCAGGACCGAGTCATGGCCTTCCTCGTACAGCTCGACGAGTTCACGCAGAAGGGGAAGGCCCTCGGCGTGAACATCACCGACCAGCAGATCGAGGCACAGATCACCAAGGTGAAGAAGCAGTACTTCGGCGGCAACGAGGCGAAGTTCGAGAAGGGCCTCGCGGCGCAGGGACTGACCCCAGAGATCTACCGCTTGGAGTGGCGCTCGCAGCTTTTGAGCCAGGCGATCTACACCAAGGTGACGAAGAACGTCAAGGTGACGCCGACGGCGGTGCAGCTGTACTACACCACGCACAAGTCGTCGTACACGACGGCCGCCTCGCGTGACGTGCGCCACATCCTCGTGAACAGCAAGTCGCTCGCCGACCAGCTCGAGACGCAGCTCAAGGGCGGCGCCGACTTCGGCACGCTCGCGAAGAAGTATTCGAAGGATCCGAGCTCGGCCAAGGTGGGCGGCAAGCTCACGATCACGAAGGGCCAGACGGTCCCGCAGTTCGACAAGGTCGCCTTTTCGCTCAAGACGGGAGCGACGTCGCCGCCGGTGCACACGCAGTACGGCTGGCACATCATCCAGGCGCTGTCCGCGATCAGGCCCGCGACGGTGACGCCGCTCGCGAGCGTCCGCCAGAGCATCGAGAGCACGCTGCTCCAGTCGAAGAAGAGCGCCGCCATGAACACCTGGGTCAACGGGGTGAAGAAGGACTACGGCAAGACCGTCGTCTACGCCGCCGGCTACACGCCTTCGGTGACGACGACGGCCGCGACCTCCACCACAGGCTGAGTTGCAGGGCCTGTCGGAGGCCCTCCTCGAGCTGCAGCAGCTGACCGAGCGGCTGCGCCGCGAGTGCCCGTGGGACCGCGAGCAGACCGCGCGCACGATCGTGCCGCACACTGTCGAAGAGGCGTACGAGGTTGCCGACGCCGCGCTCGCCGACGACGACGCGAAGCTGCTCGACGAGCTCGGCGACCTCCTCTTTCAGGTGTTCTTCCTCTCGCTCCTCCTGCAGGAGCGAGACTCAGGCGATCTCGAAGCCGTGACCCGGAACGTGCACGCGAAGCTCGTGCGCCGGCATCCGCACGTGTTCGGCGATGTCGATGCTGCGACACCCGCGCGCGTGAAGGAGAACTGGGAGAAGATCAAACGCGAGCAGGAAGGCCGCGAAGGCGTCTTCCACGACGTCGCCGAGGCGCTTCCGGCCTTGCTGTACGCGCGCAAGCTCCAGCAACGGGCGCGGGCGGTCGGGTTCGAATACCCCGATGTCCAGGGGGCGCTCGCCGACCTCGACGACGAGGTGCGCGAGCTGAAAGAGGATCTCGATCCTTCAGAGCTCGGCGACGTCCTCTTCGCCGCGGTCAACGTCGCCCGCAAGCTCGACGTCGACCCCGAGCTCGAGCTTCGCCTGGCGGCACAGCGCTTTCGCGATCGCGTAACAACTGCGGAGGCCCTCGCGGCCGAGCGTGGCGAGAATTGGAGCGAGCTTCCGCTCGACCAGCAGGACCGGTATTTCGACCTCGCCAAGGAGACGACCCGATGAGCAAGATCGCCCAGGTCAGCGCACGCCAGATCCTCGACTCGCGCGGGAACCCGACCGTTGAGGCCGAAGTCCGGCTCGACTCAGGCGCCTTCGGCCGCGCAGCCGTTCCATCAGGTGCGTCCACCGGCGTGCATGAGGCAGTCGAGCTGCGCGACGGCGGCGACGCGTACGGCGGGAAGGGCGTGACGAAGGCGGTCGCGAACGCATCGGGCGAGCTCGCCGACGCCGTGCGCGGGCTCGACGCGGCCGACCAGGAGCAGATCGACCGGCGCATGATCGACCTCGACGGAACGCCGAACAAGGGTCGGCTGGGCGCGAACGCCATCCTCGCCGTGTCGCTCGCGACGGCGAAGGCTGCCGCGGCGGATGCAGGCGTTTCGCTCTTCCGCCACCTCGGCGGGGAGCACGCGACGACGCTGCCCGTCCCGATGATGAACGTCATCAACGGCGGCGTGCACGCTGCCAACTCGATCGACCTGCAGGAGTTCATGGTCGTCCCGGTCGGCGCGTCCTCGTTCGCCGAGGCGCTGCAGATCGGCGCGGAGACCTACCACTCATTGTCGAGGGTGCTGAAGGAGGAGGGGCTCGCGACCGCCGTCGGCGACGAGGGCGGCTTCGCTCCCGACCTGCCCTCGAGCGAGGCCGCGATCGAGGCCATCCTCACCGCGGCCGAGCGCGCAGGGCATCACGACCAGGTGGCGATCGCTCTCGACCCGGCGGCGAGCGAGCTCTTCTCCGATGGCGTGTACCGCTTCGAGGGCCGCGAGGCGCAGCCGGAGGAGATGGCCGACTTCCTCGCGGGCCTCGTCGACCGCTTCCCGATCGTGTCGATCGAGGACGGCAACGCCGAGGACGACTGGGACGGCTGGCAGGCGACGACCGAGAAGCTCGGCGACCGCATCCAGCTCGTCGGCGACGACATCTTCGTCACCAACCCGGAGCGCCTGCAGCTCGGCGTCGATCGAGGCGTCGCGAACTCGATCCTCATCAAGGTGAACCAGATCGGCACGCTGACCGAAACGATCGCGGCGGTGAAGCTCGCGCAACAGCATGGGTACAGCGCGGTCATGTCGCACCGCTCGGGGGAGACCGAGGACGCCACCATTGCCGACCTCGCGGTCGCGCTCGGGACCGGCCAGATCAAGACCGGTGCCCCCGCGCGCACTGATCGTGTGGCCAAGTACAACCAGCTGCTCCGCATCGAGGAGGAGCTCGGCGCACGCGCGGGTTATCCGGGTTGGACGGCGTTTCCGCGCGCGCGTCACGTACTCTGAGCCGCATGGTCGAGCAGCGCAGAACGAAGATCGTCGCGACGCTTGGACCGGCTTCTGCGACGACCGACAGGCTGACCGAGCTGATCCGCGCGGGTGTCGATGCGGTTCGGCTGAACCTCTCTCACGGGACGCACGCGGAGCACGCGGAGCGCGCGTGGCTCGTGCGCGAGATCGCGGCGAAGGTCGGCCGCCCCGTGGCGGTCATCGCCGACCTGCAGGGGCCGAAGCTTCGCGTCGGCGATCTCCCGGAGCCGAGGGTCCTCGTACGCGGCGAGTCCATCGTCATCTGTGCGGAGGATTCCGCGACCAATGGCGACCTGCCGGTCGCCCCCACGGTCATCGGCGAGGTGCTGCAGCCGGGCCACGATGTCCTCATCGACGACGGGCTCGTCCGCCTGCGTGTCGAGGAGGTGTCGGGCGGACGTGCGCGCTGCGCCGTCCTCGTCGGCGGGCCGGTGAGCTCACACAAAGGCGTGAATCTTCCCGGCATCCCGCTCCCAATTCCGTCGCTGACGCCGAAAGACGTCGCCGACCTCGAGTTCGCGCTCGCGACGGATGTCGACTTCGTCGCGCTGTCCTTCGTGCGCTCGGCCGACGACGTTCGCGAGCTGCTCGCTCTGATCGAGGAGGCGGGCTCGCACGCGCACGTGATCGCGAAGATCGAGAAGGCGGAGGCGGTCGATGTCCTCGACGACGTGCTCGGAGTAACGGACGCCGTCATGGTCGCGCGGGGAGACCTCGGCGTCGAGATCGGCCCCGCGCTCGTGCCGCTGCTGCAGAAGCGGATCATCGCGAAGGCGCTCGAGCGCGGCAAGCCGGTGATCACCGCGACGCAGATGCTCGAGTCGATGATCCATTCCGCCGAGCCGACGCGCGCCGAGGCGAGCGATGTCGCGAACGCGATCCTCGACGGCACCTCCGCTGTGATGCTCTCCGGTGAGACGGCGGTCGGCGAATATCCGGTCGAGGCGGTCGCGTATATGGATCGCATCGCCCGCGCGATCGAGCCGAGCATGGACTACCGGCACGAGCTCCCGGAAGCGCACGAGAACCCGACCATCGGCGGCGCGATGTCGAATGCGGCCTGCGATCTCGCCGAGGCGCTGCGCGCAGGCGCGATCCTCGTGCCGACCTTCTCCGGCCGCACGGCGAACGCCGTCGCTCGGCTGCGCCCGCGGCGCCCGATCGTCGCACTGACGCACATCGACTGGGCGATGCGCCAGCTCGCGCTCGAGTGGGGCGTGACGCCGCTCCTGATCCGCGAGTCCCCCGACGTCGAGGATCTCTGGCAGACCTCGATCGATGCCGCTCGCGAGGCCGGTCTCGTCCAGTCGGGCGATCGCGTCGTCATCACCGCCGGCACCGCCGTGAACATCCCCGGCAGCACCAACGTGATCAAGGTGGACATCGCCTGAGAGGCTCCCTCCCTGCGTCCTTGCATCGCACTCGCCGATTGCGCCCGGATCGACGAACGTCATTATGTGAGAGCCTCTTAAGAGGACTCCGGTCGCGCGGTGGAGAACATCGCGCGGATGACCCTTCGCCGTTGGCTTGCCATCGGAGCGCTTGTGCTCGTTGCGCTCCTCTACTACCGCCCGCTGAACGCGTACGTCGACGCGCGCGGGCAGCTCGGTCAGCGGCAGGCGGTCGTGCGGCGTCTCGAGCACGAGAAGCAGACGCTCGAGCGCCGGCTCGGCGCGTCGACCTCCGTGGCTACGGTCGCCCGCGAGGCGCGCGCGCTCGGCTACGTTCGCCCGGGCGAGCACCTCTTCATCGTCAAGAATATCGACGCCTGGCGGAAGCGGCTGCGGGCTAGCCTGCAGCCGCATGGACGCTGACGCCGACCGCGCGATCGTCGCGCGCCAGCTCGGACGCGAACCGCGCGCGTTCGGCCGCGTCGCCGTCCGCTGCCCGTTCGGCCGCCCGGCGGTGACCGAGCAACATCCGTACGCACCCGACGGGGAGCCGTTCCCGACGACGTACTACGTCACGTGCCGCCATCTCGTCGCAGCGATCTCGCGTCTCGAGGCCGGAGGCGGCGTCGAGCGCTGGACCGCGCTGGCGGGAGACGACGCCGAGCTCGCGGAAAGCCGCGTCCGCGCGGACGCCGACCAGCGCCGCATCCGCCGTGCGCTCGCCGGCGGCGAGACCGGCCGGGACGGAGGCGCGTCACTCGATCTCGGCGTCGGCGGCTCCGGCCGGACGGGGTCGCTCAAGTGCTTGCACGCGCACGCCGCGTTCGCGCTCGCGCAGCCGGGCTACGAGCTGGGCCAACGTATCCTCGCGGAGGTGGAACCGCTCTGGCCATCGCGGTGCTGCAGCGAGGAGAGCTGATGGAGGCGCTTGCGCTCGTCCGGCACGAGTGGGCGGACGGTCATCGCCGGCTCGAGGCGGAACGCGGCGACCCGCGCCGCTACCGCCGGCTCGTCGAACAGGTGGAGGCCCTGACCGACGAGCTTCGCCGCCGCGTCGGCGGCACCTACACGCTCGCCGAGCTCGCCGCCGCCTATCGCGACGCGGACACGTGGGCGCGCCAGACGATCGCCGACCGGGCGCCCGGGCCGGGCTGGCCGCGCGACCTGGCGCTCGTCCTCGCCGCGGCCTTCTACGCCTACCAGCGCGGCGCGAGCGACTACCTCTCGTGACCGGCTGGAGGCTTGGCCTCTCGTCTTCTTCGCCGCCACGGTGGTCTTCGCCGTCGGGATCGCGGTGGGCGAGGCCGTCCACGACAACCCGAAGCCCGGAATCACCCTTACAACCGAGACCACGCTCCATCCGTAACCTTCCCAGGAGTAGGAACGTTCAGAATTGGACAGGTTCCGGAGCGATGGCGATGCGTGACGACAGCGAATGGCTCACCCTCGGGCAGGCGGCTCGGTTCCTCGGCGTGGCCCAGAGCACGATCCGGAAGTGGTCGGATCAGGGCCGCGTCCCGGCCTTCTACACCCCAGGCGGCCACCGGCGGTACCGGCGGACAGACCTGGAGACATTCCTCGAGCGCTCCGGCCCGAGCGGGCAGACGAAGAGCGGTCCGCTCGTCCTCCTCGTCGACGACGACGAGCACGTCCGCGAGCTCGTCCGGATCAATCTCGAGTTCGAGGGCTACACCGTGCGCGAGGCCGCCGACGCGAACGAAGGGCTCGCAGCCATCGACGAGGCGAAGCCAGACCTTGTACTCCTCGACGTGATGATGCCCCAGGTCGACGGCTGGGAGATGCTGACCCGCGTGCAGGAGCGCTACGGCGTCGGCGCAATCCCGGTCGTGATGTTCAGCGGCAAGGTGGACGAGCAAGCGGAGGAGCAGGCAACGAGCCGCGGCGCGCAGGGCTTCGTCGGAAAGCCCTTCGACCTGCAACAGCTGGTCGACAAGACAAAGCAGCTCGTACCGGTCTGAACCACCGTCTCGAGCGCTGGATGGTCGAGCACCGGTGGTCGCCGCTCGACGACCTCTTCGTCTGGCTGACGCGGATCGGAGCGTGGGGCGCCGTGTGGCTCGCGCTTGCGTTCGCGCTCGCGCTCCTTCGCCGCCGGCCACGGCTGTTCGCGCTCGTGCTGCTCGCCGACGCAGCCGCGGACGGGCTCGCGGAGGCGTTGAAGGCGGCGGTGGGGGAGCGGCGGCCGCGCTTCCCGCACCAGCTCGTCGCGACTCCACACAGCTCCTCGTTCCCGTCCGGGCACGCGGCGACGAGCTTCGCGTGCGCGACCGTTCTTTCCGTGCTCGTGCCGCGGGCGGCGCCCGCGTTCCTCGTCCTCGCCGCCGCGATCGCATACTCGCGGCTGTATGTCGGCGTGCACTGGCCGCTCGACGTCCTCGCCGGCGCAGCGCTCGGTGTCGCTACATCTCTTCTGCTGCTCGCAGCAACCCGGCGACGATCAGGAGGACGGCGGCGGCGAGGCTGATGAAGATGCCGATGCCGCGACCTGCCGTGCCGAAGAACGTGTCCGGGATCGAGATGACCCGGATAAGGACGAAGATCGTCGCCAACGATCCGAGCGCGATGAGCACGAGGCTCTCCGGCACGGTCGTGGGAAGCTCGATGCCGGCCTCGCGCAGCGCTTCGAGGATGAGCGTGGCGAGCCCGATGAAGAAGACGAGCTTGCCGAGCGCGCCGATGTGCCACCCGGTGACCGACAAGGTCAGCCCGTCCGCCTGCGTGCCGGCGTACCAGTCGGTGAACGCGGAGATGGCGAGGACGAGCCCGGCGATCCAGGCGAGGCGCTCGCCCCAGTAGCCGGGCACGACCTGCCGAGGCGCGGGACGCCGCTCCGGTCCGGCCGGCGCCCGCGGCGGCAGCATCGGCTCAGGCGTTTGCACTGGCGCAGTATGGGCGAATTCAGCGCCCACCGTGAAGTGCAGGCCTACAGGCCGAAGAGGTGCTGGATCTCGTGCCAGGCGCCGATGACGAAGGCGATGGCGATCGCGAGCAGCACTGCCATCGCGACGTAGAAGCGATACCGGGCGAGCCGGGTCTCCTGGCGCTGCCGGACACGGGCCTGCCGCTGGGCACGGTGATACCGGTAGCGGAGCTCCACCGTCGACGGTTCGACGGGCGCATCCTCCATCCGGTGGGCGGGTCTGGCCACGAGCCGGAATTGTACGGGGGATACGCCTGCGGCGATACTTCCACAGGGGCCGGTGATGACCGTTCAGGCCGAATCGGAGCTGCTCGCCCAGGCGCCTGGGATCTCGATCGACGCCCTGGCGGCGCTTGCCCGCGCTGTGAGGGACGCGGCGGGCCGCCCGAGCCTCGCGCCGGCGCTCCAGGACGTGGCCGACGCCGCCCGCGTCGCCACGGGCGCCGACGTCGCCCTCGTCCGTGTCGTCTCAGCAGACCGGCTCGAGACGGCCGCCGTCGCCGGCTCGGCCGCGCTCGCCGCCGAGCTCGAGGGTGACCGCATCCACGCCGCCGAGCTGCCCGACCTCCGCGTCGACCTGCTGGACGAGGCGCCTCCGGGCGTCCGGCGCGTCGCCGCGCGCACCGGGGCCGACTCGATCCTCGTGCTGCCGGTGCGCCTCGACGGGACCACCGCCGTGCTTGAGCTCTACCGCGCCGGGCCGTTCTCGCCGTCGGAGCGGCTCGCCGCCGAGCTCACTGCCGGCCAGGTGGCCCTCGTCCTGCGCGCCTTCGCGCCGGGGCCGTCGACCGGTGCCGGAGTTGCACGGCATGCGCTCGACCTTGCAGGCGACGCGCTTGCTGCCGCGCTGCACGAGACCGCGCCGGCAGGGGAGGTCGTCCGGCTCGCGGCCGGCGTCGTCGGCGCGCCGGTCGCACTGCTCTGGCAGCGGGCCGAGGGCGATGCGCTCGAGCTCGTCGGCTCGCACGGGCTCGACCCGGCGATCGGTCTTGGCGACGCCGCCGAAGCGGCTGCTGCTGCGCTCCGGAACGGTGGAGCCATTCAGGCGCTCGCGTCCGACCGGCTGCCGGCAGGCTGCGGCGTCTCGACGACGCTGGCGCTCGGCGAGCCTCCCGTCGGCTTCCTGCAGCTCCTGTTCGCGTCCGGTGCCGAGCCGAACGCGGAGCAGCTCGGACGACTGACGACCTTCGGCGTTCGCGCCGCCCACGTCCTTCGCTCGGGAGCGCGGATCCGGGAGCTCGAGCAGGAGCTCCAGCTGTCGCGCGCGCTGCTCGCGGTCGTCGGGCAGGCGACGGCCGAGCTCTCGCTCACGCACACGCTCGAGACCGCCGTTGTGCGCATTGCCGAGCTCCTCGACGTCGAGCGCGTTGCCGTCTACCTGCGTGTCGCAGAAGACCGCCTGATCGCGGCGGCAGGCGCCGGCCTCAGCGGACCACACTCGCGGGTCGCCGAGCGGCTGCTCGATCTCGGCATCGGCCCCGCCCGGCGCCGCAGGCCGCTCGTCGAGGTGTCGGACACCGTCACCGATCTCCGGCTCGTGGACGTGCGCGACGCCGCGCGCGAGGCCGGCATCGACGCGGCGCTCGCTGTTCCGCTGCTCGTGCGCGACGACGTCATCGGCCTGCTCGCGGTCTATCCCGAGCGCGGCCGCCCGGTCAGCGCGAGCGAGTCTGCGCTTCTGACCGCGCTCGCGTCGCAGCTCGCCGTCGCAGTCCAGAACGCACAGCTGCACGAGCGCACGTCGGAGCTCTCCGGCCAGCGCGAGGCCGCGCTCGCTTCGGAGCGGGAAGCCGCGCGCCGCCTCGGTGCGCTGTACGAGATCTCGCGGTCGTTCGCGCAGAGCCTGTCGCTCGAAGCGACGCTCGAGGCTCTCGCGCGGACGGTGGTGGAAGTGCTCGATGTCGACGCCGCCGTCATTCGCATGCCGGACGAGCGGCGCGAGCAGCTCGAGCCGCGGGCGCTGCACGTCAAGGACGCCGCCCTCGCCGATGCGGTCCGAGCGGTGCTCTACCGCCCGCAGCCCTTCGGGGCGACGGCTGTGCAGAGGCTGTTCCGCGAGGCGACGCCCGTCCGGTTGCGCAGGAGGGCGAACGAGCTCCTCGATCCGTTCCTCGAGAAAGGGTGGACGGCGGCGATGGTGCCGGTGGCGACGCCGGCGGAGGTGATCGCCGCCCTCGGCATCTTCTCGTTCCGCCCCGGGAGCCCGATCAGCGCCGAGACCCTCGATGCCGCGCTCGCCATCGCCGGCCAGGCTGCGCTCGCGATCGACAACGCGCGCCTGTACCAGCAGCAGAAGGAGTTCGCGGACACGATGCAGCGGTCGCTCCTGCCGCGTTCGCGCCCGGCGGTCTCGGGTCTCGAGGTCGGCGAGCTGTACGAGTCGTCCGCGCGGGTCGATGTCGGCGGCGACATCTACGACTTCGTCACCCTGGACGACGGGCGACTCGCGGTCGTCCTCGGGGACGTCACCGGGCACGGCGTCGAGGCGACCGCCGACATGGCGATGGCGAAGTTCGTCTTCCGCTCGCTCGCGCGCGAGCATCCCGAGCCGGGCGACTTCCTCGCCGCTGCGAACGACGTCATCGTCGACGAGATCGCCACGGGCAAGTTCATCACCATGGTCTACCTCGCGATCGACGGCACCCGCGGCAGCGTGTCATGTGCGAGCGCCGGCCATCCGCCGCCGCGAATCCTGCTTCCGGACGGCAGCGTCCGCGGCCTCGAGACCGGCGGCCTGGCGCTCGGGATCGAGTCGGGGCAGCAGTACGACGAGGTGCGCACCAACCTTCCCGTGGGCGCGTCGATCATCGTCTACACCGACGGCGTGATCGAGGCGAGGCGACGGCAGGAGCTGTACGGCGTCGAGCGGCTGGACGCTCTCCTCAGCGGTCACCGCGAGCTGGCGCCGCACGTGCTCGCGACAGCCGTGGCGCGGGACGCCCGGGCCTTTGCGGGAGGCGAGCTCGCCGACGACCTGGCGGTCGTCGTCATCCGCCGGTCCTGACGCTCCGGGGTAACCTTTTCGGGCTGTGGGTCGCCTCGCTCTTCTCCTCTCGGTCGTGTTCGCGTGCGCGGTCGTCGCGCCGGCGCTCGCGGATACCCCGCCGACCACGATCACGACGACGACAACGACGACGACGGTCGTGGCGACGGTCCCGGACGGGGTCGTTCTCGGCGGCGTCGCGATCGGCGGGCTCGACGCCGACGCGGCCACGGCGGCGGTCGTCCAGCGGTTCTCGCGCCCGGTCGTGCTGCGGGTCGGCCGGAGCACGTTCTCGGTCTCGCCCGCGTCGCTCGGCGTGAAGATCTGGGCCGACACGGCAGTCGCGAAGGCTTTGACCGTCCCGCCGGACACGTCGCTCGGCCTGCGCGCGGGCGTCGGACGGGCGCGCGTAGCGGCCTATGTCGCGCGGCTCGCCCGCCGGCTGAACCACGACCCGAGCTCGTCGCGCCTGCTTCTGCGGAACTTCCGGCCGCTCGTGACCCCGTCGCGGCCCGGCCTGCGCATCGAGGTGGGCGCGACCGCCCGCCTGCTCGAGGACGAGCTCGCCCACGGCACCCGCGTGCCGGTCCGTGTGCCGGCCAAGCTGCTCGCGCCGCAGGCGACTGCGACCACTATCGGCTCGGTGATCGTCATCCGGCGCTCCTCGAATCTCCTGACGCTGTACAACGGCGCGCACTACGTGCGGCAGTTCCACGTCGCCACCGGGCAGTCGATCTACCCGACGCCGCTCGGGCGCTTCCAGATCGTCGTCAAGTGGACGAACCCGACCTGGTATCCGCCCACGCAGGACGCGTGGGCGAAGGGCCTCAAGCCGGTGCCGCCGGGCCCGAACAACCCGCTCGGAACGCGCTGGATGGGCATCAACTCGCCCGGCGTCGGCATCCACGGCACCGACGAGCCCGCGTCGATCGGCTACTCCGAGTCGCACGGCTGCGTCCGCATGTTCGTCCCGGATGCGGAGTGGCTGTTCAACCATGTCGCGGTCGGCACTCCCGTGTTCATCGTGGCGTCGTGACGCGGACGCTGAAGCTCACCGGTCAGGGGCTGGCGCTCGTCGCCGTCGCCGGGCTGCTCGGGCTGCTCGTGTGGCGCCTCACGCATCAGACGCACCCGCCGAAGATCGGCGGGCCGGCGCCGAACTTCGCGCTGCGACGCATCGAGGGCACGGGCAAGCTCAACCTGGCGTCGCTGCGCGGCAAGCCGGTCGTCATCAACTTCTGGGCGTCGTGGTGCGTGCCGTGCAAGGGCGAGGCGAAGATGCTCGAGCAGGCGTGGAAGCAGTACCGCTCGCAGGGCGTCGTCTTCGTCGGTGTCGACTACCACGACGTGACGAGCGACGCGCGCACGTTCCTGTCGCATCACGGCGTCACGTATCCGACCGTGCAGGACGGCTCCGGCATGATCGGCGACAAGTACGGGCTGACCGGTGTCCCCGAGACGTACTTCGTCGACCGCAGGGGCAGGCTCGTCGGCACGCACATCATCGGGACGATCACGAACCAGGTGAGCGCGTTCCGCAGCGGCATTCGGGCGGCGCTGGACCAGTGATGCTCCGCGTCGTCGCTGTGGCGGCGGCCGCGCTCGCGCTCGCCGGCCCGGCCGCGGCGTGCGTGCACCCGAAGACGTCGCTCTCGTATCTCGAGGGCCAGATCATGTGCCCGACGTGCCACACGACGCTCGACATGTCGGAGGCGCCGGCCGCGCAGCAGATCAAGGCGCAGATTTCGAGGCGCATCGCGGAATGCTGGTCGGCGAAGCAGATCGAGACCGAGCTCGTCGGCAACTTCGGGCAGGGGATCCTCGCCGCCCCGCCGCACAAAGGGTTCGACCTGCTCGCGTGGTGGCTGCCGCTCGGCGGCGTGCTCGCGGGCGCCCTGCTGCTCGCCGTCGGTGTGTGGCGGTGGAGCCGGACACATGAGCCCGAGCCGCCCGAGACGGAGCACGAGACCGATCCGGAGACCGAGCGGCGCCTCGACGAGCTGCTGGCCCGGCTGGACTGATGGTCGTCCGGCTCGTCGTCGCGTTCGCAGCGGGGTACGCGTCGGTCGTCACGCCATGCGTCCTGCCGCTCGTGCCCGGCTACCTCTCCGCCGTTTCCGGGGTCGATCCGGACGAGCTCGGCCGCGCCGGATCGGCGCGCCGCATCGCAGTCGCGAGCGTCCCGTTCATCCTCGGCTTCACGCTCGTCTTCGTCGCGGTGGGCGCTGGCGCCGCAGCGATCTCGAACGTCGTCACCCCGAACTCGCAGGCCGACATCGCCGGGTTCGTCCTCGTCGTGATCGGGCTCGCGTTCGTCGGCCTGCTCCCCGTGCCGGAGCGGGTGATGGCTCCAGGCCTCATCGTCGGCGCGCGCAAGCGCGGGTCGCGCGCCCTCCTCGGCGGCGCCTTCGCCGTCTGCGCGGCGCCGTGCATCGGCACCGTGCTCGCCGCGGTGCTCGTGCTCGCGAGCGACACCGGCACCATCCTGCGCGGGGCTGCGCTCCTCGCCGTGTATGCGCTCGGCCTCGGGGCGGCGTTCCTCACGGCGGGCCTTGCGTTCGGCCGGGCGATGAATGCGTTCCGCTGGATCCGGAACCGCTACACGATCATCCAGGTCGCGAGCGGCGTGACGCTCGTCGCCCTTGGGCTGCTCCTCTTCTTCCACCGGGATTGGTGGCTGCACGTCGCGGTGAACCGCGCGCTAGATGCCATCGGGCTGACGTCCCCCTAGATCGAGCGTCTCGAGCAGCGCGGCGAGCTGTGCCCGCAGCGCGGCGACTTCGACGCCGAGGTGCTCCGGCTCGTAGGCCTCGAGCCGCCTGATCGCCTTCTCCAGCTGGCGGGCTGTCGCCACCGGCCGGCCGCGGCCGTGCTGGTACCAGGCGACCGCCACGTGGATGAGCCCCTGGTAGAAATCGCGCTCCTCGGCGGGCGCCGCGCGCCACACGAGCTCGAGCTCCTCGTGCGCCTCGAAGAACCGGCCGGCGCGGATGTGCTCGAGCCCCGTCTTGTACGGGTCGGCCATTCCCCTCTAACCTTGTCATGTGGCCACGATCCTGCTGTGTGGGGTCGACTTGTTCTTCCGGGGAAAGCTCGAGGCGCTGCTGCCAGGGCACCGCCTGGTCACCGTCGATCACACGGACGATCCCGACCTCGTCATCTGCGACATCTCGCGGATCGAGCCCGAGGAAGTGGCAGACACCTACCCGGACGTCCCGATCATCGGCTACACGAACCACACCGACACCGCAGGGCTCCGCGCAGCCCACGCCGCCGGCTTCGACCAGGTGCTCGCCAAGTCGGCGCTCGTCGAGCGTGCGCAGGACATCGTCGTCGAGCTCCTGCCGTAGAGGCTCTCACAGAATGACGTTCGTCGATCCGGGCGCAATCGGCGAGTGCGATGCAAGGACGCAGGGAGGCCCGATAGTTGCACTATCGGGCCGACTGAGGACGCGGCAGCGCGCCGCCGAGTGTGGCCGGGCGACACAATCGTGCATCGTGTGAGAGCCTCTCAGCCGGTTCTCCCGGTGTCCCGGCGGGCGCGTCCTCTACAGTTGGCGCCGTGACCTACATCATCGCCGAGCCCTGCATCGACATCAAAGACCTCTCCTGCGTCGACGTCTGTCCGGTGGACTGCATCCACCCGGGCGACCGGATCCTCGTCATCGACGCGGAGGAGTGCATCGACTGCGGGGCATGCGAACCGGAGTGCCCGGTCGAGGCGATCTTCCCGGAGGACGCGCTCCCGGACAAGTGGAATGCGTTCGTCGAGATCAACTACGCATACAACAAGGGCATCGGCGTCGTGAACGAGCTCACCGAGAAGTACGCGGTCGAGAACGACGTCCACAACGAGCCCATCGAGTAGCGCGTAGTCCGCGCCGAGCGGGGTACGCTCCGGACGTGAACCCGACGAAGCTCGATCACGTCGCTTTTTGGCTTGCCGACCGGGACGCGATCGCGGACTTCGCGGCTGCGGAGCTCGGCATGCACGTCATCGAGCGCACGGACGCGTTCACGCTCGTCGGGGCGGACGCGCGCCGCGGCAAGCTGACGCTGTTCGCGGCCGAAGGGCCGCGTGAGCGCGGTGCGTTGAAGCACGTCGCGCTGCGTGTGGCTCGGCTCGAGCACGGCGAGCGCTGGTTCGACCTCGCGGAGGGCGTGCGCATCGGCGTTGTCGAGGGCGAGACCGACCTCGACTACGACCTCGACCACGTCGCGTTGTTCTCCGCCCATCCGGAGGCTGCGGTGGCCGCGTACGTCACGCTCGGATTCGATCCCGCGCCGGTCGGCCCATCGGGATTCCCGCGCGTCGAAGTCGGCGGCGCCTGGGTGGAGTTTCACCCCGGCGAGCCCGGCAACCCGGAACGGCCGCTTCTGAACCACATCGCGGTGCTCGTCGACTCGGCGGACGAGCACATCGCGGCAGCCAACGACTTGGGCGTCGAGATCGACAACGTCGTCGACGCGCCGAACACGTACGCGGTGTTCCTGCGCGGGCCGGAGAACGTCCGCATCGAATACGTCGAGCACAAGCCGACCTTTTCACTCACCTAGGAAGGTCTGGCGGAATGGCGCGACACAGCCACTCTTTCGCCAGACCCTCCTGATGCTGATTGCCGGATCCGGCATGGCCGGGCTCGTCGCCGCCGTGCGCGCCCGCGAGCTCGGGCTCGAGCCGGTGGTGATCGAGAAGGGGTCGCGCGTGGGCGGGTCGATGCTGCTCTCCAGCTGCGTCGTCTGGAGGCATCTCGAGTGGGAGGACTTCCGCGCCGACTGCCCCGGCGGCGACGAGGCGCTGCAGCGGCTCGTGTGGGAGCGACTCGACGATGCGCTCGCGTGGCTCGTCTCGCTTGGCGCCGAGCCCGTTTGGGATGACACGGAGAACCCGCGGACGACCGGGAAGCGCTTCGACGCCCATGCGCTCACCGACCTGCTCGCAGCGCGCGTCGACGTGCGGCTCCAGGCTTCGCTGCCGGCCGATGCCGAGCCGCCGGTCGTGCTCGCCACAGGTGGCTTCGGCCGCCGCCTGGCCGAGGAGCGCGGTCTCCTCCTGCGTGCCAATCCGTGGAGTGCAGGCGATGCGCTCGACTGGAGCCTCGCCCGCGGCGCGTCGATCACGACGGGCATGGGGGAGTTCTACGGCCGCGCGATGCCGGCGCGCCCGGCGCGCATCCGCGAGGAGGACTTCGTCCCGCTCGCGCAGCTGTACGGAAGCGAAGCGCGCGTTCTCACCGACGACGGCCGCGACATCACGCCGCGCAAAGTGGCGTGGCACGAGAACGACCTTGCGCAGCTCATCGGCCCTAGCGCGTGGTACGTCGTCGAGCGCACGAACGAGCGCATCGAGGCGGCGCGCGCTGTCGGTGGAACGGTGGTCGTGCGCGACGATGGGCGGCTAGCCGTGCATGTGGCCGCGGGCGTGACGCACACGATCGGCGGGTTGCTCGTCGACGACCATGCGCGCGTCGTCGGGCTCGACGGTGTCTGGGCGGCCGGCGTCGACGCCGGCGGCATCGCAACCGGCGGCTACTCGAGCGGGCTCGCGCAGGCGCTCGTGCTCGGCCTGGCGGCAGCGGAAGACGCGGTCTAGGCCTGCGCGAGGTACGCGCACGCGCGCCGGTCGCCCGGGAGGGGCGAGACCGCGACTTTCGTCACGCGTAGGACGCGGCCGTCCTGCTCGATCTCGGCGCCGACCTCCGGGACGTCACCGGGCTCTTCCTGCAGCTCGTAGCCGGACGTCTTCCAGACGAAGAGGAGGTGGCCTTCCGCCATGGCGGCGCGGATCCTACTCGCCACGCGGGTACGTCGGAAGGACGAGCCGCATCGTCGTCCCCACGCCGCCGCTATCGACGTGCATCGCGGCGCCGAGTGTCCGCGCCCGCTCCCGCAGCACCTCGAGCGACCGTTGCCGTCGCTCTCCGGGGGCGTCGTCGGAGATCTCGATCTCGAGCCCGCCTTCGTCCTTCGCGGGCCGCACCCGCACGGAGAACACGGATGGCGGTCCGCGGCGAATCGCACCCTCGAGCGCCTCGCGCACGATCGCGTACAACGCCGCCTGCGTGCGCTCGCTGAGCGCCTCGGCGGCGGCCGCGTCGATCTCCACGGCGATGCCGTGCGCCACGCCGCGGTCGTCGCCGAGCGCCGAGAGCGCCACACCGAGACCGTGGTCGCGCAGGACGACCGGCTCGAGGTTGAACGAGAGGTTGCGGAGCTCGCCGATCGTCGTCCGCGTCCGGGCGAGCGCTCGCTCGAGCACCTCGCCGGCCTGCTCCATCTCGCCGCGCTGAAGGAAGTTGAGCGTCGCGTCGAGCATCAAGGCGACACCGGCGAGCGACTGCACGGGCCCGTCGTGGAGGAAGAGCGCGATGCGGCGTCGCTCGTCCTGCTCGACTGCGAGGATCTCCTCGGTCGGATCGCGCCGCGCGGGCTCGTCCTTGTCCAAGGTCAGTCGATGATCGCTTCTCGCAGCGCGATCGCGACCGCGTGCGTGCGCGTGTCCGCCTCGAGCTTGGCGAGGATGTGCCGCACGTGGCTCTTCACGGTCTCCTGGCTGATGAAGAGCTTCGTCGCCACATCGGCGTTCGACATGCCGTCGGCGAGGAGCTGGAGGATCTCGCGCTCCCGCGTCGTCAGCATCTCCTCCTTGTC
>Ga0307374_10004135_pt1 | contig 24342 bp, 22 predicted proteins | sample OX3MG_FD_202532 | JGI IMG/M metagenome (GOLD analysis project Ga0307374, IMG submission 202532) | Soil microbial communities from Risofladan, Vaasa, Finland - OX-3 | ecosystem: Environmental > Terrestrial > Soil > Coastal area > Acid sulfate soil | place: Finland: Risofladan, Vaasa | collected... | reverse complement strand
CCTCCGACAACATCGAGATGGCCTCTGCCTACCTCCATCAGCTGCTGGCCCAGACGGGGGGGAACGAGGCTCTGGCGCTGGCCGGCTACTACCAGGGCCTGGCATCTGTCCATCAACGCGGGATGATGTCCTCGACGGTCCAGTACGTGCACGGGATCCTCTCCTACCTGCCGTCGTTCTCATAGGGGACCACCCTGGGGCGACCCTCGTCGTCACTCGGAGGCGATGGCCGCCAGAACGTCCAACTTCGCCGCCCGGCGCGCCGGCCAACTGGCCGCGGCGAGGCCCAGGAGCGCCGACAACACCAGGAACACGATCAGGTTGGTGAAAGGGACGACGATGTCGGTGATGCCCTGCTGTTTCAGCGAGGCGGCGAAGGCAGTGCCGAGCGCCGTACCGACGACGACGCCGATGAGCGCCCCGAACAGCGAGAGGATCACGGCTTCCGACCTGATCATGGACTTGACCTGCCGGCGCTTCATCCCCACGGCCCGGAGGAGGCCGATCTCATGGGTCCGCTCGAACACGGACAGCATGAGGGTGTTGACGATGCCGATGAGCGCGATGAGCACCGCCAGGGCCAAGAGGGCGTAGACCAGGCCGAGCAGCTGGTTGACCTGGTTCTGCTGGGCCTTCTTGAACTCGTCCCGGGTCTGGATCTTGAGGTCCGGGTAGGTCTTGAGCCCGGCGTCCACGGCCGCTCCGACATTGGCGGTACTGGAGTCGGTCCGGAGAAGCACGGCCACCGGGAGCGGGCTGTTGAAATGGGAGAGGAAGAATCCGTCGCCCACCACGAAGTTCCCGAGCAGGGCGTTGGGTTTGAAGATCCCGCCGATGCGCATCGTCGAAGTCCCCGTCTGCGCGAACTTGACCGGAACCCGGGAACCCACGCTGAGATGCTTCGAGTTGGCCGTGTTCGAGTCGATGAGCAGCTCACCTGCGGCCATGGCCGGGGCGCCGCTTCCTGAGTCGATCCGCAGGATGACGGTCGCCGGCAGGTTCACGGGAGAGACGGCCGTCAGACTGGACAGGGACTGCTGGAACTCGAACTCGCCGCTGTAGACCGTCGAGACGGCGACGACACCGGGCACCCGGGCGGCGGCGGCCGCCACCGAGTCGCTGAATCCCCCGGGGCCCTGGCTCGAACTGGTGATGATGTAGTCCGCGGTGACCGCATTGTCGACGCTGCTGGTCGCCGACTTTGACAACGAGGCGCCGAAGACAGCAATCGTCGACACCAGCGCGAGCCCCACCATCAGCGCCGACGCGGTCTGGGCGGTGCGACGGGGGCTTCGCATCGAGTTCTCCCGGCCCAGCTTGCCGGAGATCCCGAGCAGGCGGGCCAACGGCCGCCCGATGATACTGGCCATGGGCCGGGCCACCACAGGCGCCAGCATGCCGATGCCGATGAAGACGGCGATGGCGCCCACCCCGACCAGCTGGATGGCCGGTCGAGTCAACCCCACCGCTAACGCCCCGACGCCGACGACGGCGATCACGCTTCCGATCACGATCCGGCGCTCGGAGGACTCCGCTTGCCCACCCCGGTAGTCGGCCAGCGCGGCCACCGGAGGGATCCGCACCGCCCGTCGGGCCGGGCTGACAGCAGAGACCACCGTCACGCCGACGCCGATGAACAGGGCGGCGGCGACGGTGCGGGGCTGGAAGACGAGCGGGCCCGACGGCAGGGTGATCCCGAACCCCTTGAGCAGGGCCTCGAGACCGGTGGCGGCCAGCACCCCCAGCCCCAGCCCGGCCAGGGAGGCGACGAGGCCGAGGATGGCGGCCTCGATGAGCACGGACCGGAACACCTGGCGGCGGCTCGCCCCGACGATCCGCAGCAGGGCCAACTCGCGGGTCCTCTGGCCGACGAGGATCGAAAACGTGTTGAAGATGGTGAATCCGCCCACGAACAACGAGATGAAAGCGAATACCAACAGGGCTGTCGAGAAGAACGACAGCGCCTGGTTGATGTTGTTGGAGGACTCGTTCGCCACGGTCTGGCCGGTCACCACCTCGACGCCGTGCGGAAGAGCGCTGGCGATGTCGCGCTGCACCTTCGCCTTGTCCGCCCCGGGACTGGTCAGCACGTCGATGGCGTTGTAGCGACCGGTCAGATCGAAGAGATTCTGGGCCGTGGGCAGGTCGAATGCCGCCAAGGTCGCCCCTGCGAGGTTGTCGGCGGTACCGAACTTGACGATCCCGGACACCTTGAACGTCTGGGGCGGGCCGCGCAACAAGATGCGGACCCGGTCGCCCACGGCGAAGTGGTACTTGTCGGCTGTGCCCGCATCCATGGTCACGTCGTTGGGTGTGGTCGGGGCCGCCCCGCTGGTCAGGCGGAGCGACGAGAGCTGCGAGTTGGGGTCGAACGACAGCCCGAGGGTCGGCGCACCTCCCGTGGTGATCGCCTTCCCGTCGCGTGCCACGAACTGGGCGTAACCGCCGACAGTGCCTTCGGCGAAGGCCACTCCGGGGACCGCCCGGACCGTCGTCGCTATGGACTGCGGGATCGGCTTGCGGACGGCGCCGCCGCCGCCGGTGTTGTCGGTGAAGGCGGCCACCCCCCGAACCTCGAAATCGACGTTCTGGTAGATCTGCCCGAAGAGCGTGTTGAAGGTGTTGTGGAGCGTGTCGGTGAGCACGAGGGTCCCCGAGACGAACGTCACCCCGAGCACGATGGCCAGCGCGGTCAGCGCCAGCCGCAGCTTGTGGGCAAGGAGGCCCTTGAGGGTGACCTTCCACATCTCAGGTGCCGAGCCGCTTCATCTGCTCCAGTACCGAGTCGGCGGTGGGCGAGGAAAGCTCTCCTTCGACCCTGCCGTCGGCCAGGAACACCACCCGGTCCGAATAGGCCGCGCCCCTGGGGTCATGGGTGACCATCACGACTGACTGGCCGAGCTCGGTCACCGACCGCCGGAGGAATTCCAGCATCTCCCCCGATGAGTTCGAATCGAGGTTTCCGGTGGGCTCGTCGGCGAAGACCAAGTCGGGTCGTCCGATCAGCGCCCGGGCACAGGCGACGCGCTGCTGCTGGCCACCGGACATCTCGGTCGGCCGGTGCGAGAGCCGGTCACCAATCCCCAGCTGGTCCACGAGGTAGTCGAACCACGCCCGGTCCACCTTGACCCCGGCCAGGTCGGCTGGAAGGGTGATGTTCTCTCCGGCGGTGAGGGTGGGGACGAGATTGAACGACTGGAACACGAATCCGATCCGGTCCCTGCGCATCTGGGTCAGCCCCGCATCGTCGAGCAGTCCGATCTCCTGGTCCCCCACGAAGGTGCGGCCCGAAGTCGGCGAGTCCAGGCCCGCCATGCAGTGCATGAGGGTCGACTTGCCCGATCCCGACGGGCCCATGACCGCGGTGAAATGCCCCCGTTCGAATTCGACGTCGATGCCGTCGAGGGCGCGGACGACAGCATCGCCCTTGCCGTAGGTCTTCACGAGGTCGATTGCGCGGGCGGCCGGAACGACCGGGGACGCCTGGGACCCGGACGAGGTCTGGTCAGCGAGGGCCATCAGATTCCCTTTCTTCACCTTTCGGGGCAGGGCGGGGGGCCACACCCCCGATCGGACTCGAGCGGGGTCCCCACCCGGTAAAGGCCGGGGCGGGAACGCGATCACACGACAGGCAGCGTTCCGCCCTTACCCTCGCATTATGGACCACGCCGCGGGCGGCGGCTACCTCGGTGCCCGGACCGACGGCAGGTAGCATGGGGCGATCCCGACGAAGGGGGAAGAGTCGACCATGGGCATGCCAGCAGACGTCGGCGTGGTGGACACCATGTTGGGGTTCCCGCATCCCGACATGAAGCAGGTGTACCGGTTCATCACCCGGCAGACCAAGGACACCGAGTCCAAAGAGGAGTTCGACTTCCCGGTCGAGTACATGTTCAAGGATGTCCCCGGCAAGGCGCTCGAAGGCTCGGACGACCCGGTCGGAGTGACACTCCGGGAGATGGACCTCTGGGGCATCGAAAAAGGGATGATCGGAGTCGGTGACCCTGCGGGCACCGGAGTCGCGGCGCTGAAGCGGCATCCAGACCGGTTCATCCCGTCGTCGACGGCTGACCCCAACGACGGAATGGCGGGGATCGGCCGATTGGTCTCCGAGTACGAGACCTTCGGCACACGGGCGGTGGGTGTGTTCCCTGCCGGCACTTTCCCCCAAGTCCCCATCAACGACAAGAAGATGTACCCGCTGTATGCCAAATGCGTGGAACTGGGAATTCCGATCTTCTGCTGTGCGGGGATCCCCGGTCCGAGGCTCAAGGCTGCCTGCCAGCACGTTGAGCTCATCGACGAGGTCATGTTCGACTTCCCCGACCTCGTCTTCGTGACCCGCCACGGTTGTGAGCCGTGGACGGAACTCGCCGTCAAGCTGATGCTCAAGTGGCCGGGGCTGCACTACTCGACGAGCGCCTTCGCTCCCAAGTACTACCCGCAGGACATCATCGACTACGCCAATACCCGGGGCGCGGAGAAGGTCATCTATGCCGGCTACTTCCCCATGGGCCTCTCGATGGAGCGGATCATGACCGAGATGCCCAACGTCGGATTCAAGGACGACGTGTGGCCGAAGTTCCTGCGCACCAATGCCCTGCGGGTGCTCGGCCTCAATTAGCCGATTGCCGGCGGTCGGGGTCAGCGGATGGGCGTCGTCGAAGCAATGGCGAGTGCCATCTCCTCGGTGTAGCGGACCGAGCCCAGCGGCCCGTTCTCCTGGCCGACGTCAACCGTCTCGTACTGGCGCAGGATCACCCCGGTCTGCGTGGAGATCCAATAGTCGGTGGGATTCACCCCCGATGCACCTCCGGAATAGAAGAGGGTGACCCGGGTGTGAAGTGCCGGAATCCTGCGGCGGTCGACGGTGACCGATGCCGTCCCCACGACCTCTCCGGTGAAGGCGACAGTACCGTTCGACGCGTGGCACGTCGCGTACCACCGTTCGCCCGGGGAGTGGTCGGGTGGGACCAGGTAGGCGGTCATCGGGCAATGGACGGTCTCGACGGTGCGGATCCCGGCAATCTCCTCGTCCGACATGGCCGACGCCATGGCCATTCCGTCGCCTGGCGACGGGCACTCCACCAATCCCTCGGTGTGCTCCACGAGGGGCGCCCACGTGACCGTGGCGCAATTCGACTCGTTGACGATCATCTCGGTGAGGCCCGGGAACGATCGGTTGATCCCACCCAGGCTGAGATGCTCGTCGCCGGAGGTCCAGTACCGGTAGACCCCCGGCGGCGGGAGGCCCGGACTCCGGTTGGACTTTCCCTGTTGGCCTTGGCGGTACAGGCGGAGGGCCTGTCGCAGATCGACTTGTGTGCCCGGGCTCCGGAGTGCGAAGTACCACAACCCGGCCGCCACGGCGATGATGAGGACACCGACTCCGATGCCCAGTACCCACAATCGGTGGTGGGTGGCCCAGTCCAACGCCGGCACGCTTACCTCCATGGCTGTCGCTTGGCAAGGTTTGAGTGGAGCACCACCACTCTCCCATCTCGGAGGGGGCCCCATCCACTGGTGCCGCACCGGAGGCCGAGGAGCCGGTTCGCCTTTGGTGATGTGGGCTGGGATCCGACGCCCGTTACCCAACCACGGATGAATTCAAGGCCCCCCTTTCGTCAAAACTGGCGCCGTCCTGGCGTGGAGTTCGTCACCGGCCCGCACTGCCGGATGACCCCGTGAACTACCTTGGTCGGATCGAGCGTATGACCGAGTCGAAGGTGTGACCGTACCGGTGAGCGTCGATCCGGCGGATGGATCCGGCACCCGCGACGGCCGGATGCGCTTCATCCACCAATTGCCGAAGGCCGAGCTGCACCTCCACATCGAAGGGACGCTCGAGCCCGAGATGATGATGGCGCTGGCCACCCGCAATCGCATCTCGCTTCCTTATGACGACGTGGACGCAGTGCGGCGCGCCTATGTCTTCGAGGACCTCCAGTCCTTCCTCGACGTCTACTACGCCGGGTGCGCGGTGCTCGTCACCGAGCAGGACTTCTACGAACTGACCATCGCCTATCTGGGCCGGGCCGCAACCCAGGGTGTCTCCCATGTCGAGGTATTCTTCGATCCACAGACGCACACCGACCGGGGTATTCCCTTCGGCACGGTTGTCGACGGCATCTGTCGCGCCTTCGACGAGGGTCGGCGCCGTTGGCGGATCAGTTGGCGGCTCATCTTGTGCTTCCTGCGCCACCTGGGTGCCGACGCGGCCATGGCCACCCTCGACCAGGCACTTCCGTACCGGCACCTGCTCACCGCCGTCGGTCTCGACTCAGCCGAGCTCGGCTACCCCCCTTCGCACTTCGAAGCCGTGTTCCGCCGGGCCGGCGTGGAGGGACTGCCGGGGGTGGCCCACGCCGGCGAGGAGGGCCCACCGGCGTACATATGGGAGGCGCTCGACCAATTGGGTGTCCTCCGAATCGACCATGGGGTGCGGTGTTGGGAGGACCTGGCTCTGGTCGACCGGCTGTTGGCCGACCAGGTGCCGCTCACCGTGTGCCCCCTCTCCAACGTGAGGCTCGGGGTGTTCCCCGATCTGGGCCACCACAACCTCGCGGTACTGCTCCGGCACGGTTTGCGGGTGACGGTGAATTCGGACGATCCGGCCTATTTCGGCGGCTATGTGGCGGACAATCTGGTGGCGGTGGCCGAGGCGCTCGATCTCGACAGGAACGAGATCGTCCAGCTGGCCCGCAATTCATTCCTCTCCTCGTTCCTCGACGACGCCGACAAGCGCCGCCGCCTGGCCGATGTGAATGCCTTTGCCACACCTGGTTCCTGAGCCGAACCCGAGGGTACCGGACCGTACGGATCAGGGGGGCGGGGACGCTGCCAGCGCACTCAGGGCCGCGTCAGTGGCGCGTTCGGTGGCCATCTTCGCCGCCTTGGCCATCCGTGCCATCGCTGGGAGTCGGCCCGGCCGCCGGAGGACGTAGGAGGCGATCGCCTTGGCATTGGGCGTACCGTCCTGGTTGCTGAGGCGGAACACTTCCTCGTCGACGCTTCCGTCCGTGGCCCGGTCGCTGATCGTTCGGAATACCGACCAGGCGATGCCCCGGCCGTCACAGACCCGGGCGATGGCGGCGGTCTCCATGTCCAGGGAGACCACGCCGTCGGCGCGCAGCCCGGAGAGCACCGCGGGGTCGGTGATCAGGTCGTCGGACGTCCACATCTTGCCGTCGGGGCAGCCGTCGCCCAACGGGGCCGGCCGGAACTCGGCGCCGGTGCTGGCGTCCACGACCACCTCGGGCAGTATCAGGGCCCCGATGGCCGTCTCGTCATCGACGGCGCCGGTGATCCCGACCACGACCACCCGGGTGACTTCCATGGCCCCCAACAGGCGCTCGACCCCCCGGGCTGCCAGCGAGGTCCCCATGCCGGTGACCATGGCCACCACCGGGCGGCCGTCGAGCTCGCCGACGTGGGCATCGAGGGACCCGATCCGGGTCTTGTGGAGCGAGAGCCTCCTCTTCAGCGGGGAGAGCTCCATCGGCATGGCGCAGACGAAGGCGATGGATCCCGACATCGGAGCGCTCATCCTATCGGTCACGACCAGGATGGCGAGGGGCAGCCGACGTGGACGGCGCCGACGCGCCGATGGTCGGAAGCCCGAGCGGCCGAGGCCGCGCACCGGTACTGTTCGCTCCATGACCTCCGGGTTGGCCATATGACCCTCGAAGCCCGGCAGTACCGACGCCAGGGGCTCGAGGAGCACTTCGAGCTGAAGTCCATTGCCACCTGACACATTCCGAACCGCGGCGGAGGTCGTCCTCGCCCGGGAGCACGACACCAATCCGGGCCTGGTCTTCGAGGGCCGGCGCTGGACCTGGGCCGAGGTCGTCGCCGAGATGGCCGCCCGGACCAGCTGGCTCGCGGTGGTGGACCCTGACGGTCCACCCCATATCGGCGTCCTGCTCGACAATGTGCCCGAATACCTGTTCACGCTGGGTGCGGCCCTGCTGTCCGGATCGGTGGTCGTCGGCCTGAATTCGACCCGCAGGGGCGAAGAGCTGGCCCGGGACATCGCCTTCACGGACTGTGGGATCGTCCTCACCGACGCCGCCCATCGGCCCCTCCTCTCCGGGCTCGACCTCGGTCAGGCCCGCGTCGTCGACATCGACCATCCCCCGCCCGTGGATCCGGAGGGCGCCGCCAGGTTGACCGGACCATCGCCCGACGACCTGGCTCTCCTGTTGTTCACCGCCGGTTCCACCGGTGCCCCCAAGGCGGTGCGGGTCTCCCAACAGCGGGTGGCCCGGTCGGCGACCGGAATCGGCTTCACTCCCGATGACGTCCTCTACTGCGCCATGCCGCTCTTCCACGGCAACGCCCTCTTCTCGAGCGTGTTCCCGGCCATGGGCAGCGGCGCCTCGATCGTGCTTCGTCGGCGGTTCTCCGCATCCTCTTGCATGTCCGAGATCCGGTCGACCTCGAGCACGTTCTTCGCCACGATCGGCCGCGCCCTCTCCTTCATCGTAAGCACGCCGCCCGACCCGAACGACCGCGACAACCGGCTGAAGGTGGTCCTCGCCCCGGAGTCCTCGATGGCCGACGCAGCCGCCTTCGAGCGCAGGTTCGGGTGCCGAGTCATCTCGGGCTACGGCTCGAGCGAGAACGCGGTGGTCTTCGTCCCCCGGACCGGCCTGCCTCCCGACGCCTTGGGCGTGCCCTTGGACGGCCTCGACGTGGCCATCGTCAACTCCGAGACAGGAGAGGAGCGCGAGGCGGCCCGGTTCGACGGATCGGGTCAGATGCTGAACGCGGCGGAGGCGATCGGAGAGATCGTCGGGCGAAAGGCCCTCGGACGCTTCGAGGGCTACTACAAGAATCCCGAGGCAGATCGCCAACGGTCGCGGAACGGCTGGTACTGGTCCGGTGACCTCGGATACCGCGATGAGGATGGGGTCTTCTACTTCGCAGGTCGGACGATCGACTGGATCCGGGTGGACGGTGAGAACTTCGCGTCGGCCCCCCTGGAACGGCTGTTTCACCGATTCAACGGGGTGAGCGGGGTGGCGGTCTTCGGTGTCCCCGACGAGCGGACCGCCGACGACCAGGTCATGGCCGTCCTCGAGCTCAGGGATCCGTCGGCATTCGATCCGTCGGCATTCGACGAGTTCCTCGGGGCCCAGCCCGACCTCGGGACGAAATGGGCGCCGCGCTACGTTCGCCCCGTCGGCTGCCTACCGGTGGGCCCGACCAACAAGACCGACAAGCAGGCGCTGCGGGAGGTGGGCTGGCGGGCCGGCGACCGGGTCTACTGGCGGCCTGCCCGTGGTCAGCCGCTCCGGGTCATGTCCGCCGAGGCCGTCGACGAGCTCGAGAAGGCGATCGCTTCCCATCGTCCGACCGGCCGGCAGGGCAGACCGGCCTGAGCAGGCAGGGAGCACCGGAGCCGGTGCTTGTTGCCGGTGCTTGTTCGGGGTTGGGGTCGGCCGGACATTAGATTTTCCCCGTGGACCTGCCCTTTGCGCCCCCTCCAGGTCTGGCGTGGACAGGCGTCTCGCCCCGGCTCGCCCGGATGCGGCGGACCCTGGTCGCGGCCCTGTTGGTCCCGTGCGCCGGCGTGGCGTGGGGAGTGGCCGCCGCATCATCCCTTGGCGGCCTGGTCACCGCCATCGTCGGCGTGTCGGTCATCACCTGGGCGTGGTTCGCGGTCGGGCGCAACTTCCGCTCGTGGGGCTATCTCGAGCGGGAGGACGATCTCCTCGTCACCCACGGCGCAATGTTCAAGAAGCTGACCGTCGTCCCGTACGGTCGGATGCAGCTCGTCGATGTGAAGGCCGGGCCCATAGAGCGCGCCTTCGGGTTGGTGAATGTCAAACTCCACACCGCAGCCGCCACCACTGATGCACAGGTGTGCGGCCTCACCGCCGCCGACGCCGGCTCGCTTCGGGACCGGCTGACCGCTCGGGGCGAGGCTCATGCCGCCGGTCTCTGACCCGGTCCCCGGCCACGTTCCCGGCGGGGCCGAGGAGACCTACCGGCTGCACCCGCTCACTCCGGTCGCGCTCGGTGGCCGAATCCTCGGCTTTCTGGTGGCCGTGACCCTGCTCGGACTGGCCGAGCGCGGATCCTCGGGCGGCCCCCGCTGGCCTCAGGTGGCCGTGTTCGGGGGACTGGCGGTCCTGGTGGTCGTGCGCGGCATCGTCACCGTAGCGGTCACCAGCTATCACCTGTTGGGGGGCGAGCTCCGCATCGACAACGGTCTGTTTCAGAAGCAGTCCAAACGAATCCGACTGAACCGGATCCAGAGCGTCGACGTCCTCGAGCCGTTCTCTGCCCGCATCTTCGGCCTGGCCGAGGTCAAGGTGACCACGGCCGGAAACGAGCGGGCCGCCATCCGCCTCCGCTACCTGGCGCTGCCGTCGGCCCAGGGCCTCCGGGCCGACCTCTTGAGCCGTTCGACCGGTGCCGGGGACGGCGAGGGCGAGGCGCCGGAGCGGACGCTCATCACGGTGCCGCACGGCCGGCTTGTCGGATCGGTGCTGCTCCAAATGGTCTCCTGGCGCCTCCTCCTCCTGGCCATCGGACCGGCGCTGGCCGTCGTCGGGCGGAACAACGGCCATCGGGCCACCGCCGGGGTCGGTGTCGCCATCTTCATCTGGTTCGCCGTCCTGATCGCCCACGCCATCTGGCAACGGCTCAATTTCCTCTGGGAATTCACCGTCGCCGAATCTCCGGACGGGCTCCGAGTCCGCCACGGGCTCCTCTCTACGAGCCGCCAGACGGTGCCGCCGGGGCGGATTCAGGCCATCCTGATCCACCAGCCGGTGTCGTGGCGCCCGTTCGGGTGGGTGCAGGTCCGGATGAACGTGGCCGGGTACGGGCGGACCGGCTCGGTCAAGCGGGCCACGCTCATCCCGGTGACCGATCGGCAATTCGCCGAGCGCCTCGTCGGCTGGGTCCTCGGCGGCGTCGCTCTGGGCGATATCCCGCTCAGCCGCCCGCCCCGCCGGGCAGCCTTGCGGGCCCCGCTGTGGTGGCGGGCCCAGTTGGCCGGGGCCGACGACCGGGTGTTCGTGGCCCGCCACGGACTCCTGTCGCGCACCATCGACATCGTCCCCCACCAGCGCGCGCAGAGCCTGCGGATCACCGAAGGTCCGGTCCAGAGGGCGCTCGGCCTCGGCTCCTTCCATCTCGACTCGACCCCTGGCCCGGTGAGGACCAGGGCGGCCAACCGGGACGCCACTGAGGCACGCGCCATGCTCGACAGGCAGATCGAGCGGGCCCGACCGGCGCGGGCGGTTGACTCGAGCCGGTCCACCCCGGCGCCTCAGGTGACCTGAGCCGCGGCCGTCGTTCAGCCGGATCGCCGGGTGAGCGTCAACTCGGACACTCCATATTCCTGTCCTGTGACGGCCCGATCATGCCGGATCCGGCCACCTTGACACCGGCACCACGTGCAGGTCGTTGTCAAGTTTACCTTGACAAAGTGTCAGATGGCAGAGTACCTTGACGTATGATCACGGACGCCGAGACACGGGACGAACCGGACGAGCCGCGCAAGGTTTCGCCGCTGATGACCGCCACCTGGGAGGCGGCGACGACGGATCCTGATCCGCTCGCTGCGCTGGGCGCCTCGCGTGCCCTTGTCGGCCTGCTCTCGACGTGGGAGGCCCAGCTGGTCGGCGAGGCCGTTGCCGCCGGCGCGACGTGGGAGGCGATCGGCGGGACGGTCGGCGTCAGCCGCCAGGCGGCATGGGAACGGTTCCACGGTGATGTCCACGAATTTCGGCGTCGCGTGAGGGCTGACATGCACGAGCTTCGCAACCGGCATCGCCAGGAGGTGCTCGAGCTCCGGGAGTCGATCAAGACAGAGGCCAGGGCGAGGCAGCGACCCGATCACTGACCGGGTCGCTGTCGACCGGCTCAATCGCTGGTTCGCTGGTTCGCTCGTTCGCTCGTCTGGCCGCTAACCGGGGACGGCCCACCGACGGGCCAGGCCGGTGACCCAGCGATCCGCGGTCTCGGGATCCTCAGGAGGGCCCTCCACCACCACGAGCTCGTCGACTCCCAATTCGGCCAGGACGGGAAGATCCTCCACGACGCCGTCCCGCATGGAGACCGCTATCTCCACAGAGGCCGGATCCCGGCCTGACCGCTCACATCTGGCAACCAGGGACCCGATGCGTTCGTGGATTTCGCTCCGGGTCAGGTTGAAGCCGTACCAACCATCGCCGTACGCAACCACCCTGTCCAGGGCTCGATCGCTGTTTCCCCCCAGCACCACCGGTATACGCCCTTCGCTGACCGGCTTGGGATGGCAGCGCACATCCTGGAAGCGAACGAACTCGCCCTCGTACGACGCATCACGGTCGCGCCACAGGGTCCGCATGACCTCCACATATTCCTCGGTGCGCCTGCCCCGTCCACCAAAGGGGACCCCGAGAGCGGCGAACTCCTCGGACGACCAACCGATCCCCACGCCGAGGGCGAACCGTCCCCGTGAGAGCACGTCGAGGGTGGCTGCCTGCTTTGCCACCAGTATCGGGTTGTGTTCTGGGAGCAGGAGGATTCCGGTGGCGAGTCGGATCCGCGATGTGACGGCGGCGGCGAAGGCCAGTGTGGCCAGAGGATCGAGCCAGTCGGCGTCGGATGGGACGGCGATCCGTCCGTCGGAGGAGTAGGGGTACGGCGCGTCGGGTCGATCGACCATGACGATGTGCTCTCCCGACCAGAGGGTGGCGAACCCGGCCGTGTCCGCAGCCCTAGCCACCGCCTCGATCACCGCTGGATCGGCTCCGGGACCGATGCCCAGTGCGTGGAGGCCTACGCGCATGTCCTCATCATTCACCAAGTGGGCAGGTCTCGAAGGGGGCGGCCCTCGAGCTCAGGCACAGGCTGATATCCATGCCGCCACCGGGTCCACGACCTCGGATGTCCGCTCGGGGACACATCGGGACGACGTCGGGTCGTAGCGTGCCCCGATGACGCCGGCGTGATCGGTGTCCACCTCCCTGAGCACCGACCTCCAGCCCCATTCCTGGAGGGCCCTGTGTGAGTCCCTCGACCGTTGGACAGGGACGATGGAGTCTTTCGTCCCGTGAATGAGAACACATGGGACCCCCGTATCGCCGGTCCTCCCTGCGGCCAGCGGCGAGTCCGTGATGGGTGACCTGTCATAGGCACCGGCGATTCCAACGAGGGCGCGAGGGCGCCAGCCGTCGACGACCCCAGGATGAAGCATGACATCGGCAGCGGCGTTGGCTCCGAGAGACCAGCCGGCGAGTGTGATCCTCCCTCCGTCGCCGCCCCACTCTCCCGACCTGCTCTGCGTGAACGACAGCGATTCCAAGAGATCCCGTCTCCCCCTGGTGAAATCGTCGGACTGCCAATCCGGCACGAGGCACAGACAACCCCTCCTGGCAACCGCCCTGGCCAGACCGGCCAGTGCATCTCGCTCGTTTGGACCGCTTCCGTGCCAGAGCAGAACGACCGGCAGGTCATGGCGATCGTCCAACGGTCGGTACACGTCAAGAACCCTTCCGTCGTGGTGATCGGCACTCTGAGCGTATGGAACTGCCCGCTCCGCAGGTGCCGTCACCTGCCTGCCTCCATCCGCTCAGGAGCGTCGTCCGAGGAACGCCAGCAGTCTGGCCTGCTCGTCGGCATCGGCCGACACCACGACCTCCGGGCCGAATGCCTGCGGGCTGCGCAGCATGTCGCCGAAGGCGGCGGCCTGCTCGCTCACCCTGGCGATGTCCTCCGGATCCAGGTCCTCATCGAGGCCGGCGGCCCGGGCGAGGTCCCATCCATGCACCACCAGGTCCATGCACAGAAATCGGCCGACCGCGGCCTCGAACGTCGTTTTCCCGGCGAACCCCTCGAACTCGGCATTGGCCTGAACAGGATCCTCGAGGTCGCGCTGCACGACCGAGCGGGCAACGTTCCACGCCGCCAACGGGTCGTCGACCGGGTCGGGCAGGTCGCCGATCTCCCGCCCCACGAAGCCGACGAACATCCCCTGGGTGGAGATGACGTGTTTGACGACGTCCAGTGCCGTCCATCCGGCACAGGGCGACGGGTCCGACCACCGGGCCTCGGGGACCAGCGCGATCTTGGCGGCGAAGGCATCCGCCAACCGGCCGTAGCGCTCAGAGATCTCGGTCATGGCCGACAGTCTGCCAGAGCCGCCGACCTTCCGGGCTTGACCGTGGGCACAGGAAGATGGCGGATCACAACTGGCATAATCGGGTCGTGGGGAAATCCGCATGAGCATCGCCACCCGCCGGGAGACCCTGCTCCCCGACCCCGACCCGCGGCCCGTGCGGTTCACCGTGATCTCCGTAGACGACCATCTGGTCGAGCCCCCGGACATGTTCGAGGGCCGTCTCCCCCGGCGATTCGCCAGCCTGGCTCCGAAGGTCGTCGAGAACTCGAAGGGCCACCAGCTGTGGGAGTTCGACGGCACCCGCTACTCCCAGGTGGGGATGAACGCCGTCGCCGGACGCCGGCCCGAGTGCGTCAGCCTGGAGCCGACCCGGTTCGAGGACATGCGTCGGGGGTGCTGGGACATCGACGCCCGCATCGTCGACATGGACATCAACGGGGTGTGGGCGTCCCTCAACTTCCCCTCCCAGATCACCGGGTTCTCCGGCCGGGTCTTCTCCGGGGCGAGCGATCCCGACCTGGGTCTGGCCGTCACCCGGGCATGGAACGACTGGCTCTACGAGGCATGGTGGCAGCCCTACCCCGATCGGATCATCCCCTGCGGGATCACCTTCCTCGCCGACCCCGAGCAAGGGGCGAAGGAGATCCGGCGCAACGCGACGCGGGGATTCCGATCGGTCACCCTCCCCGAACGCCCCCACCGGATCGACCTGCCCAGCCTGTTCTCGGGCTACTGGGACCCGATCGTGGCGGCATGCCAGGAGACCGACACGGTCATCTCGCTCCACGTCGGGTCGTCGGGAATGCCCGACATGCCCGACGACAGCCCGATGGTGGCACTGGGTGCGACCCTGTTTGGCCAGATGTCGTTGTCGGCCTGCGCCGAATGGCTCTGGTCGGGCCTGCCGGTGCGCTATCCCGGAGTCAAGATCGCCATGAGCGAGGGGGGCATCGGCTGGGTGGCGATGCTCCTCGACCGGCTCGACAATATCGTCGACCGCTCGGGATACGGGCGCGACTACGACGTCTCGGGCCTGCTCCCTGCCCAGGTCCTCGAGCGGAACTTCTGGTTCTGCACCATCGACGATCCGTCCACCATCGGGACCCGCCATCGGATCGGCATCGACCACATCATGGTGGAGGTCGACTATCCCCACGGCGATTCGACCTGGCCCGACACCCAGGCGGTCATCGAGCGCTGCTGGGGCAATCTCCCGGTCGAGGACCTCAGGAAGATGACCCACGAGAATGCCGCCCGGCTGTACCGATGGCCGCTCCCGGCCACGGTGGTGCCGTGACCAGGGTGCTGTGACCAGGGTGCCGTTCTCCCCCACCGCGGACTTGCTGCTGCCCGAGCTCACAGCGCGTCAGGAGATCGTCCTCCTGGCCCGCACGTTGTGGCGCGAAGGCTACGACGACCATCTGGCCGGGCACATCACCTACCGACAGCCGGACGGGACGCTCCTGTGCAACCCGTGGCTCCTGCTCTGGGACGAGTTCCGCGCCGAGGACGTCCTGGTCATCGACCTCGAGGGACAGCTTCTGGAGGGCAACTGGCCGGTCCCCTTGGGCATCCCACTCCATCTCGAACTCCACCGGCAACGAGGTGACGTGGCGGTGGCGGTGCACAGTCACCCCCGGTTCGCCACGGTCTGGGCCGACCTCGGACGGATCCCCGGTTGCTATGACCAGAGCTCCGCCCTGGGCGGGGGCGAGCTGGTCATCGTCGACGAATACGACGGGCCGGTCGACAGCCGGGACAGCGCGGCCCGGGCGATCGCCTCGATGGGGACGGCGGACATGGCGCTGTTGGCCAACCACGGCGTCTTTGTCACGGCCGCAAGCATCCGTGCCGTCCACCAACGCGCTGTTGCCCTGGAGTACCGCAGCCGGCGAGCATGGTATGTCGAGTCGTTGGGAACCGGCCGCGAGCTGCCCGAGGCGACCCGGTCGCTCTTCAAGGGGTCGGACGGGGAAGGGTTCATCGGCTTCTTCGAGGCAATGGCCCGACAGGAGCTGCGGCGCGATCCGACCCTGCTCGATCCGACCGGCTAGTTGCCGGATCAGCCGGTCTCCGATGTGATGATCCTCCGCAGATGGGCGCCGGCTCCGGCCGCACTCAGGTCGAGGAGGTGCTGGAGGGACGCCAGGTCGGAGGGGTCTCGTGCATCCCACCGCTGTGGCGGACGACTCCGGCCGGACTAACCCACTGAAGCGAGGAAGTCCAAGAGGGCCGCATTCGACTCCTGGGGCTTCTCCTGTTGCACCCAGTGGCCGGCCCCGTCGACCGTCGTCATGCCCCGGAAGTCGGGGAGCATGGAGTCCATCTCACCGGCCGCACCGGGCATCATGGCGATGACCGGATCGAGGGAGCCGGTCAGGAACCCTACGGGCATGGCCAGGGTCGAGGGCGGGATGTCCTTCCCCCTCTCCCAGTTGGCGTCGATGTTCCGATAGAAGCTCAGCGGACCGAAGAAGCCTCCGGCGGCGAAGGCGTCGGCGTACACGGCCACGTCTTCCTCGGTGAGCCAGGCCGGGAGCTCACTCGGCGCCTGGCGGAGGATGTCGAGGAACCCTGTTCCCTCTCGGGGGGCGTCCACCAGGGCCTGACCCTCGGCCATGCCCTCTCCCCCGGCCGAATAGAGCATGTTGCGCAAGAAGGTGTGGGGGTCGGCCTCCAGTTCCTTCTCCGCCGGCCCGACCGGTTGGAAGTAGAGGATGTAGAAGAACTTGTCGGCGAAGATGGCCTCGAAGATCGAGGTAGGCGGTGCGGGTGACTGGGTGAAGGGGACGCTCATGTTGTAGATCGACGACATCCGGTCCGGATGGAGCTTTCCCATCTCCCACACCAGCATGGCTCCCCAGTCGTGGCCCACGAACGCTGCCCGGCTGTGGCCGTAGTGATCGAGCAGGCCGCAGAGGTCGGCCGTGAGCCGATCCGACCCGTACTCCGTCACATCGCCCTGGGGGCGGCTGCTCCTGCCGTAGCCCCGGAGATCGGGCGCCAGGGCGCGGTAGCCGGCGTCCCCCAGGACGCCGAGCTGGTGGCGCCAGGAGTACCAGAGCTCGGGGAAGCCGTGGCAGAGGACAACAGGAAGGCCGTCGGCCGGTCCCGAGACGGCGACGTGCAGGTCGATCCCGTTCGCCCTGATCTGCTCGTGGGTGATCTCAGACATTGGCGGACTTGCTCTCCTTCTCCTCCTGGTGCTTCACGATGGCGGACATGACCGCGGCACCGGCGGCCCCGATGAACTCGGGCCGGTTGTCTGCGGCCCAGTCCCGGCTGGCAGTCAGGGTCCGTGATGACCCTTGGAAATGCGGGGCCACGTAGCGGGCGATCAGCTCGTAGGAATGACGGGTGGCGGCGGTGTCGGCCCACTCGTGGCCCATGAGCAGGAAGGTTCCGAAGCCATTGGACTGGGCACGCAGCCGTTCCACCTGGTTGACCGCGTCCTCCACCGTCCCGATGACCGCGAAACCCGAGGCATTGAGGGCGTCGACCAGGGTCTCGTGATTGGTTGTGTCCGGAGCCAGCGGGAGGGCGGCGACCCGCTGGAAGTAGTCGACCCATTCGGCCAGACCAAACCCGACGTCCTCGATGGCCTGCTCCTTGGTGTCGGCAATGTGCATGGGTCCAACCAGCCGCCACTTGCTGCGGTCGACGGTGGTGCCGAACTCGGCGGCCCGCTCCTCCATCACGTCCCAGTGCGCGCCCAGGATGTCGAAGCCACCCGCCGAGGTGGCACCGATCGACAAGAGGCTGCACCCGAAGCGCCCGGCCGCCCGGGGCCCGGCCGGCGACACCTGTGCGGCCACGGCCACTTCAGGGAAGGGGCGCTGGTACGGTCGCATCTGCAGACGGGCCTTGACCAGTTTGAACCAGTCCGTCTCGTAGCTGACCGGCTCGTCGCCGGCCAGGAGCAGGAGCATCGCCTCGAGCGACTCCTCCATCATGTCGCGCTGTCTGGCCGGGTCGATCCCCATCATGAAGGCGTCCGACGGCAGGGCGCCCGGACCTACCCCTATCATCAGCCGGCCCCGGGTCAGGTGATCGAGGAGGACCAACCGGTCGGCCAGCATGAAGGGGTGGTGGTAGGGCAACGACGACACCCCCGTACCCAGCCGGATGTGCCGGGTCCGTTGTGCCGCGGCGGCGATGAACACCTCGGGTGAGGCGATGATCTCGTAGCCGGCCGAGTGGTGCTCGCCGAACCAGGCCTCGTCGAAACCCAACTCGTCGAGGTGCTCGATCAGCTGCAGGTCGCGCTCGAGCGCCAGCGTCGGGTTCTGGCCAACCGGATGGAACGGGGCCAGGAAGATCCCGAATTTCAGCTGGTCAGTTGCGTCCAAGGTGGGCATGCAGGCGCCTTCCTCTCATCACGGGCACTCGTCGCGGGTTCATTGCGGGTTCACCAGGATCTTGCCGTGACCGCCCGGGGTCCTCAGGGTCTCGAAGGCGGCCGGGGCGCCGGCCAGGCCAACCGACGACGTCACCAGCAGATCGGCACCGGGCACCCCGGCACCCAGCCGCGCCAGGGTGGCGGCGAACTCGGCCGGCTCGTAGCCGAACGAGAACCGCAGCTCGATCTCCTTGGTCACTGCGACGAAGGGCTCGAAGGAGTCGGTGTGCATGCAGACGCCTACCACCACGATGCGGCTGCGGGGCGGAGCCTCGCGGATCAGTGAGCCCAACATGCCGGGCACGCCCACCGCCTCGAAGATCACCGGGTCGGTCAGCTCGCCGCCCATCATGGACGCTGCCGCCCGTTCCATGATCGTGGTGTGCACCCCGAAGGCGCTCCAGCGCTCGTGCGGCGACCCCTCGGCCGGGTCGATGACCTCGTCGGCTCCGAATGCCTCGGCCAGCCGCCGCCGGGTCGGCGAGTAGTCGGCCGCCATCACCGGGCCGTGTCCCCGACCCTTCAATGCGGCGATCACCGCCAGACCGACCGGCCCGCACCCGACCACCAGGCAGGGCTGGCCCGCCTGCAGCCCGGCCAGCCCGACGGCGTGCTCGCCCACGGCCAGGGGCTCGGTGAGGGCGGCGACAGGGGTGTCGAGGGAATCGGGGACCGGGAGGAGGAGCATCTCCTGGAGCACCAGGTGCTCGGCCAGCGCCCCGGGGTAGGTGTTGGAGTAGCCGATCTGCTCGACGCCGTTCGATCCGACGATGACCGGCACCGAGCAGACCCTGGTCCCCACGGGGAGCGCTCCCGCCGTGTCGGGACCGTGCTCGACCACCTCGGCGCAGAACTCGTGCCCGAAAACGGTGTCGAGGGTCGGGTCGAGCGCCGGCACCCCGGCGCTGGCCATCAACGTGGTGAAGTGGGCGAAGTCCGCCGATGCGTGCAGGTCGGACCCGCAGATGCCTGCGGCGAGCGAGCGGACCACGACATGCCCGGAGCCCGGCGAGGGGTCAGGCACCTCGCCTACGACCAGCTCTCCATCCCGGATGACGGCGGCTCGCATCCCTCTCCCATCCCGAACGGATCGCCTCCCGTCCGGATCGTCGCTACGTTGGCCCCGTGAGTTTCACACAACCCGTGGGTACGCGCCCCTTTGCCGGTCGCGTGGCCCTGGTGACCGGGGCGGCCCGGCCCCGGAGCATCGGGAGAGCCACCGCGCTGCGGCTGGCCCGCGGCGGGGCGGCCGTCGCCTGCCTCGACATCGCCCGGCCCTATGCGGACGCACCCGCCCACGGCACGGCCAGCGGCGACGATCTTGCCGGTCTCGTCGACGAGCTCCGCGATCTCGGTGGCGGTGTGGCCACCGTCACAACCGATGTTGCCGATGAGACGGAGGTGGAACGCGCCGTCGCCCAGGTGAGCGAAGCCCTCGGCCCGGTCACCCTGGTGGCCAACGTTGCCGGCGGCAGCGGTCCGGGTTTCGGGCTGGGAGCGCTCCTCGATGTGCCGGCCCCGGAGTTCCGCCGCGTCCTCGACGTCAACGTCGTCGGCACCTGGCTGGTGTCGAGAGCCTGCGCCAGACGGATGATCGCGGTGGGACGACCGGGTCGCATCTGCAACGTCTCGAGCCAGGCGGGCAAGCGCGCGTTCCCGTTCCTCGGCGCGTACTGCGCGGCCAAGGCAGCCGTCATCCTGCTCACCCAGACCCTCGCCGCCGAGCTCGGCCCGAGTGGGATCGCGGTCAACGCGGTGTGCCCGGGCACGGTCGACACCGACCTGATCAACAAGGATTCGATGTTCGAGACCCTCATGGGTGGGCCGGACGGCCTGGCTACCTATATCCAGCGCGAGATCCCCCTCGGCCGGCTGCAGAGTGCCGACGAGATCGCCGCCGCCATCTGCTGGCTGCTCTCCGATGATGCCAGGGGTGTGACCGGCGAGGCGCTGAATGTCAGCGCCGGACAGACCATGGTGTAGCGGTGCCGATCCTGGAGCCCCGTCACGACCTCGCCCATCCCGTGGAGGCGGACACGGCGTGGAGCGAGTCGTACTACTTCAACGGGTTCGATCCCGGCACCGACTCCGGTCTTTTCACCCGGATCGGGATCCGTCCCAACGAGGGGACGATGGATGTCGGCATGTCGGTCTGGCTGCCGGGCGGGGAGCTCGCCGAACTCCACCAGGTGAAAAGCCAGTCCGACATGGTCGACACCGTGCTCGAAGTTGGAGCCGTCCGCTACGAGATGCTCGAGGCCCTGAGGTCATGGCGCATCACCATGGACGGTGAGGTCCCCGCCCGACCATGCACCGCCGGATCGCGGGCCTCCCGTCCCGTGCGCCTGGCGCTCGACGTCTGCTTCGATGCGCTCACACCGGCCATCGGCACAGACGGCCGGACCCGGGGCGGACCCCGTTCGGCGCAAGCGGCCGCCGCCGCCGGAACCGTGGGCAGGGGCCACCTCGAGCAGGCCGGCCGCTGGTCCGGCTGGCTCGAAGTCGACGGCGTCCGCCACCCCTGGACCGCTGCCTACGGCAATCGCGACCGCTCCTGGGGACCCCGGCGGTGGGGCGGGCCCAAGATGTGGCGCTGGTTCAGCATCAACCTGGGCGAGCAGATGCACCTCGGCGGGATCCGACTTGGCACCGACGCCGGTGATCTGCACCGGGGCTGGGTCTGGGACGGCGCGCGGGCCGCCAGCATCGCCGAGTGGCGCCTGCGCACCGAGCTGGCCGACGACGGGGTGACCCACGAGGTGGTACACCTCCAGGTGGTGGACAAGGAGGCCCGCACCTACGACCTGCGCGGTGACGTGCTGCGGGTGGCCGACATCGGGAGGCCCGGTGGCACCGTGGTCAACGAGGGACTGGCCCGGTGGACCCATCGCACACCCGGCGGCGGCGAGCTGACCGGATACGGCATCTGCGAGTACCTGCACCAGCTCGACGGCAGCGGGAGGCCTGTCGTCCCCGTCGACTAGTGGGACCGACTCCTGAAGAGGTCTCCGACATCCTCAGCCGGGCGCTCGGGGGCCCCGTCCGTAATCTGAGGCGTCTCTCCGGCGGTGCTTCCCGCATCACGAGCTCGTTCGAGCTGGTTGCCGGGGACGGCACGGTGAGCCGGCTCATCGTGCAGCAGGACCGGGGAGACGGGGCCGGGCAGGGAGGCCGGGCCGGCACCGAGGCCGCCCTCCTCCGGGCGGCCCGGGCTGCGGGCGTGCCGGTCCCCGGGGTCGTGGCCTCGAGCGACGCGGCCGGCCTCCGGGCAGGGTGGCTGGTGGTCGAGTGGCTCGACGGGGAGACCATCCCCCGCAAGATCCTCCGCGACCCCGAATGGGCCGGTGCCCGTACCGCCCTGACTGCCCAGTGCGGGATGGCGCTGGCCGCCATCCACTCCATCGACCCCCACACCATCGGAGGGCTTCCCCCGCGTGACCCGTTGGGCGATCCCCTCCCCCTGCTCGACGGTCTCGGCGAGGTCCGCCCCGCCCTCGAGCTCGGCGTCCGGTGGCTCGACGCAAACCGCCCCCCTCCAGGACGGTGGGTCACCGTGCACGGCGACTTCCGGAACGGCAATCTGCTGGTCGGTCCCGACGGCCTGCGCGCCGTCCTCGACTGGGAGCTCGCCCATGCCGGCGATCCGGCCGAGGACATCGGGTGGCTGTGTGCCCGCGCCTGGCGCTTCGGGGGGCCGGACCCGGTGGGCGGGTTCGGAAAACTGCCCGTGCTCCTCGAGGCCTATATGGCCGACGGGGGTGGGGCGATCGGTCCGGAGCGGGTCGCCTGGTGGCAGGTCTACGCCACGGTCAAGTGGGCGGTCATCTGCGCCCTCCAGGCGTCGGCCCACCTGAGAGGCACCACCCGCTCGGTCGAACTGGCCGCCATCGGCCGGCGGATCTGCGAGAGTGAATGGGACCTCTTCGTGGCGCTCGGGGTGGTGCCGCCGGGCCCCCACACCACGCCGTCGGCAGCCGGGACGCCGTCCGCCACGCACGCGTCGCCCACAGGGGCGGTGGCTCCCGCTTCGGTGGTGGCGCCGTTCGGACGGCCCACTGCCGCCGAGCTGGTCGAGGCGGTCGGCGAGTACCTCGACGGAGGGCGGGCGGGGGCGGGCGGGGACGGGCCCGGTGCACGTTTCGAGGAGCGCGTTGCCTCCAACGTCCTCCATACGGTCGCCCGCGAGCTCGAACTGGGCCCGGAACTCTCCGCGGCCCATGCCCGGCGTCTGGCCGGCCTCGGGTTCGAGAACGACCGTGACCTCGCCGCCGCCATCAGGTCGGGCGACCTCGGCGGCGCCTGGCACGAGGTCGCCGTGGCGCTGGCCGCGTCGGCCCGCGATCAGTTGCTGGTGGCCAATCCCTCCTACCTGGAAGGGCCCGGGCCGTCAGCCGAAGAAGACCTCGGCCTCGGCGAAGAGTTCGGGTGAAACCAGCTTGAGCTCGGCGGTGGCCTCCGACAGGGGTACGAGGTCGATCGACGTCCCGTGCAGGGCCACCATCTGACCTGTCCGACCGGCGTGCAGGGCATCGACGGCATGCAGTCCGAACCGGGTGGCGAGCACCCGGTCGAAAGCCGTCGGGCTGCCCCCGCGCTGCACGTGCCCGAGGACGGTGGCGCGTGCCTCCTTTCCGGTGCGGCGGCCGATCTCGGACTCGAGGAGGTTGCCGATGCCCGACAGCCGCTCATGGCCGAAGGCATCCAACTCCCCGCGGCGCACCGACAACGTGCCTTCCACCGGAAGCGCTCCCTCGGCCACCACCACGATGGGCGCATAATGGCTGGCGAACCGGTGCTCGATGAACGCACACACGGCGTCGATGTCGAAGGGTCGCTCCGGGATCAGGATCACGTTGGCCCCTCCGGCCAGGCCCGAGTGCAGGGCGATCCAGCCGGCATGGCGGCCCATCACCTCCACGATCAGCACCCGGTGGTGACTCTCAGCGGTGGTGTGGAGCCGGTCGATGGCCTCAGTGGCAATCGTGACCGCGGTGTTGAATCCGAAGGTGTAGTCGGTGGACCCCAGATCGTTGTCGATGGTCTTCGGGACCCCGACGACCGCAAGGCCGGTCGAGGCCAGCCGGGTGGCCACACCCAGGGTGTCCTCACCCCCGATGACCACCAGGCCCTCGACGCCAAGGCTGTGAACCGTGTCGAGGACGCGGCGCTCGCCGTCTCCGAAGGAGTAGGGGTTGGTCCGGCTGGACCCGAGGATCGTCCCTCCACGCGGCAGGATGCCCCGGACGGCGGCAACGTCCAGGGGCATCGTGTCCCGTTCCAGGGGCCCGCGCCAGCCGTCACGGAAGCCGACGAAGTCGTCGCCGTGGACCTGGACCCCCTTTCGGACCACTGCCCGGATGACCGCGTTCAGACCGGGGCAGTCGCCACCGCCGGTCAGCACACCGATACGCACGACTGTGAGCGTACCCAGGTCGGGCGGCCCCCCGTCGCCCAAGGCGGATGCTGCTCGAGAATGCCGAAGCAGGCACCGGTCGGTGCGGAGAGGAGGACCGACCGAAGAGTGGACTGGCGGGTGGCGGCACCGGCCACCGTCTCGGAACGCGCCTGTCGGGTGGGCCTCGTCTCCACAGGAGACTCACAGGTGGCGCACGACTGGCGACAAGGTTTTTCAGCTCGAATGTGGTTTTCTGGAATCGGTCCCGGGCGATCGGATCGGGACCATCAGAAGGATTTATTTTCGTGGCCTTGGCCACCGTGAAGCGGAGCGATAAAGGTGCGATCTGAGCGCAGAACCTGGTCCGGTCGGAACCGAATGGTGGTGACCTCCGCCGTCGCGCTGGTACTGGTCGGTGCCGTGTTC
>Ga0307374_10004131_pt1 | contig 24355 bp, 23 predicted proteins | sample OX3MG_FD_202532 | JGI IMG/M metagenome (GOLD analysis project Ga0307374, IMG submission 202532) | Soil microbial communities from Risofladan, Vaasa, Finland - OX-3 | ecosystem: Environmental > Terrestrial > Soil > Coastal area > Acid sulfate soil | place: Finland: Risofladan, Vaasa | collected... | reverse complement strand
AAAACGCCCCTCAGAATGACAACGCGTTTTAGATATGAGGTGTGGGGCGCACAGGAGCGCCTCAGCACGAAACTATTCTAGCTCGCTGTACTTGGCCGCGATCGGCGGCTACTGCGGAGTGAGGCGGAGCCGGGCGTGGGGCGGCGCGGCGGTCGCGTTTACCGGGGCTGGGCGGACCGGTTTAGCGACGCGCCGCGTCCGTTGGAGCGAGCAGCCTGACCACGTGCTGAATGCGCTCCATACGAAACGGTTTTGCGATGCAGACGACCGCGCCTAGCGAATGCGCGTTGGAATAATCGCTCGGATACGCGGACTGCGTGGTCAGCACCACAGGAACGTCGCGCAAACGCTCCGTGGATTTGATGCGCGCGCAGAGATCGTAACCGGGCAAGTCGTGGCCTTCGATTTCGGCGATCACCAGCGCGGGAAGCATTTGATCGAGCAGCGCGTGAGCTTGTCGCGCGCTGTGCAAAGCCATCACTTCGTAGCCTTGCTCGGTGAGGAAAGTTCGAAGCAGATCGCGCACGCCCGGATCGGAATCGACGACGATCACCAGCGGACGCTCCGCTTCTTTTTCTTTTTTTGCGGCTTTGGGCGCGGCGGCCGGAATGTCGGACGAGGATGCCAGGTTGAAAGCGCGTTCCAGGCCGGCGGCGACAGACGCGTCCACGCTCAACCCCGAAGGCTCGAACGCGACGGCTACGGCAAAACAGCCCGCAGCCTCTTCACGGACTCGCACCACGCGGCCGGGACGTTCGGCCTGAGCGGCAACGGGCGATTTGCTGTAGGGAAAGGTGACCGCGACCGTCATTCCCGGCGAAAAATCGGCGCGCGCACTGGCGAAGAGAAAGCCGGTGCGCGAGACGTCGAGCGTGGTGGAGATTTCCTCGATGACGTTGGCGGCTTCGGCGCTGCGCACGCGCACCGGCGCGGAGATCACCGCTCGGCGGCGCTTGCGGCGTTCCGGCGTTTGCCCGCTGGAGTGCACCGACGCAGCATCGCGATCCGTAGCGCGGCGTTGGCCCATCGCGCGCTCCAGAGATTTGCGGTCCCAGCGCCAAAACGGTAAATTCGCACTGTCACCCATTGCAGAGTTCCCTCGGTTCTTCGCTAAGTGCACGACTCCTCAGTGAATGGCTAATGTACCAGAAGCGAACTGCGCCATGCTGTAGCCGTCTAGGCACATTTGCGTAGTACGGAAGTCCCAGGTGAAGAAGCGCCAGGCGATGGCGCGTAGCCGCGAGTGCGCGGCGCCTGCGCAAACCAGCGGCGGCAAGCCGCCGCACTCCGCATGGCGCGGAGGTGAGATTCTAAGCGGAGGTGCTGCTATCCTAAAGGGACGCCGTTTGCACCGCTGCGCACGGTTCTGAGGCAGGCGTGCGACTTTGCAACGGGTACGAGGAGCCTTTGTCCCAAAAGACGTCGTATCGATTGTCTGTGCTGGATCTTTCGCCGGTGGCGTCCGGATCAACCAGTTCGGAGGCGCTGCGGAACACGCTGGACTTAGCGCGGCTGGCCGACGAGTTGGGTTATACGCGCTACTGGCTGGCCGAGCACCACAATACGCAGCTGATAGCCAGCTCCACGCCGGAGGTGATGATTGGACACGTCGCGTCGGTGACCAAGCGCATTCGTGTGGGCTCGGGCGGCGTGATGCTGCCGAACCATGCGCCGCTGCACGTGGCCGAAGCTTTTCGCGTGCTAGAAGCGCTGCATCCTGGGCGCATTGATTTGGGATTGGGACGCGCGCCCGGTACTGATTCGCTGACGGCGCTGGCCTTGAGGCGGTCGCGGGAGGCGCTTAGCGCTGAGGATTTCCCGCAGCGCCTGGATGAGCTGCTGGCATTTCTGGGACTATCGAGCGCGGTGCGGCACGATGGGGCTGGGGACGGCGGCTTCCCGGAAAACCATCCATTTGAGCAAGTTCGGGCCATGCCGGACGACGTGCCGCCGCCGGACGTTTGGCTGCTGGGATCGAGCGACTTTAGTTCGGCGCTCGCGGCGCATTGGAGATTGGGCTTTGCCTTCGCGCACCACATCAACCCTGTGCTCGCCGTAAGAGCGCTGCGCGACTATCAGGAGAACTTCCGTCCATCGGCTGGAATGGCGAAGCCGCAGGCGCTCCTGGGCGTGTCCGCCGTTTGCGCCGAAACGGATGAAAAGGCGGAGGTTTTGGCGCGTCCACTGGAGCTGACGCTGCTGCGATTTCGGCAGGGCAGGAGCGCGCGATTTCCGAGCGTCGAGGAAGCTACCAATTATCCTTACACGACGGAGGATCGCGAGATCATTCGCTACAACCGGCAGCGGACGTTCATCGGCTCGCCGTCGTCGGTTCGCGCGAGAGTGAGCGAACTAGCCGCGCAGGCGGGCGTCGAAGAGATCATGATCACCACCATGATGCACGACCATGCCGACCGCCGACGGTCGTACGAGTTGCTGGCAGAGGCGTTTGGTATCGCTTAGCCACGAGTTGCCCCGTCGGCGAGGAGCTGGGGTTACGCGAGAGCGCTTAGGGAGATCACCCCAAAAAGTACTCAGGTAGGGATTGTATTTTGAGGGGATTCGTGGTACCGTGCTGGTGCGTTTGTTGCTCTTGTGTTCCTTTTGACGAGTCTCGAAGCGGCTGCCGGGCAACTGCCCGACGGCCTTTTTTTGTGGCGCGGCAGGGAAACTGGGTGTGACAAGTAGCTTTCCGGGACGGGAAGTCCGCCGTTCTATGATCGATTAGGAGCAGAAGAAGTGGCCAGAGAGCAAGGTACAGTCAAGTGGTTTAATGCCGCCAAGGGTTATGGATTCATCCAGCGCCAGTCCGGTGAGGATGTGTTCGTTCACTTCTCGGCGATTCAGTCAGAAGGTTACAAGAGCCTGAATGAGGGCCAAGCGGTGGAGTTCGAAGTTAAGCAGGGCCCGAAGGGTCTTCAAGCCGAGCGCGTAGTTAGCCTCTAATTTTTTAGGGACGCTACAAGCGCGGTAGAATTGAATCTGAACCCTGGGGGCGGATTCGGCAACGAGCCGCCCCCGCGGGACCGTAGTTGTTGCTACGGCAGATGCTGGCGACCTTTGGCTCCTTCGAAGCGATCGCGTCTTAGGAAGTCTCGCCGTGGTCCGTTTAAACTCCGCAGGGTGCCAGCCTCGAAAAAGCTGGCCAAGCCACGTCTGTGTTTCGTCCTTTTTACACCTTTCGACACATTCGATACAGGGAGGCGGTATGAACGTACTCGTGGAAGGCCAGACCATCAAGCACGACCAGTATGGTCTCGGGACCGTTACAGAATCGAACAACGACCGCACAACCATCGATTTCGATAGCCACGGTGTGAAGAAATTCGTCACTTCCATCTGGAACGCTGAACTGGTGGGTGAACCGCCCGCCGACCGTCCCGTTCGCAAGCGCGGACGCCGCAAAGCTGTGAAGAAATAACCAGCCGAGAATTTGGCCGGCACGGCGCGGTCGCGCGGAGATCGCGTCGGGCAAGGCTCCCGCCCATTGCCCTCAGCTTTCCACCAGCTTTTCGCGAACGGCAAAGCGAACCAACTCACTGAAACTTTTGAATTCCAGCCGCTTCATGATGCGGTTGCGATGACTTTCGATGGTCCGCGGAGACACGCCCAGATCCGCGGCGGCTTCCTTGTTGCTTCTGCCCGCGGCGAGCAGCTGAATTACTTCGATTTCGCGATCGGTAAGCCGCAGCCCGTCATTGACGGTGTCGGCGCCAACGCCGTCCACAAAATTGCGCGCCATGGAGATCGCCAGAGTAGTGGTGAAAAACGGCTGGTGGTGGCGAATGTGGTCCACCGCGACCAGCAGTTCCGAGTCGGCGTCCGATTTGAGGACGTAGGCGAGGGCACCGCAGCGCAGCGCTTCGCGCGCAAGCTCGTCGGAGAAGTGCATGGAGAGGATCAGAAACTCAGTCGAGGGCGAGTCCTGCTTTCCAGTGGTGAGCACTTCCAGGCCGGTTACTTCGGGAATCGTCAAATCCAAAACCACGAGATCTGGTTTGCCGGTTTTAATCATGCTGATGGCTTCGCGGCCTCCCGCAGCTTCCCAGGCGACTTCAATATCGGGCTGCGATTCGAGCAGGGTGCGGATGCCGCGCCGGACCAAAGGATGATCATCGACGACGAGCACGCGGTAGGGACGGTCAAATCGCTTGGCCGCTTCCGCAGCCAGCTCCTTCAGCGCCGGATGGTCGAAATCTTCGTGAGTTTCGTTGACCTTCTGCAGTTTCCTGGGCATCGACGTCTCCAGAACAACGCGGCCTAGCTGTCGCCCCACGGGCGAGAGTCATCACACTCTTATGGCGTGCGTTCGCTTCTCAAAAATGTTGCCAGCGGTTTCGCGGGCAGCAGAACGCGAACGGTAGTTCCCGCGCCCGGCGAGCTTTCCAGCTCAAACATTCCGTTGAGCTGGCGAACGCGCTCGCGCATGCCGGAAATTCCCACGCCCAGCGCCGGGCGTCGCCGCCGATCGGCGGGTGAACTCGGGAAGCCGCAGCCATGATCGCGGACTTCTACCTGAAGCCGGGAACTTTCAGGCACGACAACAATCTCGGCGGTGCTGCTGCCTGAGTACCTATGCACGTTGGTAAGCGCTTCCTGCACGATGCGAAAGACTGTGGTCTCAATCTCCTGACTGTAGCGCTCAAATGGATCCGCGATCTGAACGGTTGCACGAATTCCGCTGCGTTCCGAAAAACCCTTGGCGTACCAGCGCAGCGCGGGACCGAGGCCTGAGTCATCAAGCATCGGCGGGTGCAGCAGGTAGGAAACGGTTCGCACTTCGCGCACGGCGCCATCCGCCAGCAACATCGCTGAGTTCACCAGAGACGCGGCAAGGCCTGCGTCCTTGGGAAGGTGCTGAACCAGACGTCCCAACGTCATCTTAAGCGCCGCGAGGCTTTGGCCGGCTGATTCGTGCAGCTCGCGAGCGAGATGGCGGCGCTGGGTGTCTTGCTCGCTCATCAGTTGCTGAGAAAGGCGCCGCAGCTGCTGACGCGAACGCCTGTGATCCGTTACGTCCTGGATCAGCCCGATGGCGCGATCGATCTGGCCGTATTTGTTTGAGAGTGGAAGCGTATGCGCCATATGTACGCGGAGGCGGCCACTGGGGCCGCGATAGCGAGCTGTAAATTCAATTGGTTTGCCGTTCGCCACGGACTGATCCACCAACCGCCGCACGCGCACACGATCGGCGGGGTGCATGCGCTCCCAGTAGAGGTCTGCGGACCAATCTTTTAGCGAACTGACCTCCAACATTTTCATCAGCTGCGGAGAAAGCGTTATTTGCCTGGTTTTTAAGTCTATTTCCCAGCTGCCGAAATTCGCCAGCTCTTCGGCGCGCACGAGCAAAGCCTCGCGCTCGGCAACAGCCTCCGCGGCCGCTTGGGAACCGGTAACGTCGCGAGCCTGAACGCAAGCGGCGAAGCCTTCCTCTCCGAGGCGTTCCAGTGGAATCGCGGACACAGAGAACCATCGAGGGACTCCAAACTGTTCCACGCGAATTTCCTGCCCATCACGCCGACCGAGTACGGCGGTGCGGCGGGCAAGGGCCTCGATTTCCTTTAAAAGCCGCGGATGAATAACCGCATCCAAGCGGCGACCCAGCAAATTATGCGCGTATACGCGCTCCGCTGAACCTTGCGAGTTCCAAACGGCAGCAATTGTCACAGCAGTGTCGGTGACCAGCGTGAACTCGCCGAATGTGTCGATCAGTGACTCAAAAGTTTTGAACCGTTGCGCTCTGGCAGGTTCAACCGCAACTTCCGGTTGAGACGTTCGTTCCATTTTGGGAATCGGATCGGGGCGGATAGCTCGCAGTCGTTCAGCTTGGGGTCTCGAGCGCCTTCTGTGAGCATCCGCTAGCGTACAGGTAACCTCATAGATGCCAAGTTTCATTGAGCCGCTGAGCGTCAAGCAGCGGCAAAAGACCAGAACGCAGAGTGAACCGGTTCAAGATGCCCGGAAAATACGCTCGATTAATTGTAGTGTCAAGTACTTTGTGATTCAGCGCGGTACAGTAGGCAGAGCGATTGCCGCAGTTTTCCGCGGTAAAATGCGTATTGTTCCGAATTGATCGTATGTATCTGCAAGTCTATGATTCTTTAACCATTGGAAGGGGAAGGTAGAATTGTTTAATGTGACGCCACGCGCTGCCCGATAAGTACTGCGGGAGCGCGTGGCGATCATTTTCGGACCTCCCGGGCGTTGGGATAGCATGCCTCGACCGCAAGACCAACGACCCGTGAGCAAACTTCAGAGTAGCGCCTCAGGTTTCGCCGCTTGCTCTCCGCACAAGGGGGTTTTATGGCGGCAACGTCTCTTCAAATCTTGATGGTCGGCAATCCCTGCGAGCAAACAGCGGCGATGCTGTTTCGGCTTGCAACGCGCGGGTGGGGCGCGCGGCACGTTGACACGCTGGCGGAAGCGCGACAAGTGATGGAAACGTTTCGGTTCGCGGTGGCGCTGGCGCCGGAGAATTTACCCGATGGGCGAGGGTACGACCTTGCGGCAAAGGTCGCACGGCAGTTGGGAAGCCTCTACGTCGGGATCCCGCTTTCGGAGACGCTTTGGCTGCCGGTGGTCGAGCGCGGCGCGCTGGTGCTGGGACAGCGCGCACTGAACGCCAACGTATTTGAAAACGAGGTGGAGTTTGCGCTGAGTTTGCTGCGCGACGAAGCGCGCGATGCTGAAAACCGGGGATCGGAAGCGTTAAAGGGGACGCCGCAGCCGGTAAGCTCAGTGAGGCGCGGCGGCGCCAAAGCTGCGTAGTCGCGGCGTTCGAACATCGAGCGGCGGAGAAGCGCGGAGCGGAAGCGGCCGAGGCGCATATGCCATCGTCAGAGCAAGGCGTCGCTGCGCCCATCGCGCCCGTCGGAACAATCGGCGCGGCAGAGACGCGCCGTTGCCCGTGCTGTTAGGGGAGTTTGGGGACGGCGAGCGGAGCGGGCTTTGTTTTGGCGAGCCAGAACCATAGGGCGATGCCGACGATCAGCGACGCCAGGCCGGCCGTTTGCGCGTTGCTCATGATGCCGAAGAACGAGCGCGGGTTGATGCGAATGAATTCCACCAGGAAGCGTTCGAGCCCAGTGAGGAACAGGTAGGCGGCGAACACGGCGCCCGGCAGCGGAGAAGTGAACAGGGCGCGCCATCTGCGCGGACCGGACTCGGCCGCCGAAGCGAGATCAGTGACGGTTTCGCGCAGTGCTACCGTGGCGGTTTGATCACGAACCGCAGCTTGCGGCTTGCGATTTGCTTTCGAGGATTTTTTCGGAGAGCCCGAGTTTTCGGTGGCGCGAGCGTTTGCAATTCGAGCGGTAATTTGCCGTCCGCCCAATCGCCACAGCAGCCAAGCGATCGCGCACGCGGCGACAAACTCGTAAAGAGGCGTTGGCTGCACTTTGCAGCTGGCCGGCCAGCCCCATGCAACGCATGTCTGAGTGGTGGGCACGAGGCCGTGCGGGAACCGCATTCCCCAAGGCAGATTGGTCGGCTGGCCGTAATCGCCGTCGCCTGATAGGAAGCAGCCGATGCGTCCAATGCCGTAGCCGAGTGCGGCCGCGGGAGAGCCCACGTCGAGCATGGTGAGCAGCGGAATTTTGCGGCGGCGCGCCAGCCAGATGAACGCGGCGAATCCGGCGATGAGTCCTCCGAACCACGCGAGACCATAGCGGCTGAAGATTTCGCCGATCGGATCGGCGAGCAGCTGGCGGGGCGTTTCAAGCACGTGATAGAGCTTCGCGCCAATGATGCCGGCGAGGCAGGGAATGGCGATAAGAGCTTCAGCGACACCGGAATCTTTCGCGGCGATGGCGCGTCGCGCAAGATCGGCGCGGAGGACGAAATACGCCATCACCATCGCCGTGGCCACCATCAGTCCAAACGTGGGAATCTGGAGCGGCCCTAAATGCAGGAATGGAATCATCGGTTGAGGACCATTTAAGTTTCGTCCGGATTGCGCGCGGTGTCAAACCGCTTGGTTGGGGGTTGCAATGTAGCGCTGTGTGAGGATAGGCAGGCTGTGCTACAAGAACGGTCGCGGCGTTAGCGACATCGTGGAGACGGCTGACGCGAGCGTCGGCGTCCGACAGGGCCAGTCGCCGCACTCCAGATGCGCCGTGCTTTTCGCGTCTGCGGAGCCATCAGCGCGATGCGCATTGAGCTCCGCATGGGCTGTGCCGCGTGTTAGTGAACCGCGGTTGCTGTCGGCATGCCGCGCGTCCTAGTACGGCTAGCCGCTTAGCACGGGCTGGCGCGAGATTGTTGGGTGAATCGAGATATGGAGAATTCGAATCGGAGTAGAATCGCAGCTGAGAGAGCCTGACCGTCCCCGCGGCAGGTGCGAAGATGAAGCGTTGCGTTCGAAACCGGCGGTCCGCGTCGAAAGAATTCCTTTCGCAAGTTTTCAGCAGAATTGCAATTGCAGTTGCGTGTGCTGCGCTGATTTTGTGTGCGCAGCCGGCGCTGGCACAGCGAGGCGGTGGCGGCGGGCATGCGAGCGGTGGGCGGTCGTTCGCGGGAGGGCGCGCGGGAGGTGGGCATTCATTCGCCGGCGGAGGTGCGCGTTCTTATGGCGGGATGCGCGGATCGGCTAGTGCGGAGCCGCGCGGCGGGATTCAAGTATTTTCGGGCGCTGCTGCGCGAAGCGGATACGCGCGCGGCGGCAGCGAGTCTTTTTCTGCGGGTTTCGGCGGCGAGTCGCGAGGCGATGCGGTGCGTGACGGCATTGTTTCGTATTCCGGCGCGCGACACACGACGATAGGATTTCCGCGTACGGGCGGGGCGTGGCAGGCACCGGAGTCAGCCTATCATTCGGGACCGGCTAGGACGGGAGCGGCTGGAGCAGGAGCGCCGCTGAGCTTTGCGGGGCAGGGACGCGCGATTTGGCAGGCGTCTCCACGTCGCGGGGCCACGGGAACAAAGTCGGCCGCGGTGCGGATGGGCGGCGAGTGGAATCCGCCGGGACATCGCGGGGAGCGCGGTGATCGTGAGCGTTTCGGCAGGGGCTACGCAGACCACGATCGCGACCGGCGGCGGTTCCGTGGCGCATACTATCCATACGGCGGGTACCCCTATGGCGCGTACGGAATTTATCCATGGATCGATTTCGGCGAGAGCGGGTTCGGTAATTGGCTGAACTGCGACCAGTGGACGCCGGATTGGGATTGGCAAGACGAAGGCTGCGAAAACAACCAGCAGCAAATCGTGGCGTACGGTGCGGACGGCGTTTACCCCGCGCCGCAGACCGTCACGGACGAGCGCCTGGAGGAGTACATACGACAACATCCGTGGATCGGTGACGGGACCATCGCGAGCGCGCCAAGCGAGCGGCGGCCGTCAAACTCTGACTCTGCGAGCGATCAGATCCTGCAGAGCAGCAGCGCGCGTTCTGATCCCGCTCCCGAGACGCTGCTATATCTATCGGATGGCACGAATTTCGAAGTGACCAGCTATTGGCTGGCTGGCGGCGAGATGCACTACGTCACAAGTTATGGTGGCGAGAATGCTGTTCCCATCGGGAAGATCGATTTGCAGCGGACCGTCAACGCCAACGCAACGAGAGGCGTTGCGTTCACCCTGCGTCCCGCGCCGCAGGGCGGCTCAGAGGCTGCGCGCTGATAAGCGGTGCGGGTCCGCGAAGAAAAAGTCTTCGCCCGGCGGCACGACTCTAACTGCTCCACGATCCAGCTTTAAAAAAGAGCAAAAAGTGCGGTGCTGGGTCGCGATCTGGCTTGGAGAGTTTTCAACTACAGAAAAAGGCACTTGACAAATAATCTAACTAGATGTACAATTCGTTTCGTTATCCTCGAATTGTGTTCACGCGGGCCGTCCTGAAATCCTTCGGTTTTCCCTCAAAGCACGTTTTTCAAGCAAACCGGCAAGTCGTTCGCGTCATGCTGTTTTGCGCTCGAAACAGCGGCGGCGAACCGCCGCACCTCACATGTGCTTTCGCTTTCGGGCGAGCTGCTTTCAGCAATTGATGTGAAGTTTGAGGGCGGGTCGCGCGTGACATTACACACGCGCTGTGCGCATGCCACACGGCTCCGTTCTTGTCCGCATTCGGCAATTTAGCAACGAATTTAAAGCAGGTTAACGCCGCGTCCGCGCCGCAATTGCTGCCGGAGCGCGAATTTTCGGGAGAGAGATCCATGCCGAACTACAACGCGCAAGTACCTCCGTATTCGATTTTTCCGGGAGATGTGGCCCTAGCCTTCAATAGCGAAGCGCCATCCGCGGGGCAGGCCAGCCAGCAATTCGCGCTGCCGAGCTACGCGGGATTTCCGGAGAACGGACGAACCATTCGGTGGCAAACGATCTATGGCACCGCGCCTTCGGCGGTAAACGTGTCGCTGCAAACCGCGATGGTCGATGCTGATGCGCAGTACGCGTCGATTGATGCGTCGACGGCGACGACCGGCGAAGCGCGGACGGTGACCGGAGTGCGCGCGAATTTCGTGCGCGCGAAGGTGACATCGATCACGGGCGGCTCGGGCGTGATCGTGCAGGTGATGGGATAAGCATTGCGGCGGCGAGCGGCGGAGCTACCAAACCGACGCAATGATCGAGCCGATCTGGCAGAACGGACTCGATTAGCTACAAAAAGCAAACGCCGGAACCGCTTCGGATCCGGCGCTCGGTAGTGTGGTAGTAAGTCGAATCGATCGATTTAGACAGACGGCATCCCGGTGCTCGCTAAAGATTTGCGCCGGAAAGTAGTGAGTGCGAGCCCCAGCAAGCCAACTCCGAGCAAAAGCAAAGAAGAAGGCTCAGGCGTAGCAACGGTCGCAACGTCGAGAAGTGTTTGCTCTCCTGCAGTTCGGGTCAAGCCCGCGAGGTCGAAACTAATCGAGTCCCCTGTGAAAGCGATGGAAGCGGGGTCGAGTTGGCTCCCCGGATCATTGGTCACGCCGGTTATTGGGTTCATGAGCCCGGTAAACGTCAGCACGAAACCGTTAAATCCGCCGGACGGAACCGAGGCGTAGGTACCCGAGGTGTTGTCCGAATACGTAACCATGTCTCCGGTGAAGGTAAAGGTGTAGCCATCAAAGATTATCGCTGAACTGGTGGATCCAGACACGGGGCCAGCGTACAGCGTACCCAATGTAGGATAGTCGGTTTGTATCGAGACGGTAGTGCCAGGACTGACCAAATCCGCTCGCGCGGACGCTGGCATCACCATCGCGACCAAGCCCAACAGAGCTATGGACAGTAACGAGGGCGATTTCCAATTCATGGGCCGGTACCTCACGACGGTCAAATTTGCGCGCCGAGTTGCGCCCGCACTGCGCAAGTACGGGTTGACGGGGTTAGAGCAGATGAGTGACCACTCCTGCGAGCCGAGAGACCAAACCTCGTCCAAGTAACTGCCATGGAGACAGTGAGTTGTGATCGAAGATTTGGACGGCAAACTCAGGCGCGAGTTCTAGTACCACAATAACGTGCACACAAAGGGAAGTATACTGCCGTATAACCCGGTGACATTCAGGCCGCCGGATGTGTTCCTGCCTAGGTTTCGGACGCAGCGAGGCTTGTCTACGAGCAGGGATACGACGATAGGCTGCACTCCACCCAGGCGGTACCCACGTCGACAATCAACCGGTGATCGCGAATTGCGCCTGCCGCTTTAGCGGCTTCCGACGAGCTGCAGTTCGCCGCCATTGAATTCACTCTACCCAATCGACACTTTGCCGGGCCGAATAAATGGCCGGCCCAGACAATGCCCACAGGAAAGAACGAGAAAAAACGAAAGCCGCGCCGGCGGAAACGATGGCCTCTGGACGAGGCGCTGCGCCGCGAGGGACTCGACGAGGTGGAATACGCGCAGACCCTTGGCGGATTCTTTACGCAACTCGAGGGAAATACCGGGATAGCAAAGTTGAAGCTAAAGCTCGACGGTTTAAAGGAATTGGGCCGGCACCTGGAGCAGAGGCGCTCCGTAGCCGTTGCGCCAGATGAAGCGCCAGCGATCGTGCAGTTGGTGCATAACGTTGCGCGGCCTCCGCGAACGGACGCGGCGGAAACGCCCGAAACGGATGAGACGCAGGACGACAGCGCGGACGGCATGCAGCCGGAATAAAGTAGGTGATTCTTCGTGGGGAAATTGCTGCCGCGATTTACGATGGAGGGTGCCCCGGCGCGTAGCGGTGGAGACGCCGAAGCTAGCTTCGGCGTCAAACAGCGACGGCGCGCCACCGCACTCCACAGGGCGCGGGGCGCGGATGGAAATCGAGCGACGATCGCGGGCTGCGCATTCGGATAAATTCTTGGTCGCATAGCCGCGCTGACGCGCGGCTACAGATTAAGCCATGGTGACGATCACATCCGGTTTCGAGCGCTGGGCTGGCGAGCATGCGGCCGGAGCGCCGAAAAACAAGACGAGACCAGGGCGCAATGGGCGCGCGATGGCATTGCCGTACACGCCGTTTGCGAAGCAGCAAAAATTTCACGCGTCGACGGCGAAATACCGGCTATTCGGCGGCGCCGCGGGCCCGGGAAAATCGAAAGCGCTGCTGATGGAAGCGATTCTGCAGGCTAACGATACTCCGGGATCGAACACTCTGCTGCTGCGGCGCACGTTTCCCGAACTCGAGCAATCGCTGCTTCTCTATTTTCGGCGCGATGTGCCGCGCGAATTGTACAAAAACTTCAACGAATCGAAGCACGTGGTGACCTGGCTCAATGGCTCCACGACGCGCTTTGGATACTGCCAGCGCGAGCATGACGTCTATCAATATCAAGGCGCGGAATTTTTGTTTGTTGGCATCGACGAGCTGACGCTTTTCACGCTGCGCCAGTGGCAATTTCTGACTAGCCGGAACCGGTGTCCAGTGGCCGGCGCGTTTCCGTGCATGGCCGGCGCGACCAATCCGGGCAACATCGGTCACGCATGGGTGAAATCGCTGTGGATCGACAGGCAGGCTGCCTCTGGGATGGAGAACGCGGCCGAGTACGATCCCGCGGACTACGAATTTATTCCCGCGCGTGTGTCGGACAATCCGATTTACGCGGGCGACGAAAATTACTTGAAGACGCTGCGAGCGCTGCCTTCGCATTTGAAGCGCGCGTTTCTCGACGGCGACTGGGAAGTTTTCGCCGGACAGTATTTCGACCGGTTCGATTTTGCGCGGCACGTGGCGCGTGCGGAAGAGATTGATTGGAAGCCGTGGTGGCCGCGCTGGATTTCGGTTGATTGGGGATTCGAGCATCCAGCCGCGGCGTATTGGCACGCGGCGACACCGGCTGATGGCTTCGGCGCTTCCTTGAACATGGAGGCGCGCGCAGCCGAAGAATCTCGCATTGGCGCAGCGCAGGCGACGCGCAAGAGGGATTCTTCGGCGATCCTCGACGGATCGCCTCAGAATGACAACTCGCGGAGGGTGGTGACGTATCGCGAGTTTGTTACGCGGAGGACTTCGCCTCGGGATTTGGCGCGGGAGATTATTGCGCGGTCGCAGTTGAGTCGCGGTGGTGGCGGCAGGGTGCAACAGCAGAACCCTCGTCGGCCGGAAATCGGCCTCTGCCGGAATGACAACCGGTGGGGGCAAGGCGGCGCCGCTCGGGATAACAGGCAGCTTCAAGAGGGCGACGGCTCGCGCGAGAAAATCGATGCGATTTATCTTTCGCCGGATGCGTTTGCGCGGCGGACCGATGAGGCGTCGATTGCAGAGCAGATGGGTGATGTGTTCGCGGCGGCGGGCTTTCCGCGGCCGATTGCCGCGGACGACGATCGCGTGGGCGGCTGGATGCTGATGTACCAAATGCTGGACGCGGGCGAGTGGCTGCTCACGGAAAATTGCATCGAGCTGATTCGCACGCTGCCGAGCCTGGTGCGCGATACGGCGCGCGTCGAAGACGTGGAAAAGATGGACGGCGACGATCCCGCGGACGCGGCGCGCTACGGGTTGAAGTCCCGTTACGCGAACCGGCGCGCCGGACAGCATAGATTGCCTTTGGACGAGCGGCTCGCGGCGCGCGTGCTTTCGCCTGATCCGACGATTCGCGCGATTCAGGCGCGCAAGGCGGCGATTGACGAAGCGCGCGGGGCGCAGCCGGTTTCGTTTGTGCGGCGCTGGCGGGGTGGGGGGATTCCGCGGAATCGGTAGCGGCGACTTTGCTGGTGGCGAGTTGCGCGCACTCTGCTTTTTGGTAAGCGAATTGGTGACGCAGCATCGCTCTTCGATTCGGCGTTCGAAGCAATCGAGAGGGATTCTTCGTCGCCGCGCTTCTCAGAATGACATCACACGCTACGCTTCCGCCAAATAGGACGGCTTGCGCTGCTGGCAGCTTAAAAACAGCGGCGCGCGTTGCTCACCGTGAGTTTTGCTTCGACGAAAAACATCTGGAGTGATTAGGGACGTCCGGGGAGACGCCGAAGCGAGCTTCGGCGTCAAACAGCGGCGGCGAGCCGCCGCATTCCACATCCGTGTCGGCGGTCGCATCGGCGGCGCTGGAGATTGGTGAATTGGCGCGCTAGCTCATGTTGGCTAAAGGCACTGCTGAATTGAATGCGCTCAGCCCCGCCCCACATTCCACAAAGAACATTATGACGATACTTCAAACAATTTGGCGGCGGAGCACGTTCGGACGCTCGGGCGCGTTGCTGCGGCTGGTAAAGGCGACGGCTTCGGTGATAGCGGCGGGCGCGCGGCGAACTGCGTCCGCGCTGAGCTGGAAGACGCGCTATACACGCGGGATCGATGCGGCGGTGGCGCGGGAGCGCGAAAAAAGCGCGTGGCAGAACGCTGAGATTGCGCGATTGCGCGAGGAAATTGTTCGAGTGCGCGCGGAGAATCGCGCGCTGCTGAACTCGATTTTAGGAATCGCGGGGATCCCGCCGATTCCCGTGGCGTTCCAAGACGCGCGCGTGTTGGAAACGCCGAATACGAACTCCGCAGCGCCACCCCGATGTCACCCTGCAGCGCAGTCCGGCCCCGAGGCGCCAGCCTGGAGCACCTCAGCGGACAAACCCCACCTGCTGGGGACCCCGGTTGCTTCGAGCACCCGAGCGGAGAATGAGCATCCGCTGGGGAACGCGTCGGCTTCGGGGCCGGTCTCACCTTTCAGTGACAGCAGCGATACAGAGGTGGGCGATCGCGTTGAGCACATTGCCGCGCACAAGACGCAGGTGGATGCAGCAATCGCGGGCGGGAAAGGACTTCAAAAAGTGACGGCACCGATGCGGCGGCGTTCCTGGCAGCAGATCAACCGCACGCTTGAAATCGAAGCCGCGCGCAAAAAAGCTGGACGCGACGCGGACGCACTTGACGCGTAGACGGACGCAGCTGACAGAGCCTGTGTGACAACTTGAAATCGGGAGCTTCAGAGGCCGAAACCGCTTTGATTTTCCGAGCTTAATGTCATCGTTGAAGCGATGACCCACAAAAATTCTCCAGTTTTCACACAGTCTCTGACAACTCATCGCGAATTATTCAGGAGGCAGTATGCCGTTCATTAACGGGCGTTATTACGTGAATCCGGTCATGGGCCAGGCGCTGGAAGCGGCGCGCGAGGCGGAAGCCGCGCTGGCGGCGGTGGAAGCGCGCGCGGGGCAAAATTCTGGCGGGGGCGCAACTGCCGGCGATTCTGGCAATGGCTTTGGCGATGAGCCGGGCGCTGGTGGTAACGCTGGGGCCGACGGGCCGATTCATCGCGTCGAAATTGAGGCGGCGGAGCTGGCGCCGTCGCATTCCGGGCGTGCGGCGCATGGGTACGTGGCGCGCGTGCATCGGAGTTCCGTTGAAGGCGCGCCGTCGAAGAGCGCAGCGCCGGCGCTGGGCCAGGCGAGAGGCTCTTCTAACGGCAGCGCGGCTGGGCATGGCCACGCGAAGACGCATGTATTCGCAGACCATCGCGATTTGCTGAGTTTTTTGCGCGACGAGTTGGCGAAGGATCACTCGCGTTCGCAGCGATCCTCGTAGGTTGCGGCGGTTCGGCGCCACATACGAGGAACAGCAGATCCCTCACCACGCTCGCGAAAAGCACGCGATCGAGTCCGGGATGACAGCTCGCGGTGTTAGGGCGCCGCTTGATGATGCGGATTGTTTGCTCATGGTGAGGATTTTCGCGCGGTTGTTATTTTGAGGTGCGGCGCGACGAGGAATCTTTCTTGCATGTTTCGAGGCGCGGAAGAGAAGAGGGATTCTTCGGGCGTAATACGTCCTCAGAATGACAGCGCTTACTCTAAATGGCGGCTCATGTGCAGGATGACAGCGCTAATTTTAAATCGAGGCTGACGTGCATTTCGGGGCGCGGAACCATGTGCGGAATGACACCTCCTTTTGGTTGGCGACGCGAGCCGACAGCAAACCGGAAATCGTTGGTGTGCGTTTCTTGGCGGCGGGTGCTGGTCTAGAATAGCGCGCAGAGGTTTCCACACTTGGGAAGCAGGGCAGGCCGGAGGGGCAGCTGGTCGAGTCGTCGACGCCGAAGCCACCGGCAGGAACGCGGGGTCGCGTCGTGGGTGAAGTCGGCGGCACCGCGCTACGCGGTGGTGTTGATCGCGCTGGCGATGCTTGTGATCGGCGCGCTGATGTCCTGGGTAACGCTGCGGTACTTCATGGCCCTGTATTCGCATCACGGGAAGCCAACGGAGCAATCGAGTTCGGCGGTGCAGCCTGCCACGACGGCCGAGATCGCAAATGCCCGGCTTCAGCGGAGTGTGCTGAGCGATTTTGCGCAGGCCGCGCAGCAGGCGAAATCCGGCGACGTTACCAACGCAGAAGAGCAGGTGGACCAAGCCGCGTCTGAAATGGAAAACGCGCGCGTGGAATCGCAAGCTGCGTTAGTGCCTGCGAGCGAGCCTACAGCTGAGTTTTATAGCCGCGCGGCGGCGGCGCTCGATGCGGTGGTAAAAGCGCAGCCGGGTGGATCGCAAGACGTGGCGCAGAGCATGGCTGCCGGGCACCTTTCCGATCACGTTACGGAGGCGCGCATCGAGCTTGCGGCGATGCGATCGGCGGAGCAGCCAATGCCGCCGGGCAGCACGCTGGCCGCGGATGCACAGGCGCACGCGGCGAGTGTTGCCGCTGAAGCGGATGCCGAACATGCAGCAGCGGCGCAGTCGGGTGATTCGTCGGATGCGGCAGGAACGGCTGTATCGCGGCCCGTTGCGGCGGCGCAGATGGCGAAGCTTGCGGCTGGGCATGTGGTGGTCGCTGCGCCTCGCGAGCTTGCCGCGAACGATTTGCTCGATCCGGCGGCGCTGGGCGGGAATTTTCTGGACGCGTCGATGATGCCCGACGAAGTGGAAATTTTGCTGCCTCCTGAGACGCGGCAGTTTTCGGATAACGTGCGCGTGGAAAATTTGACGATTGCTGGCGCGTCGCAGACGCTCGACGGAATTCATTGGCGCGACGTGACGTTCATTCGCACGCGGCTGCGGTATGAAGATGGGCAGCTCGATTTGCAGAATGTGCGGTTCGTGCGCTGCACGTTCGGATTTCCGTCTGATGGTCGCGGCGCGAGCGTGGCAAATGCGATTGCGCTGGGGAAGACGTCGATCAAGATTCAGTAGTTGCAGCCCCTAAAGAAAAAACAACAGCAGATCGCTCACGCCGGTCGCGAAACCTGCGACCGGCGTTCGGGATTATATTTCGCGGGGGCGTGCCATACCTGCGTGGTCTGCGCAGAGCGATGCTGCGTGCCTCACGCGAGGAGACGCGAAAGCTAGCTTCGGCGTCAGACAGCGGCGGCAAGCCGCCGCGCTCCACATCAGCTGAGACATTTGTGGAAGCCGGGAAGCGAGGCGGAGCTTTCGCCGCGGCTAAATCGAAGAGGATTCTTCGGGGCGGAAACTGCCCCTCAGAATGACGACGCGTGCCAGTAACCCAGCGCCAGCGTAAATAGTGGCACAGATACGGAACTCCCACTGCCATCCTAACCGCGCCGCGTTCCTCGCATACGTGTTCTCGGGCGCGGCGCCGCTCCCACCCTTCCCGGAAATCGCGAAGGATGGACACCCGGAAAAGCGGCGCTGGTGCTTCCATCGCGGCATTACGTAACCTTCGGCGATCCTTTTTATCCAGGCTCTATCATTTAACGCGCGGAGTCTGCGCGCACCCCATTTCCAAGCGAGAAACGCATGCCTACGCGAAAATTCACGCAGACGACGGCGCACGGTTTTGCAGCGGATTCACGGCGGGTGGCGGGGCAGTCGCGAGCCGCTGATCCGGCGATTGTGCCGGTGGAGGGGCCGCGCGCGTCGGGCGGCGCTGACGGAAAAGCAAGAGGAATCATTCGCTCCGCTCAGGATGAAACCACCGCGGATACGGGCGCTGCGGGAACGGGCACTGCGGGAGTGCGCGCGTCCGGAACTGACGGCGCGGGAACGCGCGCGCCATACGGAACTAATAACGAGCAGCTGCCTGAGCGATTGCAGGAGGCGCTGCGCCGTCTGGTGTTCGATTTCGGCACGGAGTCGGAGCTTTCGCGGCGGCAGGAAATTCGCCGCATCAAGCAGGCGCACCAATTTTGGCGCGGGCTGCAATACCTCTGGTGGGACGAGCGCGACCAGAACTGGCACTTGCCATTCGAGCAGAAAATGATGGAGGGCAGCTCGCTCGAAGACCTACCGCGCTACGAGTTCGTCACCAATATTTATCAGGCGTTTGGGCTGTCGCTGATCGCCGTCCTTTCGCAGGACGTGCCGCGCGTGCGATTTTTCCCGGCGTCGGCGCAGGCGGAAGAAGATGTGGCGGCGGCGAGAGCGGCGACGGAAGTTGCTGGTCTGGTGGAACGCAACAATCGCATCGGGAATTTGATTGGGGATGAAGCGTTCAATTTGTGGACCGATGGGAAGGCTGGCGCGTACGTACGATTTGTGGTCGATGGGCAGCGGTTTGGATTTCATCCTGAGACGGAAATTGGGATGCGCGAAGTGCGCGTCGGCGGGGACGTGTATGTTTGCCCGGACTGCGGGGCGGAGACTGCGGCGGCTATCGAGCGCGCAAATGCGAAGAGGGATCCTTCAGGCGCTACGCGCCTTCAGGATGACAGCGGTTTCGATGGCGCTACGACGAGCACCGGGACAGCTGGGGTCTTCGGCGAGGGCGAGGAGACGCCGAAGCTAGGTTCGGCGTCAAACAGCGGCGCCGAGCCGCCGCACTCCACAGGAGCGATTTCCGGTGGCAATTCGCGCCAGGAGAAGACTGATCCTTCGGTCGCCTTGCTCCATCAGGACGACAATCCCGATCGGATTGTCGCGTGCGCGGAGTGCGGGGCGCTGCTGAGCGAGGAAGATTTTGTGGCGGCGGAGACGATTACTGTGCCTGCGGCGCAGACGCGGCTGCGCGTGCCGAATGGGCAAGAGGTGATCACGATTGTGGGCGGGCTGGAACTGAAGACTCCTCCATGGGCCAACGAGATGGCCGAGTATCCGTATCTGCAATGGAACATGGAAGTGCATAAGGCGCGGCTGCGCGCGGCGTATCCGCACGCGGCGGACAAAATCGGATCGCCGGTGGCGGCGAGCATGCAGGAGTACGAACGCCTGGCGCGGCTGGCGCAATCGCAGGGCGGGCCGATGACCGAAGGCGGCGATTACAACATCAACTTGATCACGTTTCAGCGAACGTGGCTGCGTCCCTGGGCGTTTTTCGCGCTGGATGATAAAGCGCTGCGCGACGAGCTGCTGCAGCTGTTTCCTGATGGCGCGTATGCGGCGTTCGCGGGGGACGTCTACTGCGAATCGCGCAACGAAAATATGGACGATCACTGGCGCGTGCTGCACGCGCTGCCGGGCGATGGATCGAGCGGGCGTCCGGCGCTGGGCGATGCGCTGATCAGCGTGCAGGAGCGTTTCAACACGCTGTCGAATTTGCAGATTGAAACGTACGAGTACGGCATTCCGCCGATTTACGCGGATAGCGAAGTGCTCGATTTCGATTCGCTGCAGAGCCAGACGGCCGAGCCGGGCGCACACTATCCCGCGCGCGCTAAGCCGGGGCAATCTCTGGCGTCCGGATTTTTTCAGCCGGAAGCTGCGAGCGTCCCGCCAGATCTTGCCGAGCACGCCGCGAATTTGATGGGACCGGTTGCGCAGTTTTTGACCGGGGCGTTTCCCGCGCTTTTTGGCGGCGCGATGAGCAACAACGACACGGCAGCGGGCTACTCGATGGCGCGCGATCAGGCCATGGGGCGCATCGGGCTGGTATGGCGTCGGATGAAGTTTTTCCACGCCGATGTGATGGGGCTGGCGGTCGATTGCTTCCGCAGGAATCGTCCGAACGATGTGGAAGTGACGCTGCTGGGAGCGGGCGCGGCATTCGAGTCGAAATGGATTCACCTGGCCGATCTGAAGGGCAATCTCTTCAGCTATCCGGAGACGGACGAACAGTATCCGACGCTTTGGGCGCAGCAGCGCGGCGTGTTGCTGCAACTGATGGGCAGCCCCGATCCGCAGATTCAGGCGATGCTCTCGAATCCGGAAAATCTGGCGCTGGCGAAGCGGCTGATCGGGCTGGAGGAGTTGGTGATTCCGGACGAGGAGTCGCGCACGAAACAGTATCGAGAGATCGCGCAGATGGTGGGCGAAGCACCGATCGTGGCGCGGTCGAATGGGTCTTCGAATGTCATCCCGAACCCAGCGCCAACGCCGTCGGTCGGCGCTGGTGGTGAGGGATCTGCGGTATCCGGCGCGAACGAGAATCAGAAGCAGGTTCCTCGAACTCCGCCGCGCGCGCCCGCTAGCGCGGGCGAAGAAAAGTCCACGCGCGACTCCGCTCGGAATGACAACGCGTGGGTAAGCCGGGAAGATATCGAACTCACGCTGCCGAGCATCATGCCGGACCAATTCGCGGATAACCACGCCGTGGAACTGGAGGCGTGCATGCGGTGGTTTTCGTCCGATGCTGGACAGGTGGCGAAGATTGAAGCACCTGCTGGATACGCAAACGTTCGCGCACATGCGATGTTTCACCGCGAGTATTTGCTGAAGCAGCAGCAACAAGCCGCACAGGAGCAGCAAGTCGCCGCTCCAACGACGCGAGCTCGGCGATAGTTTGTTTGGCTGCGTTGTGGAGACGCCGAATCGAGCTTCGACGTCAGGCAGCGGCGGCAAGCCGCCGCACTCCACAGGTGCTGCGCGTTGCACTAATCAGTTGCTACGCAGAGGCAATTCGCGGGAGTTGCTGGGTCATGCAGTGGATGGTGCCGAGGCCGAGGACCAGGTCGCGGCAGTAGATGGGCACGATTTCGCGGGTGGGGAAGAGCGCGGCGAGGGTATTGAGGGCGACGCGGTCGGCGGGATCGTTGAACACCGGCACGAGCACGATTTGATTGGCGATATAGAAATTGGCGTAACTGGCGGGCAGGCGCTGGCCGGCGAACCAGACGGGTTTCGGCATGGGCAAAGTTTCGATGCGCAGCTCGCGTCCATCCTGATCGCGCATGCCGCGCAGCAGCGCGAGATTTTCCTGCAGCGCTTCGTAATTCTGCTCAGCGGGATCTTCCTCGACGACGGTCACAACGGTACTTGGATCGACGAAGCGCGCGAGGTCGTCGACGTGGCCGTGCGTGTCGTCACCAGCGATGCCGTTGCGCAGCCACAGCACGTTAGTGACGCCCAGGTAGCGGCGAAACATTTCTTGGTAATCTTCGCGAGCGAATCCCGGATTGCGCTGCTGCACGGAGCTGAGCAGACATTCCTCGGTGGTGAGCAGAGAGCCGCGGCCGTTCACGTCGATTGAGCCGCCTTCGAGGACTACGCGGCGGGATTTGTGTTCGGGCTGGACGACGCGCTGTTTCATTATGCGGTTGGCGCGTTCGACTGCGCGGGCATCTTTTTTGTGATCGCTGTATTTGGCCCAGCCGTTGAAGGCGAAATTCAGCAGGGTGCGCTCGCCGGATTGATTCGCGACGGCGATGGGACCGGAATCGCGCATCCAGCCGCGGTCGGTGGGGACGCGCAGAAACGTGATGGCGTGCAAATCGGCGCCGGATTTGCGCAGGATTTTTTTTGCTTCGGATTCGGCGGCGGCGTTTTCCACGAGCAGCAGCACGCGTTCCACGCGCGCCAGGTGGCGAACGATTTCCGCGAAGGCCCACGGAATCGGCGCGAATTTGCCGGGCCAGTCGGTTTTTTCGTGGGGCCAGCCGAGCCATGTGGCTTCGTGCGGCTCCCATTCAGCGGGCATGTGGAAGCATTGCGCAGGATCGAGGCGCGGCGGCGTTTCGGAATGAGCGGCGGTTCGTTTGCGCATGATCGTTCGTGTGGGCATCGCCGGCGCGCGTTAGCCCCGAAGACGCTGGCCCGAAAGGCCAGCGCTACACAACGATCGCCAAAATCGGATCGTCACTTGGCGAGCCACCTGTTGAGGATGGGTTGGTAGGCGTCGATGCGGCGGTCGCGGAGAAATGGCCAGTTGCGGCGCGTGTCTTCGCTTTTCGCGGGATCGCATTCGGCGAGCAGAATTTCTTCTTTGTTGGTGGACGCTTCGGCAATCACGCGTCCGAAAGGGTCGGCCACAAACGAGCCGCCCCAAAATTCGATTCCCAGATCGCCCGCCTGCGGATTGCCTTCGAAGCCGACGCGGTTGGCGACCGCGACGAAAACTCCATTGGCAATGGCGTGGCCGCGCTGGATGGTGCGCCAGGCGTCGAGCTGCGACGCGCCGAATTCTTCTTTTTCAGCGGGATGCCAGCCAATGCTCGTAGGATAAAAAATCACTTGCGCGCCGGCCAGCGAAATCAGGCGCGCGCCTTCGGGATACCATTGATCCCAGCAGATCTGTACGCCGATGCGGCCGAAACGAGTGTCAAAGGTGGGAAAGCCAAGATCGCCGGGCGTGAAATAAAACTTTTCGTAGTACAGAGGGTCGTCGGGAATATGCATTTTGCGGTAGATGCCGAGGAACGAGCCATCGGCATCGATCACCGCGCAGGAATTGTGGTACAAACCCGCGGCTCGGCGTTCGAAAATGGACGCAACGATGGCTACTTTATTCGCGCGGGCCACTTTCGAAAGCGCGTCGGTAGCGGGACCGGGAATCGGTTCGGCGAGATTGAAAAGGTCGGCGCTTTCCGTGCGGCAGAAATATTCGCCCAGGAAAAGTTCGTGGGTGCAGACGATCTGCGCGCCCTGTTTCGCGGCTTCTTGAATATTGGAAACGGCGCGCGCGAGATTTTCGGCGGCGTTGCGCGTGGAACGCATTTGCAGCAGGCCGAGCACAAATTTGTCGGTGATGGCGGTGCCCATGCGCACATCGTACCACGAGGGCGCGGGCCGGTGATTGTAGAGAGGCGTAGCAGGTGCAATCAGCGGCTAGGGTAATGTCATTCTGAGTCCCGGATCTGGAGCGACGAATTTCTCGTAATCTGACGCACGGGAGAAAGAGGGATTCTTCGTCGCTTTGCTCTCCGATTTCGGGAAAGCGGTGTGCGCGGGGGCTATAGCGCGCGTTCGATGTTGCGCGAGTGCTTGGACGCGCTGTAGGCGTCCGCCATGGCCGGCGGCGGGGCGACCAGACGAATCACGTGCTGCAGGCGCTCAGGCTTGAAAGGCTTTGCCATGCAGACCACCGCGCCCATTTCGTGGCTCGCGGAATAATCGGCGGGCGACGCTGAGCGCGTCAGCAAAATTACCGGGACGCGCTGCAGGCGATCGTTGCGCTTAATAATCAGGCAGAGATCGTGGCCGGACATGTCTTCGCATTCTACTTCGGCGATGAAGACGGCCGGCACGGTGGTTTTCAGCACTTCGAGCGCGTCCTGCGCGGTGGGCACGGTAACGACCGTGTAGCCGTCTTGCTGCAGCATGTTGCGCAGCGTTTCCGCGCTGCGAGCATCCGGCTCGACCGCGAGGACCACAGACTGATGTCGTTGCTGAGCGTGACCCGTGGCGTGCGCTTCCGCGGACGCAGGATCGAATGCGTTTCCTGATTTGCGTTCCCCGCGGGAGTCGACCCTTGCCGCCAGGAACTGAATGCCGATCGAGAATTTTCCTCCCGGCGCTTGCGTGACGCGAACCACTTCCGCCGACTGCGCCTGATTCAGTGCGTTGGATGAATTCGAATACGGAAATGTGACGCTGAGCTGCTGCCCCTTCCAGTAACCGGCGCGATCCGCGGCAACCTGCAGTCCGTCGCGCGAGACGTCCAATGTCATGCACACTTCCTCGAATGGCTCCGGAGCGTTCACAGCGCGCAGGTGGACCTGCGCGGAAATTTTGGCGCGCCTGCGGCGGCGGCGCTCGACGGCCGAGCGCGAGACCTTCGCTGCACCTGCTTCGGATTTCTGAGTGCTGTCCGCGGAGACTGCTGTGATGGTGTCCATGCTCGCTTCCTCAGTGCTTGTCGCGCCCGCTTGGCAACCCCGGTCTGGGTTCCGGAGTCTCTGCCCGCGTGACATATATTGGCGGCGGGGG
>Ga0307374_10004124_pt1 | contig 24379 bp, 23 predicted proteins | sample OX3MG_FD_202532 | JGI IMG/M metagenome (GOLD analysis project Ga0307374, IMG submission 202532) | Soil microbial communities from Risofladan, Vaasa, Finland - OX-3 | ecosystem: Environmental > Terrestrial > Soil > Coastal area > Acid sulfate soil | place: Finland: Risofladan, Vaasa | collected... | reverse complement strand
ACGGCGCCCTTGCCCGTCTTGTCCATCCCGTCGTACTCGGCCAGGATCCGCGCCTTGTACGCCGCGGAGTAGCTCCGGGGCCGGGTGCGTTCCCGTCCCTCCGTCGCGGCCTCGCTGACCGTGCCGCGCGACGCGGCGCGGCTCTCCACGCTCACCGGCTCTGCCATGGCTCACCTCTCCGCTGCCGCCCCTGCCTCCAACATTTCGGGTCAGCTATCTGCCTCATCCATGGTAGACACAGAGGGGGGGTCAAGCGCCGGCGTGGCCGCCCGTGGCCCAGGTCCGCCCGTCGAGCCTGATGACCGGGTCCGCATGAGCGTTGGTGGCGTCAATGGTGTTGGTCGGCTCTACCACGGCCAGCTGGAGGCGGCTGGTGCCGACGAGCGCAGTCACCGTCCCCTGACCGCCGCCCCTGGGGGCGGAGCGGTCGCAGCTATGGCGGTCGATCAGACTCACAGGATCGGAGGCGGTGGCGGGGACGTGGAGGGTGTCGGTGGGCTCGTCGACGGAGAGTCCCCGGGCTCCGCGACCCGGCAGCACACGAACTGGCTTCCGGCCACAGCGGCTGGGCGCCGATGCGGTGCCGCTCTTCCCGTTGAGTACCGAGATGTCGTTGGGGAGCTCGGCAGCGAGGTCGCGGCTGTCGGTGTCGGCATCCACGCCCCGCCCACCCGATATATTGTCGACCGCGCCCGTCGTGAGCCTGCGCCCGCACCCTGGGATTTCGGCGGCGGCCCAGGTCGTGGCGTCGGCCACTGGCAGCGTGCTGGCACCGTCCTCGGCGACGTCCACGGAGTCGGTCTGCGGGCCGACCGCGATGGCGGACGAATGCTGTCTGATGGCGAGGGGCAGTGGGCCATCGGCACCCGGCCGGGGTCGGGTCCGTGCAGGTCCAGGAGTGGGGGCCGATCCTGACGCTCAGCCGTGGTGGGCGCCGTCGCATATCCGGGTGCGGGGTCGAGGGTCGGAAACTCCGGATCCAGGCCAACCGCTCCCGTGGTCGGACTGGTCTGATGTCCGCGGGTGCGGGCCGCAGCACACGTGCGGCCGGTGCGGTGCCGGCGCCGACGGACCGCACCCTGTCGGCTGATCCATCCGCGATGCTGCCGATGCGATTCTGTCCCGAGATCCCCGAGGGATACCGCCCGACCGCGACCTCGGGGCGTGTCACCCGGGCGGTCGCGAGGAGCGCCGAACCGGACAGTGCGGAGAGTGCGAGTGCGCTCAGCGACGCCGTGAGAGCTGAGGCAGCCGATGCCAGCCGGCCGATCCTCGTTGACCTCGAGCGGACCGGGTGGCGCCGGTGCAGGAGGTGGAGCGTCGGCATGCAGGAAGCCTCAACCATCGAGGCGCCCGCTCACCCCGAGGTGGGGTGCCCTGACCGGCGCCGCCGCCGGCGACCGTGTCGGGCGCCGGCACGCGCGCGGCAGGCCCGGCGGCGGGCGGCGCGGAGCGGACTCCCCACCCACGTGCGCAGCGCCCAAACCCGACGTCGCGGTCGACCAGCTGAGCGCTCCATGGCGGGCCGAGGTCGGGAGGAACCCAGATGGACGGACAGGCGCCGGCCGCAGAGCGTGTGAATGCGATCCCACCTCGGCCAGGCCCCTGCCGGAGCACGGTCCATGTGGCGGCCCATCCAGCGACCGGCCGGAGGCGGCCGACCGGGACGGGCGCCGCGTCCTGCTCCGAGTGCACCGGCCGAGCGGCTGGGTCGTGTCGACGGTTTGCCCTTGGGCCCATGGCCCCGGTATCCTCGGCGATGAGAGGTCAGACGTGAAGCGGCGCCCGCCGATGTAGCTCAGTTGGTAGAGCAGCGGTTTCGTAAACCGCAGGTCAGGGGTTCGAGTCCCCTCGTCGGCTCCACATAAACCCCAGCAGTCAAGCCGATTCATCGCTACACCGCTTCGGTGGCCACCGAATGACATTCGCAGGAATGTGGCAAAGTTGTGGCAATTGGATCCCGGAAAGCTGTAGACTCACCGCGACATCCAGCGGTGGGATCGGAGGCGGCGAGTGGCGCGAACGGCGAAGCCCGAATGGGGCCGTGGCAGCGTCTACCGAGTGCGGCGTGGCAGTCGGATGCTCTGGGCCGGGCGCCTGCCGCCGATCCGTGATCTGACTCGCCCGGAGGCACCTCCGAAACGTCCGATCGTCTACGCGAAGACTCAAGCCGAAGCGACGGCCAAACTCGATGCCCTGCGCGCCCGGTACCGTCGGTGGGGACCGGGCGGGCCCCAACTGCTCGGACCGTTCCTGGACGGGTGGCTACAAGGGAAGGAAGCTGGCCTGAAGCCCCGGACGTGGCTGCGATACCGGGACTGCGTGGCCAAGGTGCCCTCGACGCTGCGCGCGATGGCGATGACGGATGTGACGGCGCAGGATATCAACGGACTCCTTCACCGGCTGGCGCCGCCCGTCGGCACGCTGGCTGCGGGGAGCCGACGGATGGTACGCGACGTGCTCCGGACCGCCTACAACGATGCGATCAAGCAGCGGCTGGCCGATTACAATCCGGTGGCCGCGGCGTACCCGATCAAGACCCCGAGCCGGCAGACGCCCGTCATCGAGACGCCGCAGATGCTGGCGGAGTTTGTCCAGGCCGCCGAGGCGTCGTACTACCGCCGGCTGCTGTACTTGGACCTCTTGCTTGGCATCCGACAGGGCGAGCTGCTCGGGCTGCGGTGGCGTGATGTCGACTGGGACGCCGGGGTGATGCGGATCGAGCGGCAGATCCAGCGGTGGACGAAGAGCGGCGTCGAGCGGTACGTCCGCGAGCATCCACGGGAGCACCTCGAGGCTTGGGGCGGGTTGGTTGTGGTGGAGCTGAAGACCGGCCAGAAGGCGATTCGGTCGGTACACCTGCCCGTCCCCGCCCTCGCCCTCCTGCACGAACAGCAGGCCGAGGCTGCCACGTTGGGCTACGCTAGCCGGGACGACTTCGTGTTCACGAGCCCGTCCGGCTATCCGCTCGACGCGTCCAATCTCCGGCGAGCCTGGCGCAAGGTTCGGGATCAGGCCGGCCTTGCCTCCGAGATGCGGTTTCATGACCTGCGCCACTCATTCGGGACCCTGGCCGCCGCCGCCGGTGTGACTATCCGCGACTTGACGGTTACGATGGGCTGGTCTCAGAGCCGGATGGTCGACCGGTACGTCCGGTCAACGCGTGCCGGAGCGACCTTCGCGACGAAAGCCGTCGCGGACTTGTGGCCGGGTCAGGCGACCAGGGTCACGTCACCCGGCGACGCAGGCGAGGTCGGCGCTGGCGGCAAGGACCCGTGAGCGAGAAGGAATGCAAGCTCGTATCGGGGGACGCGCCGAGTTCCGAGGTTGAAGCTGGGAATCTGACCCCGCTCCATCGCGACGTACGTTTGCGAGAGGCCCAGGCCGAGCACGGTGGCAGTTTCCTTCGGGGTAAGAGTTGGGTGGTCGTGCCCGACTAGGCGCGAGATGTAGTCGTTGACGACTTCCACACCGTCCTCGAGAAACGAACTCCTTCCGTCCCGACCGTTCATGAATTCAACCTAGCACACATCGCTTTTCGAGAAGGTTTGGCCCAATTGGGTCGTGGCCTGCTGCCGTGCGCGAACTGACTGTGACGCCCTCGGCGGACTTCACTGTGCGATCGAAACGGCGTATCCTCACGCCCCGCGTTGCTGGTAATTCAGGACGTCTAGAACCGGGGGTCGGGAAGGGCTCTTTTCCATGGAACGTTTGGGTCGAACTGCCAACACCGGCTTTCAGACCTGGGCGTGGCCATCTGAAATGGGTGCGATGGGACGCGCGGAGTTCAGAACATGAGGGATAGCGTCCAAGGCTGAGGCAGCAGACCGCCCCGGGTAGCTGTCAACGGTGGCGGTCAACGTCACCGACGCTCGCTCAACCGGCGGAGATCACACGAACTGGTAACAAGCTGGGCCACCATGCCCACTGCTTTCAAGAGCCGGCGCAGAGGGAAGCCGGGGCTGACTCTCGCCGCGGCGACCAAAGGGACTCTCGGGAAGGGTGTAACGTCAGACGTAGCGAGGGTCCGAGGCCTTCTGCCTTTCCTGAACAGAACGAGAACAGACGAGACGGCAACGTCAGGAGACGAGCCCACCCACCAAAAAACGGACCCCAGGTGGCGCTGGAACGCCACGGGGCCCTGACCCGAACGCCCGTCAGTCACCCCCTTACGACGAGATTACGGATGGCACGTCGAGCTATGCCCCAGTCTACCCGCCCGCCCGAGCGCCGGTCCACCCGGCGCGACCCGCCGCCGCTCCCCCGGCTGGCGGTGTCGCTCCGCGATGCCGGGTTCGAGTTGGGGGTGTCGGTGGACACGTTGAGGCCGGCGATCGCCTCGGGCGAGCTGCGGGTGGCCCGGATGCGGGGCCGGGTCCTCGTGCCGACCCGCGAGCTGGCCAGGTATCTGGCCGCGCGGACGGAGGACCCCCGGTGACGTCCCGCCGCCTGCCAGCCGACCGGCTCCGCGACTCGGCCTGCCATCTGCTGGCGGCGGAGGACGCGGCGGCGGCGATCGGGGTGTCGCGCGCGTGGCTCTACGCGCAGGTGCTCCAGCCTGGCCGGATCACACCGGTCATCCTCGGTCCTCGCTGCCACCTCATCGCGGTGACGGCCCTGCAGGCATGGCTCGACGCCGAGGCGACGCGGACGATGGCCGAGCGGACGGCGCGGTGATGGCGCGCCACCCGAAGCCGCCGCCGACCCGGCGCCAGGAGGAGGTCTGGTGGACCGCCGTCGGCGGCGTGATCGCCTTCGGCTGGGGCGTTGGGGACGGGGTGCTCTGGGTGGCGGGAGGGGACCCCCGCCGGACCCCCGGCGGCGCCCTCCGCGCGATCGGCGTGGCGATCGGCGCCGCCATCCGCGGCCAGCGTGGGGGGGACCTCGTCACCTGGCTGTGGAACCCGGCCCGGTCGCCGTCGCGCCCGCTACTGGTCGTCGCCCTCGTCGCGCTCGTGGTGACGCTGCTGGCGCTGGGCACGCTGGGGCGGCGTCTCCGCCGGGTCGTTCGCCGCCGCCGGTCGGTGTCGGGCTGGGGCGGAGCGGCCTCGCCCGCTGATGCCGGCGGCGGCTCCGGTCCGTCGCTCGACCAGTGGCTGGCCCGCGTGCAGTCGCAGGACGAGGCGTGATGGCCCATGGGACCGGGCGGGACGCGGTCCCTCATCGGGCCGGCGCCGGTTGCCGAGCGCACGCCCTCCGGCGTCCGGCTGCCGCCGCCGGGCTGCTGGCGAGCCGGCTGCTTCCTCGGGTTCGACCCGGCGGCCCGCTGGGACGCCACCGGCCGGCCGCGGCACGCGCGCTGGTGGGAGGACGTGGTCTGGGGTGGGGCGCGGCGCCTTGGGGGGGCCACCCTGATCGAGGCCACGGCGGGCATGATCGCGGGACCGGGCGCCGGCAAGACTCTCGGGTGGCTCGTGCCGCTGATCTTGACCGCCCAATGGCCGGGACCGGTGGTCGTGGCCTCGACGCGCCTCGACCTCGCCGGGGCCACAGCGCCGGCCCGGAGCCGTCTCGGCTCGGTCAGCGTCCTCGATTGGCGTGGGCCGCTGGCCCGGGCCAGCGGCCTGCCTCGCGTGCGCTGGTCGCTCCTCGACGGCTGCGCCGACGCGGGGATCGCGCTCGATCGGGCCGAGCAGCTCGTCGACACGGTGGAGCTGGGGAGCCAGCGCGACAAGCCGATCTGGCGGAGCGGCGCCACCAACGTGGTGGGGCTCTGGCTCCACGCAGCCGCCCTGGAGGGGGCGGGGGTGGACCGCATCGTCCAGTGGGCCCGCGCCGAGGACCTGCAGGAGCCGCAGCGTGTCCTGACCGCCCACGGGAGCCGGGCCGGCTTTGGGGCCGCAGCGGCCGCCCTGATGGGCGCCGCGGGGGAAACCCGCGCGGGCGTGATCGCCACCGCGTCCCCCGCCCTGGCGGCCGTGGTGACGGACCCCGCCGTCCTCGACGGCTGCACGCCCGGCGCCGGCGACGGGCTGGACCTCGATAAGTTCCTGGCCGCAGCCCACACCCTGTACCTGTGCGATCGGGCCACCGGCACGGTCTCGAAGTGCGCACCGCTCACCGTGGCGCTCGTCAGCGCCCTGGTGGAGCGCGCGGAACACCGGGCGGATGCCTCGCTCCACCACCGCTGCGACCCGCCCCTCCTGATCGTCCTGGACGAGATCGCCAACATCAGCCCCCTGCCGGGCCTGGTGTCGCTCCTGAGCCAGGCGCGCGGACACGGGATCACCGTGGTGTGGGCCGCGCAGTCGTGGTCCCAGTTGACCGAGCGGTGGGGCGTCGCCGGGGCGGCCGCGATCTGGGACACCACGGCGTATCGGCAGGTGGGCGCCGGTCTACGGGACATGGCCTTCCTCACCGACATTTCGACGTCGCTCGGGGAACGGAGCGCGTGGCGTCCGAGCGTCAGCGAGTCGTCCGGCCACGGCGCGGCGGCGCGGGGGGGCCGCTCGAAGAGCTACACGCTCATGGAGACCCCCTACATCACCGCGAGCCACCTAACACGGCTCCCCCCTGGCGCGGCGGTCCTCCTCGGTCGCGAGGGGTGGCGGGTGGTCCGCTTGCCACCCGCGCCGACGATCGAGCCCTTCCGGACGATGGCGAGCTGGCCGCTGACGCCGGCGGACCCGGACCGCGACAGGGCGGCCCACCCCGAGACGGTCCGGGGCTGGCCCGCCTCGCGGCCGCCACTCCGTGCCCGCTTGGCGCGCTGGTGGGGAGGGTAGAGCCATCAGCGCCGGCGCCCGCACTCCCGTCGCGTGTGGGGCGACTTGTCACCCGTCCGCGCCACCCAGACGGCCGCGTCCCCGCACCGTCGTCGCGGGTTGCCAGAGGGTGGTCGCGGGTGTGGCCGCGCGGTCGCCTGCCGCCGCGGCGGCGGCTTGAGCAAGTGTCGGCGATCGGTGAGACGATGCGTGCCGCAGCGATGACGCCATGACCGTGAGGGTGGTCGTCGCGACCGTCGCCGCCAGAGCGCCGCGCAGCTGGGGACGCGTGAAGCCGTTGCCACCCGAGCGCGCCTCCCACGGTGCGATCGTGGAGGATGTCGCGGCTGATGCGCGCGACTCCTGGCACGGGATGGCGGACGATGCGCGCCTCGCGGTCCAGAGTCTCCGTCGCGGGTGGAGGCGTCGCCATGGCCACCGCTGACCGCGAGCTGGCCGAGTGGCTGCACCAGTGGCGCCGTGACTGGCCCCACCTGGCCGAGCCCCTGCTGCCATGCTGGCCACACCACACCGGCACCACCGCCGAGCTGGCGGACCTGCGCCGCGCCTTTGTACACGGGACGTCACCCGGCGACCACGAACCTATCGGTGAGCCGACGCCGCCGATCACAGGTTCGCTCTTGCACGCCTGCTGGCAGGCGGAGCAAGCGGGCAATCGCTGGCGCGCCGACTTCGCCCGTTGTCGTGGGGCCGAGGTGTGCGCCCGCGCCCACGCGGCGGCGTGGGTCGCCGCCGAGGACGTGCAGTGGAAGGTGATCGCCGACGGGCTGGGGGGAACTGGGAGTGGGGACGAGGGACCGGTCTCCGCCCGCACGGCCGGTGTCGACCGCGGCGACGGGGACTCGGTGCCCGTGGCGCCCATCACAGCGGCGGACCCGTGGTGATCCACGCAGTGGCGGCAGACGTCGCCGGTGGCTTCAGCCTTTTCGGGATCGCGGTAGGGGCCGACCCCCACCGCGATCACAGCGGGGAATTTCAGGGAGTGGGGTCTCGATCTTGGTACCCTTGGGAGAAGGCGGATACCAGATGCTGCGGTCGACCACTGCTCCACGCACGATATCTCGGACTCGGGCCCGACACGCGGTGACGAGATGGAGACCCCACTTTTCAGAGATCCGTAGCAGTGGTGCCAGACGTCGCTCAGCGTGAGCGAGGACGAGCCTCAGCGGCGCCTTGACCCCACCGCCCTGCACGTGCGGCCGGGAGGCCCCCCTTGAGCACGACGAGGCCTGGGTGGAGTCGTCCCCGGCGGCTGAGCCCGGTCAGTGCGCGCCCAGGCCAGGGCCGCGCCGCCCGGCGTCACGACCGGCCCCGTCGCCAGCGGCTGATGGGCGGATGGTGCCGCCCCCGGTGGTAGGTCAGGCGGTGACCTCTCCGGCACTGGCTCCTGCCCCTTCCGGGCCGAGGACCACCGGGGCCGGCGAGGACACGGGGTGGTGACCCCGTTCGTGCCGGCCGTCAGCGAACAAATGTACTATGGCCCCTGGATGGTCCGCTATGCACGCCCGATTCGAGCTAGGTCCTGACAAAGTGGCGCCGCTGGAGCGGCCGCCCACGTCGGGGCAGGCATCCGCGTACTGGGCATGCGCGGCCGCCTGCGTCGGCGTGTACCGTGACCGGACGATGCCGGTCATGACTCAGCCGAGCCTTCGGGCCCTGTCTCCCGACGACCCTCGCGTGGTGGCGCCACTGGCGACGATCCGGGAGGCGGCCACCTACCTCGGAGTTGGCGTGTCGACCTTCCATAGCTGGGCGCGCGGCTATGAACGGCGGCGTGGAGAGGGCCGGGTGACCGTCGCGCCCTCTATGGTGTCGGCTCTCCCTGCCGCCGGGGCCGGGCGGGCGGTTCCCTTCATCGGGCTCGCGGAAGGGTACGTGCTGCAGGCGTTCCGGCTCGCGGGCGTTCCGCTCCAGCGCATCCGTCCGGCCCTGGGGCGGCTCGCAAGAGAGATCGGAGTGCCGCATGCGCTGGCGAGCCGCCACCTCTACACGGACGGGTGCGAGGTGCTCTACCACTACGCCGCGCACGCGGGGGACGACGTCGTGCGTTCCCTGACCGTGGTGCGATCGGGCCAGAACGTGTTCCCCGAGATCGTGGACCAGTACCTCTCTCGGGTCACCTGGGACGCGGAGGATTGGCCCTGGCTTCTGCACCTCCCTGCTTTCCACCACGCGACCGTCGTGGTGGACATGAAGCGCGCCTTCGGCCGCCCGATGCTGGAGCACGGCGGAGCGCGCGTAGAGGACATCGGGGACCGGTTCCGCGGGGGAGACGGGCTGGAAGCGATCGCCGTGGACTTCGGGGTTCCGCTCGAGGAGTGCGAAGACGTGGTCCGTGTCGCCATCGCCGCCCGACCAGCCGCCTGAGTTCTTCCTCGACCGGAGCCTGGGGCGTCTCCAGGTTCCTGCTCTGTTGCGAGCCGCTGGTTGGCGCCTGCGCACGATGACCGAGGTCTACGGGGAGGCAGCGGCCCAGCAACTTCCCGATGCCCAGTGGCTCTCAGATGCGGGCGCTCACGACTGGGTCGTCTTGCACAAGGACACGGCGATCGCGCGGCTGCACCAGGGGCAGCCCGGACCCGAGCCGGCGGCGCTCATCGCTGCCCAGGTGCGCTACTTTTGCCTGATGAGCGCCCGGCTGACGCCGCGGCGCAGGCAGAGCGGTTCCTCCGCCAGCGAGGGCAGATCGAACGGAGCATCCGGACCGAGTGGGGGCCCTATGTCTACGGCCTCTATGCCCGTGGGCTGCGCCGGATCTGGCCACCGTGACCGAGACAATGACGGACGGCTCCGATCAAGTGGAAACCCCCTTTCCTACTCGTACACGGACCTTGGCTCAACCCCGGGGCGCACGGGAGACAACGCGCCCCGCCACCACCGTGGCGATCACCCGGTCGCGCTCCACCACCGTCAGGTCACACCAGAACCCCGGGCGCAGGCGGCCGGCGTCCCGCTCCGTGCCGCCGGCGAAGGCGACGCCGGCGGTGTAGGCGGCGAGGGCCGCGCCCCTGCTGATCGCCAGCTCGGAGTACCAGCCGGTGCGGCATCGCCAGTTGGTGGCCGCGTCGATGCCCAGCAGCGGCGCGGGGTCATCGACCGGGGCATCGGACCCGAAGGCGAGCCGCGCCCCGGCGGCCAAGAGCGGCTGCCAGGCGTAGGCGTGGGCCGCCCGATCCCCCCAATACTGGTCCGCCAGCCCGCGGTCCGACACCGCGTGGAGCGGCTGCATCGAGGCGATGACGCCGAGGGCGTGAAATCGGTGGACATCGGCCGGGTCCACACACTGGACGTGCTCGATACGCGGACGCCATCCCGTACCACTGTGTGCGTGCGGGGCGAGGGCATCGAGGGCCCTCCGTACCGCCGCGTCGCCGATGGCGTGGAGGCAGACGTTGAGATTGGCGGCCCGGCACCCGTCGACCAAGGCCGTCAGGTCGGACGAGGAGAGCCGTTGGACCCCGGACCCATCCAGCATCTCCGCGGTCTGGCTTCCCAGAGATCCGTCGAGGAATCCCTTCACTCCTACGAGCCAGAGCCAGGGATCGCCGAACCCGGTTGCGACTCGGAGCTGGGCGGCGACGGCCAGGTCCGCGGCCGGCATGATGTAACCGACCCGCAGCGGCAGGTGGCCCCGCTGTCGCAGGCGCTGGAGGGCGGCGAAGATGCGGGCATCATCGATGGCATGCACGGTGGTCAGCCCCACCCGGCTGAGGCGCCGAAGGGCCAGGACGAGCGCCCGGTCGAGGGCGGGGCCGTCCAGCTCGGGGGTCAGTCGTGCAACGAGGCCGATGGCCCGCTCGCGGAGGATCCCGGAGGGCGCGCCGTCCGGGCCGCGGTCGATCAGGCCACCGGGCGGGTTCGGGGTCTCGGCCCCGATCCCGGCGGCGGCGAGCGCGGCCGAGTTGACCCAGGCCGCGTGCCCGTCGCGCCGCACGAGCAGCGCAGGTCGTCCCCTCGTCGCACGATCGAGGGCTTGTCGCTCCGGCCACACCGGCACCCGCCAGCGGTCCTCCGACCACCCCTCCCCCAGCACCCAGGCCCCGTTGGGCAGGGCGTCGGACCACCGCCGGACCAAGGCCAGCGTCGTTTCCAGGGACCGAGCCCCGCCCAGGCGGCAGCTGCTGTCCTGCGCGGCCAGCTCTCCGAGATGGAGATGTGCGTCCCCGAGGCCGGGAAGGGTGCGCCCACTCAGCTCGACGATCTCGGCCCCAGCCCCGGCCGCGGCGCGCGCGCCTAGCCCGACCGCCAGGATCCGCCCGCCGCCATCGGCTGCGACCTCGGGTCGGCAACCCGCAAAAAGCGTGATCCCTGTCACGGTCCCACCCTTGCCGACCGATGGTCGCACGGCCACGGCCTCAGCCGCTGAGCGACCAGTCTTGCGGGTCCACGAACTGGAGCGGATTCTGCGGGATCACCCCGTGGAGAGTGGGCGCGATCTCACTCAGCGCGTAGTCCGCGGTCGGGAACCAGATCACGGGCAGCTGCTTGGCCACGTTGGCTTCGTACCGGTACATGGGGGCAAGCCCGCTCTCCAGATGGGTGGCGTTGATTGCAGCGTCCGTAGCCGGGCTGGAGTAGGCGCCGCCATTGGCGGCCGCGCCGGTGGCGAACAGCAGCTCGCCCGACGGGTAGTCCCCGAAGATCCAGGATCCTCCGGGGGTGCCGTAGTCCAGCATCTGCCAGCTGCAGTTCTGGCCCGTGGCACGGTGACAGGGTGCGACGTCGCCGTAGACCGTGGATTCCGGAGCCGACTGCACTCCGAGCTGGATCCCGGCCTGGCTCATATCGGACTTGAGGACCTCCATCTCCTGGGTCATGGAGATGAAGCCACCCCCGTACCGAAGCTGGAAGCTGAGCCCGGCGCCGGCCCGGATCCCGGCTCCGCACTCACCCGGCCCGGTGCCCGGCCTCGCGCACGTGGTGGTCCCGCCCTGGTGGATCGCCCACCCGTGCGCGGCGAGCAGGGCGCGGGCGTGGGCGGGGTCGTAGGGGTAGATCCAGTGACGCTCGACCCGGCTCAGCAGCGCGCTCACGGGCTGGGTCGGCACCGGCCCGTAGGTCGGGTAGCCGTAGCCGGCCAGGATGTGCCGGATGATCCCCGGCTGGTCCACCAGCGACTGGATCGCCTGGCGCACATAGAGCTGGCGGAACATCGGCCCCACCTGCGGGTTGCGGAAGTTGATGTCAATGTAGGTAATGGACCAGCTCACCCAGGGGGCCAGGGTGTACCCCTTGCTGCGGAAGTACGTTCGCAGGGCAAGGTCCTGGGAGGGCAGGTAGCCATAGTCGAGCCCGCCGGCGCGGAGGGTGTCGAACTCGGCCTGGTCGCTGGTGAAGGGAACCTCCCGGATGAAGGCCACATGGGGCTGGTCGGGGCCTGAGTAGCTGGGATTGGCCCGCAGCACCGCCTCCCCCGTGACCGGTACATAGGAGTCGATCACGAAGGGCCCGTCCACCACCCGCCAGAGGGGATTGCTCCCATAGGTCGACAGCTGCTGGGACTGGTAGCTGAGGAACTGGTAGACCGCGCGCGCTCCCGCTGTCGTTGCCGCGTCATTGCCGACCGGCGCGTGGGCGGAGGTCCGATCCCAAGCATGCTGGGGGATGGGAGAGATGAGCGACAGCTCGTTGCCGATCAGCCAGTTGCGGTTGTAGGCGCGGTTGAAGGTGAGGCTGAACGTGTAGCGGCTGGGGAATGCCATCCGGGTGACGTTGTCGGGGAATTCACCGGGCACGTAGAATCCCCAGTTGGCACGCTCGGCACGCACGATCTGCATCCAGAACTTGACGTCAGCGCTGGTGACCGGCGCCCCGTCGGACCAGCGGTAGTGGCGGAGGGTGATGGTGACGGTCCGCCCTCCGTCGGAGAAGATTGGCGGCCGCGCCATGCTCACGCCGTAATTGACCCCGAGTTGGTTGTGGAGACCGAACCGGTACAGGGACGGCCACATCAGGTTGGCGAACTCGAACTCGTTGGGCGCGAATTCGTAAGCCGGGGGTTCAAAGGGGAGGATCCAGTTGGGGGCCGTACCCGGCTGGAGGGCGAAGGTAGCCGTCCCCTGGAAGTGGGCCGCGCTGCCGCCCGCGGCCGCTGTGCCGCAGCCAGCCAGAACGACGGCGGAAACCGCCACCCAGGCCAGGGTGCGGATCGCCCGATGGAAGGCTGCCTGCGACCGGACCATGACCCCTCCCACCACGCCGACTGGGCAACATCAGCCCCTGCTTTCCCCAGGATATGGGGACGGTGGCGGTCGCTAGTCTACCACCGGGCGGGAGCTCTTGGTGGACGTCTTGACCTCGCCCGGCGGGACGCGACCTTGGCCTAGGTGTCCGCGGTGACGGCGACCAAGCAGTGCCGCGGCACTGCCGACACGGCCATCCGCGTCTCCATCACCTGATCCCCTGCCTGGACGCGCGGGTGATGGAGATAGGCAACGGCGGGCTCCGGCCCGCCGTTGCCGTGCAGTTCGCGACCCCCACCGACCGGGGACGGGTCATCGTCGGGGTCCAGGTCGGCAAGCGTGGCAGCGACCAGGGCCAGACCACTCCAATCCTGGCCGAGGTCGAGTAGCGAACCGGGCAGCGCCAGGGGGAGTTTCTGGTCGCTGGCGGCGACACCCAACACGCGGCGATCGACCACGCCACTGCGCAGGGCACGACCTGCTACGCGCCCCTGCGCCGACGACCGCCGCGACTCGCACGCCCCCCGCCGGTGGCGGCCTGGCCCGCGACCGGATGGCCACCGCCGAGACGGACAATGCCGACACCAAGCGCCACCCCGGGCTGGACCACCTGCCGGTGCGCGGCCGGGATCGGGTCCAGGGCAGCGGGAGCCTGATTGCCCTCGCCTACACCATCCTCCAGCGGATCACCCTCGGCGGCTGACCGTGCGCCCGAGCGGGTGGCCTCTGCCCCCCTGCTCCCCACCCTGCTTCGCGACCGCTCCCCTCGGTTCCCCTTCCGCTCCCCGCCTCCGCACGGCCCAGCCAGGAAGCCTCAGTACCTACTAAGGCTCTTCAGTCGCCGCGGCGCCGCTTGAGCACGGGACCGCGAGACTGCTGGTGGGCCCGGTCGCGGGCCTGGCGCTCCATGGCGTTCTCGACCCAGGCCAGGTCGGGCCCGTCCGCGTCGGCCTCGGTCTGGTGGCGGGCCGTCGCAGCCTGGCGCTCCCGCTCCTGGCGGGCGGCATCCCGGGCGGCCTCGAGCGCTGGCCAAGCCTCGGCGCGCTCTTCGGGTGGGACCCGGGCCTCCACCCGCTGCTGGGCCTGAGCCGCCGCGACCTTGGTGGCCTCGGCCGCCTGGGCCCGCTGCCAGGCGGCCGAGGCCCCACCCGCGGCTTGCGCCGTCGCACGGGCCGCCCCGGCCCGCTCGATGGCGGCGTCGGTCGCGAGGACCGCGGCCTGCCAGGTGGCGACGGCCTGGGTGGCGTCCACGGTGACCCGGAGCGTCGCCTCGGCCCCGGCCCGGTCGCCCCGGTCGAGCTGCGCGATCAGCTCGCTCGCCAGCTCCTTGTTTCGGTCGCGGCTGAGCCCGGCGATGATCTGCTCCCGCTGCGCCTCGGGCTTGGGCGCGTCCGCCGCGGGCAGATGGTGCTCGAGGTCGATGGGCCGGGGGCCGGCGAAGTAGAGCGTCGCCGGCTGGCGGCCTCGGGTGAGCGCCGTGTAGCCGAACTGGCTGTCGAGGCTCGCGCGGTCCGCGACCAGAAGGGGGGTATCGACCGTCTCGCCCTGTGCCCGGTGCACGGTCTGCGCGTACCCGTGGGCGATCCACGTCGCCAGGTAGGGCCGTGGCAGCACGACAGCCTCTCCGTCGGGCCGGCGGACGGTGGCCGTCCTACGCATGGGGTCGATCGCCTCCACCTGGACTAGGGTGGAGTTCCGTAGCCCGAGTCGCCGGTCGTTGTGCAGGGCCTGGAGCTGGTCGCCGACCGCGACCTCCAGCTCGCCGACCCGCATGCTCTTGGCCGCCACCCCGCCCCTCTCGACACCCCTTGCCACCAGCGCGGCCCGGATGTGTGTATTCAAGATCGTGCGGTCGCGGTGAGTCGCAACCATGAGAGCGACGGACTCGCCCCGGTCCCGGGCCGCGAGGTAGTCCTGAGCCGCCTGGGCGAGCAGCGCGGCCTTGGCCTGCCGGGTCTCGCCTGCGGCATAGACGATGTGCCCCTCGCGATCGTAGGCGGCGACCGCCTCGGCCACCTGGCCGGCCCGGAGCTGGGCGAGCGCCGCGCGCTCCCACGCCACCACCTGGCGGCGGTTCTCCCGCAGCTCGTAGGTCGGCGCCACGGCCATCAGCTCCGCGGACGGAGCCCGGGGGCCGATCGGCCCGAGCTGGCAGTCGTCACCGACGGCGACGAGCTTGCCGCCCACGGCGGCGACGGCGCGGCGCAGGGTGTCCCAATCGGCGTGGTGGTCGGGGTCCTGGAGCGGGACCACCTCGGCTTCGTCCAGCAGGACGACGCCGCCGTGGGGCAGGCGCTCCTGGCCGGCGTCGCGCGGCCGCTGCCACGACGCGCAGAGGTCCGCCAGCGTCCGGATCCGCGTGGGGTCGGTGAGCCCGATGCCCGTGCCCAGCGCGGCCGCCCGTGCCCCCATCACGGCGGTCGCATAGACCGGGACGCCGCTGGCCTGCCACGCGGCGACGGCCGGCGTGAGCGCGGTGGTCTTGCCGTACCCCGCCGGGGCCGAGAGGATGCTGAGGCCGGCCCCGTCCGTCGTGAGCCCGACCACCGCCGCCACCTGGTCCTCGCCGAGCGGGGCGTCGGGGTGGACCGCGTCGTAGGCCGCCAGGGCGGCGATCACAGCCTCCGGCCGGGCGAGCCCGACCCCGGCGGTCCGGCGCTGCTGGGCGTCGCGCACGATGCCGCGCTCCAGCCGCAGGACCTCGCGCATGGTATAGGCCGTGCCCAGCTCGCCGCTGAGGGCAAAGGTCACGCGTCGACCGGTGGCCAGGCGAATGGCCCGTCGAGCGTGCTCGCCGAGGGCGACGATCTCGCCCGACGCCCCCTGCACCAGCTCGCGCGCCAGCTCCACGGCCCGGTCAATCGCCAGGCCCCGCCGCGCCGCGTTGGCGACGGCCTCGATCGCCTCAGCAAGCCCGAACACGTTGGCCTGCGCGGTGAGCTGGCCCGCGAGCGTGGTCGCCATCGTGGGGGTGAGGGTGGCCTCGGCTGTCGACCGTGGCTGCTGGTGCAGCGCCACCTCAGCCTGCTTGGGCCCGAGGCCGACCGCGGCGCCGGGACCGGCCCACGACGCGAGCAGCTCGGGGGTCTCGTGCCCGGTCTCCTTGGCCGCCCGGGTCTCATGCCCGGCCTGGTCCCGGGCCGCACTGGGGCCGGCGCCGACCACGTCCGCGAGCCCCTTGGCGTCCAACGCCGCCTCGGCCTCGGCTGTGCGCTGGCTGAACGCCTCGACCCAGTCGCGGCGGTCGAGACCCTGGATCTCGGCATGGCCGTTCACCGGCGGGGTCCACTCGATGTGGTACCCGAGCGCGTCGAGCGTCGACGAGAGCCGGGCCCGGAACTCCGCCTGCTCGAGGAAGGCGGTGGGCTTGGCCAGGGCGTGGAGCCGCTTGGAGTCGAGCGTGGTCCAGTGGCCATCGGCGCCCCGGGCGAGGTTCATCACGGTGACATGCGAGTGCAGGTGCGGCTCGCCGCACGGGCACTGCGCGGTGGGCCGGGTGGTCCGGTGGTCGAACTTCACGGCGAACAGCCCGGTGGTCGGGACGTCGTGGATCGTCTCGGGGTAGGGGTCACCGGGGCCGGACGAGGCGTGGCCCCGGCGGGTGGTGCTGGCGTGGGACTCGAGCCACGTGAGGGCCGCCCGAACCGACTCGTCGTGGGCCGCCTCGATCGCTGCGCGCACGCGGTCGTCCGTCGCGAACCCCCAGAGCAGGGAGACCGACTTGCCGGTGGTGAACAAGCCGTCGAGGCCCATCACGCGCGTGCCGCCGGGCTGGCCGCGGGTGAGCGGGGTGCCGGTCACGGGATCCCGGCCGGCCATCAGGGCCTCGTAGACGTCGCGATTCTCGGTGAGGCTCACCAGCCCGGTGAGCCCGAGGGCCGCGGCGCCACGGCCGATCCACTGGCCGGGGGTCTCGCCCGAGGCGGTGTAGTAGCCGAGAATCCGCCCCGTGGCCCGGTCCCGAATCGCGACCGTGGCCGGGTCGATCGCTCGCCCGTCGGGGCCGGCGAGCCCCATCCCGGCCTCCGCCGCGGTGACCGGCCGGAGCTGATCACGGGTGAGGACCGGCCCGGAGCCGATCCGGTAGCCCACGGTGCGGCGGGCCGTGACCGTCACGTGCTGCACGGTCGCGGCGTCCACCGGGGCGCCACCCGCCCGCTGGTAGCCGGTGATGCGGCCGTCGGTGCGGACGGCCGTCACCTGGTCGAGCGCTACCCCCGACCCGTCGGCCCAGCGGAGCCCGGCGACCGGCCCCTGCTGCCGAACTGGACGCACGACGGCGCGCGCGACCTGGCTGCCGTCCGCCAGCGCGTACGCGACAATACGGTTGGGCGCGAACTCACGGTGGAGGCCCAGCTCGGACGGCGTGGCCCTGGCGGCGACACAGCGGAGGTAGTACCCGGGATCTTTGATCGCCGCCCACTCGAACATCACACGGCCCGCCCCACAGCACGCGGGCCGGTCTCGGCGTCGTCGCCAGCACGCGGCCGCTGCCCCGTCGTCAGGCGCCGACCGTAACAGGGCCGGTCGGACACCCGGTGGACAGCCGCGGGACCGTCCGCATCTTTGATGCCAGCGTTCTGGGGGGCTGCTGAGGCCGTTGCAACGGAGCCGACCGAACCCTGGAAACGCCAACGGGCGGCCTCCCACGAGCCGAGAGACCGCGGCATGAAACGTGGCGCGAAACGTTTCCGGGGCGTGAAACGGAAACGGGGTACGGTAGAGGCATGACCACGCCGCCGGACATCATCACTCCGCACCGGTCGCGTCACGGCGCAGTCGGGACGGAGCGCCGGTGCCCCGTGTGTGACGGTCCGCTCCCCTCGCCCCGCGCGCAGGTCTGCTCGGCGACGTGCCGGGTGAAAGCGTTCCGTGCCCGACACGCGGGGCACCCGCACGCCGTCGGGGGTTTCCCCGCCACACGCCCGGGGCCCCAGCGACCCCCAGCTCCTGTGGGGGGAGAGGGTGAGGTGTCGTCAGCGATCCCTCCTGCGCTCCTGGAGCTGCCCGACGTGGTCGCCGAGTTGGCGGAGCGCGTGGCCCTCCTGGACCCGAGGCTGCCCCCGGCTCCTCCCGCCCTCCCCGCGGACGTGCTGGCCCTGCCCGCCCGTGTGGCCGAGCTGGCCGCGGTGGTGGCGCGACTGGCGGAGCGAGACGCCCGGTCGAGCCCGCCGCCGCCGCCGCCTGGGGCGACGAGCGCGCCCCCGCCGCCCGAGCCGTGGGGGCCCGCCGAGGGGCCCGATCTCGACGACTACCATCCGCCGGGGTCACCGGATCCCGAGCTGGGGCCCGCCGCTCTCGACTACTGAGGGTTCCGCCGCCCACGGGAGGCGGTCCACACCCTGCCCGCGGGGGCACGCCGATTTCCGGCGCCCGCCGCTGGCCGACGGTGTGGGGATGGCGAACCCCCGGTCCGATCCCGAGCGACCCTGCATGGGGGGCACGCGGCTCCATCCGGGCATCTCCCCAGACGCCTGCCGCGACTGTCGCCGCCGAACGGCCGAGGCCGAACGCGACGCCGACGAGGACGAGCGCCTGGCGCTCGACGCCGTGCTCCTGCCCAATGCCGCCCCGGCGCCGACCGACGTGGTGGCCCGAGCCCGGACGGCGGTGGCCGCGGCGCCCACGGCAGTGCGCGCTGAGGCGGAGGCGGTCCTTGTGGAGCTGGGCACGGGCGGCGGCGGACGGGGGGCGTGGGAGGCCGACGACGCTCGCGACTGGTGTCGGGTGGTGGCGACGATCCCCTGGGGCCCGGCGGTCCCCGAGCTGGTGGACCGGGCGTGGGCGTCGGCGGTCCTGACGGCCACCCGCGGCGGGTACCCCGAGCTGGACGCGATCCGGGCCGACCGCGTGGGGGCGCTGGCCCACGTGGCCCGGCCGGCGCTCAGGGCACGGCTCCGCCCGCTGCTGCGGGTCGGGGAGCCCGGGACGGGCACGACCACGTTGGTCGAGGTGGTGGCCGAAGCCGTGGCCCGGCCGGTGGCGGTGATCCCGCGCGTGACCGCGACCGAGCATGACGTCTACCGGGTGGGGGCGGCTCGGAGCGACCGGTCGGCCGAGCCGGGCGCCATCGTCCGGGCCATGCGTCGGGCAGGGACGCGCGCCCTCGTCCTGGTCCTGGATGAGGTCGATCAGGTGGGCGGGACGGGCCGCCGCTCCCCGGTGGTGCTGGCGGCCGTGCTGCTGGAGCTGCTGGACGGCCCGGGGCAGTCCACTGGGTACCTGGGGGTGCCCCTCGCCCTGAGCCCGGCGGTGATCGTGCTGACCGTCAACGAGCGGGAGCCGATCCCCGCGCCGCTGCTCGACCGCTGCGAGGTGGTCACGGTCCCGACGCTGACCCCTGCCGAGCGGCTGGCCCTGGCCCGGGCGCACGTGTGGCCGCGGCTGCTGGCGGCCTATGGCCTCCGAGCCGAGGCGGCGCCCGTGGGGCTGGCCGGTGGGTGGTGTGGCTCTCGGAGGCCCTGGTGGCGGAGCGGCTGGGGGAGCGGCCGCACGGCCGGCGGACGATAGGCTTTCGATCAGCGGCGGCGACCCCGGAGCCGATGGGCACCGAGGTGGCGACCTACGCGGTCTCCCCGCTGCATCTGGCGGTCCGCCCGGCCCGGCGTCCGGCGGCGTTGCGGTGGGCGGTCCGGCCGACCTTGGACCTGCCCGTGGGCGAGGGAACGTGACCGGGTGGCCCGTTGAGCGCTTAGGCGCATGCGCTCTACGCCTCGTCCGCTCCCACCTCGTCCAGCCACGCGGCGACCCGAGCGCGGAGGCCGGCGATGGTGACCCGGATGGTGGGCCGGCCCCGCTCGTAGTCCCACCCGTTGATGACGGTGGTCGCCGTCTCGGCATCGGCGGGCCGGACGTCGATGTACGCGCCGCCGTGCCACACGAACTCGAGCGAGCCGGGATCGGGCCAGTCGGGGGTCCGGGCGATAAGGGCGACGTCGAGGGCGTAAGGGTCGGTCGGGCGGATGGGCTCGGGCATGGAGGCTCCTCGTGAGGGGGGAACACCCTCAGGGTCTCGCCGATCCCGATCCCCGAAAGGCGGGGACCGTCCCGCCGTCCCGACCTCGGCATCTCCCGACGTCGCGATGGCCCCATATGGGCAGGGGCGAGCCGTCCACCAGGGGTGAGGCTGCGGCCTCACCCCTGGCGAACGCGGCCCGAGTTCGCGGGCCGATCCGGCGGGACGTATGCTCTCCCTATGGCGATCGATCTCGACGCGCTGATCCGGGCGGTCCGGTCGAACCCCGAGGCTCGCGACACCCTCCGGCGGGAACTCCTCACCGAGGAGCTGCTGGCGCTGCCGGAGCGTTTCGCTCAGCTCGTCCAGCGGCTCGATCGCGTGGTCGAGAAGGTGGATCGGATCGACGGGTACGTGGGCGATCTGCGTGGGGCGGTCTACGACCGGCAGGCCGTGCGCCCGCGGATGGTGGCTGGGGCCATTGGGGCTCCAGTGGCCCGGGTGCATGTCGCTCCGCCAGACGTCTTGGCCGCGCGCCTAGAGGCAGCCGAGACCGCTGGGGTCCTCACCCAGAAGGAGGCGGACGCGGTCGAAGTCGCGAACGGGGTCTTCATCTGGGATCGGGACAACGGGGCCAGCCCCGTGTGGTGTGTCGTGGAGGCCTCCATCACGCCGGGCTGGAGCGACATGGAGCGAGCCGGAGCCCGTGCCACCTCGCTGGCGAAGACCGGGGTGGAGACGCGGGCCCTCGTGATCAGCACGGTACCCCCGGCCGCCGAGCTGGCCGACGCCATGCGGGCGCGTGGGGTCGGCTGGCGGCGGGTCGAACGTCCGCGGGAGCGCCCCGGGCTGTAGCCGTTGCCCCTCACCCCCGCGAACGGGAGGGGCAGCTGGTCGCCGGAGATCCCCGGCACGGCGTGGACCTGGAGCCCGCCGTCGGCCGCGAGCCGGACCCGCCAGGGGCCGATCACGAGCCGGCCGTCGGGGGCCTGTCGCGATCACGTGTTGGGCCGGAGGGGTGGTCACGCTGCCTGCTGCTGTGGCCAGTCGACGAGCGATGGGATAAGAGGGGCCGCCGCCATCGTCCCAGGGAGTTGGCTGGCGGCCGCGCGCAGAGCGCGGAGAGTAGCCGGCCGCAGCCGATCACGCGGGTCCGTCTTTCGGTAGGATGGCGATGCGGAGGATGCCTATGAGGTGTGGGCTGCCTGGGGCAGGCACTGGCAAGGCCGCGATCGCCACGGGGTGGCCTGCCTGGACGGAGTTGATGACCCGCTGCCGTATCGGGTTGCCGACGAGCTGACCTGCGGCGACTTGTCCGCTGGGACGTGACCGATGACCGCGCGGGCCGGGACGCTGCCCGAAGGGGTGCGCAGTGTGAGGTGGGAAGGCCCGGACGGGTACTGGGCGAGCGATGACCGCAGGCTTGTCGACCGGGCGTGGGTGCATGCCTGGCTGACGCAGGAGGCCTACTGGGCTTTGGGCCGGCCGTATGCGGTGGTGGATCGGTCGATCGATCACTCGCTGGTGATCGGGCTCTACGCCCCCAGCGGGGAGCAGGTGGGTTTCGCACGGTGGGTGACGGATTTCGCCACCTTCGGCTGGCTCAGCGATGTCTTCGTGAGCACCGCCCATCAGGGTGATGGGTTGGGCAGCTTCCTCGTCCAGGCTGCCATCAGCCACCCAGCGATACGGGATGCCCGTCTGGTGCTCGCGACAGCACCGGTTCGTACGCTGTACAGACGGCACGGGTTCGAGCCGCTGCAGAGCCCCGAGCGCTGGATGGAGCGCAGACCGGGGCCGTCCGTTGCCCCGGATCGTGAGGACCCGTCGTTGTAGACGCCTGCCCGCGGACGTCAGGGGGTCCCGGCACCTCTGCCAAGCCGGTGGCCCCTCACGGGATCGCGGGCCGGACGCAGCACACGCTCGCTACTGCGAAGGCTGCCCGGGCTCGGCCTGCCGCCCGAGGCTGGTGCCCCATCCCGGTCGGAGGCAGGCATCTCACCGACCTCCAGTCGTCGCGCCCGCCCTCAGTTCGATCATCACCGGGCGCGAGCAACTGCTGCCATTGCTCACGGCGCGTCGGTGCGGCTGGGCTGCGGTGGTGGCGTCCTTGCCTACGCTTGGGGAATCCTGCCTGGGGGTGATCCCGGGCCTCACCTTGCTACCCCGGGACGCGCCCGGACCCCGCGGCCGCCCGAGGTGTCGGGACCACGTGCCGAGCAGGTGATGGTCGGGGGAGTCCCCGTGATCCTGACACCCAGGGCTGCCGGGATGCCCGTGGGTCGGCCTCGGGCTGCGGGCCGGTGTCCAGAAAGCGATGGATCGCGTCAACGCGCGCCGTCTCGGGCGGCCGCCCTGGATCCCCGTGGCGGATCGGCGGAGGGCACTCCAGCCATCGCAGGGGAACACCGGCGCCGTGGTGATTCCGCAAACCGATGCCGCGGGGGTGACCGGGTGCCGCACCGGCCGCGTGAGCGTGGCCGTGGGTCCCAACCCCGGCATCCGGCTGGCGACCGCCCGTCGCCGCTCGCCGCGGGGAACTCTGGGGCATGGGGTGGGCCACAGCAGGCGGATCCGGGCCGGGCTCCGGCACCATCGGGCTCGACGGCACGATTCAGTGAGGGTATCGCGTCCGCCGCGGCGATGCCCTGGCTCGCCCGCCGCGCTGCACCGGGTGGCAGATGCCACGTCCCGACCTCACCGACCGGGCCAGGGTCGGCGAGGGGGTGGTCGGCTGCTTCGAGGTGCCGCACCGGGACGGACACGTGACCGGCTGCGCCATCGCCTGCGCCGTACCGGACGGCGCGGGCAGACGCTGGGGCCGGCTTGGCGAACCGCCACCCCCAGGCGGGAGCGCCGCCGGCCGAGGACGTGGCCCCCTCGGACGGAGAGCGCTCCCCCTGCGCTAGGGGGTGAGGCTGTCGCCGCCGCGCCGCCGAGGTTCGCCGGGGCGTGCTTCAGCCGGCGGCGAACCCTAGTCTCAGGAGCTGCTCCTCCTTTGAGACCGAGAGCGCACCCAGGGTCACGGCCGAGAACCCGGTCGTGCCTCTGAGGGCGCCGACGCCGCTCAGGGTGAAGACGGCATAGGCACATCGGAACCCGAAGCCGTCCGCGCCGAGTGAGGGCAATCGCGAGAAGGCGCAGTGCGCGTGCTGCTTCGCGTACTGCCGGGCAATCTCGAGCTCCTGGCTCGAGACCTTGCTGACCGTATTGGTCACGCGGCTGATGGTCACCTCATGCTCGAAGGCAGCCGCCCCCGTACCCCAGCGGTAGATGCAGAGGCTGGAGCGCCCGGACACCTCGGGCAGGAGCGAGACGGGGTGCCCGACGACGGCGGAGACGCGGGCCAGTGGGATGCGCCCGCAGAAGGACGTGGCGACCCGGGCGGAGGTGGTCAGCTCCCGCGAGCCGAAGGCCGCCGCCGCAGCGGGCAGGAGGGCCAGCCCGATGGTTGCCGCGACGAGGATTCCGACCGCGCCCCGGCGCATCGGGAGTCCTGGCGGACCGCTCCGCGGCCCCGGACCGGGCGCGCGCAGTCGACCATGGGACACGGCGGTGGGGGGAATCGGGGTGAGCCCGAGCGGACGGGGGCGGGGCATCGCGGTCCTCCAAGCTCCCCGAGCCGGCGAAGCTGCCGGTCCGGATGCTCGAAGGCTGAGGCCGCCCCGGTCCATTGGCATCGGGGATCGACCCGCGGCATAGGGAGGCGACGAAGGTCGCTCCCCCCGCCCAGCGGGTCGGGTCAGGCCGCCCGCGCCGGCGGCGCGATCAGACGGGGTGCAGTCCGGGGCCTGACCCCCGACCGAGACATCGGATGTCCACCCCCGGGGAGGCTGCGTGATCGCCCGACGGGATGGCGTGGTGACGATAGATTGCCGACTCGTGCGGGCGACCTCCGCCCACCCGCCTTCTCCTGCCCGCACCGGCCGATCCCCGGGCAGCTCCCCACTGTGACGGCGCGAGACGGATCGGGCGCCCGCTCGCACCGTCCCTGTGGCCGGAGCCCGCAGCGGCGGTCGGCTGGTGACTCCTGTCTGACCCCGCCCTGGTCGCGGAGACGATGACCGGCCGATGCCCTCTGGTCTGGGGGCGGCGGCCCCGAGGGTGGTGGACCAGGGCGGTCCGCGGGCGGGGGCCGCGATATGGGATCGCCAATTGGAACCTCCCCGAGGACCCTGAGCCGACCGCGCCCCTGGTCGCTCGCGCCGTCACGCCGACCCCGGGATCCATCCTCCGTGTGGCCGCCAGGCCCGCCCGCTCTGCCAGGGTCCCACGGCGTCGGGTCGCCCGCCGCCCCCGCGCGATCCCGGGTTCCCCAGGCGGCCGGCGGCGGGCGACCGGATCGGTCGCCGGATCAGGCCGTCTTCTCGTCGTGGCCGCCGAACCCCTTGCGCATCGCGGAGAGCACCTTGTTGGCGAAGTCGTCCAGCCCGCGGGAGCCGAAGCGGCTGTAGAGCGCGCCCGTCAGCACCGGCGCGGGGACTCCCTCGTCGATCGCGGCGATCGAGGTCCAGCGG
>Ga0307374_10004122_pt1 | contig 24396 bp, 21 predicted proteins | sample OX3MG_FD_202532 | JGI IMG/M metagenome (GOLD analysis project Ga0307374, IMG submission 202532) | Soil microbial communities from Risofladan, Vaasa, Finland - OX-3 | ecosystem: Environmental > Terrestrial > Soil > Coastal area > Acid sulfate soil | place: Finland: Risofladan, Vaasa | collected... | reverse complement strand
TAAATGATGACAGTCTTCTCGTCACGGTCGACGGGAACGGGCGGAATCTCTCCCGTTTCCATGCCCGGAATCTGGGTCACGGCGAACTGCTCGGCCATGGGCTGGCGTCCCCCTAGCTCGGTGAAGGGCAGTTACAAACGAATCGCGTGAAATCCGGAGTTGTCGGTGACGACCGCCCCGAATTGCATTTGCAGCATATGTCACATGCTGCGACGCGGTCAACCGACTCGGGTGCGGTGTGATCCTTTGCAACACGGTGGGGATCTCGCCGAAATGCAGGTAATACCCAGGGGGCTCACAGTGACTTAGTGCCGATTCTTACAAACGGTTCGGGACGCCTCCGCGCGGCCCCAAGAACACGTCTGCCGTGGGCCTCTGCGCTGCGTTGGCAGCATACGCGGCACCCGCACAAGGTCCCATTCCGGGATGCGGATCGCGCACTGCTCGGCCCGGGGGCTCGGGAGCCGCACCGAGTGCGGGTCAAACGAGAAGCAGCGGCGGGACCTGTAGAAGGGAACTGTGCGCTCACCCAATCTTCTGGCGCTGGCGGCGATGCTCTGCTGGGGCACCGCGTACGTGCCGTCTCAGTGGCTCGCGGAAGCGCTTGGGCCGTTCGGGGCCGCGTCGTGGCGTCTGGGAATCGGCGGGTTGGCGCTGTTCGCCTATCTGGCGGCCCGCCGCCAACCGCTCAGCCCGGAGGTGTCGATCGGAACGGTACTTTGGCTCGCGGTGACCCAGACCGCGATCTTCTACGGGGCCACGTTCTGGGGGATCACCCACGGCGGGGCGGGCTTGGCGTCGGTGCTGGCCAACAGCGACCCGCTGTTTGTCGCGGTGCTCGCGGTCATCTTCCTCAACGAGCGGTTGACGTCGCGTCAGCGTCTGGGCCTGGTCTTCGGCTTTTTGGGCGTGGCGTGCGCGGTGTGCAGCCAGGGGCTGTGGCCGCCGCGTCCGACTCTGGCGGCCGGCATCGTCGTGGTGGGCGCGCTGTGCTGGGCAATCGGGACCATCGTCGCGGCCGGTGCGGTGCGGAAGGATTCCCATCCGGCCAGTCTCGCGGCCTGGCAGATGACGATCGGCGCGGTGATGCTGGCGGTGCTCAGCCCAATCGGTGGGCATACGCCGGTCCCGTCAAACGCCAGGGATGTCGGTCTAATCCTGTTCCTTGGGGTGGTCGGCTCGGCCGTGCCGACCGCGCTGTTCTACTTCGCACTGCGTATCGGAGTGGCGAGCGAACTGTCGGCGTGGTTTTTCCTCGTTCCGATCATCGGTGTCGCCACCGCGTGGCCGCTGCTCGGAGAAGCCGTCAGCGTGCCGTTGGGAATCGGACTTTTGGGCGTCTCGGCAGGGCTTTGGCTCGTCCTGCGACCCCGCGAGCGCTTGGTAGCATCCAGGACAGTGATGACGAACAGTCACCCGCCCGAGTTGCCGTGATTCTCGTCCTCTCCGGAGGAACCGGAGGCTCCAAGATGGTCGATGGCGTGGCGCGCGTTGTCGGCAACGCCAACCTTGCGGCAATCGTCAACACCGGCGACGACGGCGAGTTCTACGGCCTGCGGGTCTGTCCGGACCTCGACATCTGCACCTACGTCCTGGCCGGCACGATCGACTCGCGCGGCTGGGGCTACGAGCATGACTCGTTTCGGTGCCTCGAGGGGCTCGCGACATACGGTCTGGAATCCTGGTTCGGGCTCGGAGACCGAGATTTCGCGACGCACATGTACCGCACGCTGAGACTGGGACAAGGTGCGGCGCTGCACGAGATCACGCGCGAGATCTGCCTCGCGCTGGGTGTCGATGCGCGCATCTTGCCGATGTCTGACGATCCGATCCGGACGCGGATCACCACGCCCAACGGCGTGGTCTCGTTTCAGGAGTACCTCGTCAAAGGTGGCGCACGGGACAAGATCACCCACATCGCGTTCGACGGCATCGACAGCGCCCGCCCGGCGCCGGGCGTCATCGACGCTATCGCCGACGCCGACGCCGTCGTGATCGCCCCGTCGAGCCCCGTCGTTTCCATCGGGACGATCCTTGCGGTACCCGGGATACGCGCAGCGGTCGCCGCGCGGCGCAGGGACTGCATCGCGGTCAGCCCGATCATCGGTCGCAAGCCGGTCGAGGGTCCGGCGCACAAGTTCCTCGCCGGGGCCGGGTATCCGGAGTGCTCGGCGACCCAGATGGCCACCCTCTACGCCGATGTGGCAGCGACGTTCGTCCTCGATCAGCGGGACATGGACGAGATCCCTGCGATCCACGCACTGGGGGTCCATGCGATCGCGACGGACATCCTCATGCCCGATCGGCGCGAACGGCAGCGGCTTGCCGAAGAGCTGCTGCGGGCAGTGGGGGCCAGATGACGGTCGCCGCCGTCATTCCCGTCAAGCCGATTGACCGAGCTCTCGGGCGCCTGGCGGCGGTGCTGAGTCCCGCCGAGCGTCGCGAACTGCAGGCCGCGATGCTTACGGACCTGCTCGAGGCCTGTGGTCAGAGCACCGGGGTCACGCACACGTTTGTCGTGACCTCGGACCCGGCTGCTGCCGAGCTCAGCCGCGCATCCGGTGCACACGTCCTGCGTGACCACGCTCCACCGCGCGGCATGAACCCCGCCGTCGCGGTCGGACAGGCCGAAGTCGAAGACCGCTTGATCGACGCCGTGCTGATCCTTACCGCGGACCTACCACTGGTGCGCGCCGACGATCTCGACGGGATCCTCGCCGCGCTGCGGCCGGGGCGGGGGGCGGTGCTCGTCCCGTCGCGCGACGGGACCGGCACGAACGCCCTGGCGATTGCTCCGCCGTTCGGCATCGCGAGTCGATTGGGTGCGAACTCGCGGGCCTTGCACGAGTTCGCGCTCGTGAATGCCGGCATCGAGGTGTGCCAGCTCGAGATCCCGTCACTCGCACTCGACATCGACACGGCCGACGACCTGCTGGTCCTGACGCTTTGTGATCATCGCGGGCGTGCGGCGCGATGCTGTCTGGACTGGGGCCTCGCCGACCGCCTCGGAGCAGAGGCGGTCCGCTGAGGCTGTTCGCCCTCGAGGGCATCCCAGAGATCCAGTCGGACGGGCAGCTCGCGCAGCTGGTTGCCGATGCCGCATTCGTCCAGGGCGTGCGTCCAGGCGACATCGTTGCGATTGCCCAAAAGGTGGTCAGCAAGGACGAGGGGCGCAGCGTGGTGATCGCTGACGTCGTGCCAGGCCCGCGCGCCCGCGCGCTCGCCGCGCTCACGGCCAAAGACCCCGCGCTGTGCGAGCTGATTCTCCAGGAGTCGGCCCGGATCGTCCGGCGACGTGGTGCGACGCTGATCTGCGAAACACACCACGGGTTCGTGTGCGCGAACGCCGGTATCGACACGTCCAACACGGCGCCGGGGACCGCTGTGCTGCTTCCCAGGGACTCGGACAGGTCGGCGCGCCGAATCCAATCGGCAGTGAGCGCATCCGTCGGCGGGCGGGTCGGTGTCATCGTCACCGATACACACGGCCGTGCGTTTCGCCGTGGATTGGTGAACGTCGCCCTCGGCGTGGCAGGGTTCGAGGCGGTCGACGATTGCCGCGGCGGGCTGGACCGCGAAGGCCGGGTCATGGTGGCCACGGAACTTGCGGTTGCCGACGAATTGGCGGCCGCGGCCGGCCTTTTGATGGGCAAGGCGGACGGGCGGCCCGTCGTTGTCATCTCCGGGGTCGATACGTCACCGGCGCCGGGATCGGTTGCCGGACTGCTGCGCCGGCGCGAACACGACCTGTTTCGCTGATCCAGCCGCGGTCTCTGCCACCTCCTGCGGCTAGAATCGAGCTTTACTGGCCCGGTTGCACCGTACGAAGGAGAGCGCGGACTTGACGGATCACAGGCTGGGCAGCGATGCCCGTCCGCTCCGAGTTGCCGTGGTTGGTTCGGGTCCCTCGGGTTTCTATGCCGCGGACTTCGTGCAGCGCCAGGACGACCTAGTCGTGCAAGTCGACATGTTCGATCGACTGCCAACGCCGTTCGGCCTCGTGCGCGGCGGGGTCGCACCCGATCACCCGACGATCAAGTCGGTAACGCGGGTTTACGACAAGATCGCCGCGCATCCGGAGTTTCGCTTCTACGGCAACATCGAGATCGGCCGGGACCTGACCCACGAGGACCTGCGGGCCTACTACCATGCCGTCATCTACGCGGTCGGCGCGCGGACAGACCGGCGGCTCGGGATCCCCAAGGAGTATCTGCCCGGGGCCCATTCGGCGACGGATTTCGTCGGCTGGTACAACGCGCATCCCGATTATCGCTCGATGACCTTCGACTTCTCGGGCGCGCGCGCGGTGGTCGTCGGTAACGGCAACGTCGCCATGGATGTCGCACGCATCCTGCTGGTACCGATCGAGGACCTGCATCGGACCGACATCGCAGAGCATGCACTGGAGGCACTCGCCCACTCGCAAATCCGTGAGGTCACGGTGCTCGGCCGGCGCGGCCCGGCCGAGGCGGCGTTCACGACTAAGGAACTGCGCGAGCTCGGCGAGCTGTCCGACTGCGATGTGATCGTCGCGCCCGCAGACCTCGAGTTCGAACATCACGGCGACGAGTACGCCAAGGCGGTCCAAGGGAACCTGGACGTGCTGCGGGAGTTTTCCGAGCGGAAACCCACGGGCGCAAGCCGCCGAATCGTGCTGCGGTTCCTGCGCTCGCCGGTCGAGATCGTCGGCGAGGACCGAGTCCGCGGCCTTGTACTTGCCGAAAACGAGTTGGTCCCGACCGACAGCGGAGCGCTGCGCGCGCGGATGACCGGCATCACCGAGGTGATGGACGCCGACCTGGTGTTCCGGGCGATCGGTTACCAGGGGATGCCGGTGTTCGGTCTCCCGTTCGACTCCGCCCGCGCGGTGATCCCCAACGAGCGTGGGCGGGTGGTCGATCCCGCCACGGGAGAACCCGTGCCAGCCGAGTACGTCGTCGGCTGGATCAAGCGGGGGCCGACGGGCATCATCGGGACCAACAAGCCCGACTCCCGCGAGACCGTCGAGGCGCTGCTGGAGGACTTCCGCACCGGGGCATTCGACGACCACGACGTCCCCGCCCGGTCGGTGCTTGAGCGGTTGCTGGGGGAGCGGCGCGCCGACTTCGTCAGCTATGACGACTGGCAGCTGATCGACATGCTGGAACAGGAACGCGGTCGCGAAGCGGGCGAGCGCCCCCGGGTGAAGTTCAGTCAGGTCGAGGAGATGCTTGCAACGCTGGCCGAGAACAAGCGCCGCGACACGGACGACGTACCCACGCTCGAGCGCTAATCGTGCATCCGGCCCGCCTGCGGGCGGCGCCCGGGTGCGCTACTCGTCCTCCTCTTCGTCATCGGCATTGACGGCATCGGAGAGCCCGCGGATCATCTGGACCGTAATGGCGTCGCTGACGGCAATCTGCACCTGACTTCCGTCGGCGTCCTCGAACGTCAGCGTCCAGTGCGGAATGACGCCCTCGGGCGTCGCCTGGGGCGGGGTCACCGAGATGCCGACGACGGCCGGCGCGAGCATCCAGAACATTCCCTCGGATAGCCCGGCCGGCTGCGGTTCCCATTGCACGTCGGGCAGCTGACCTCGGTGCGGTTCGGCCTCCCCAAAGGCGTTCATGGTGTTGGCGGCGTCGGTCACCGACATAGGCACCGTGAGCACGACGTTGGGGCCCGACTGGAACACCAGCACGACGACTGGTGTCGCCTCGGGATCGATGTTGCCGTCATTCGAATCGACATCGACCTGGACGGGCTGGGCTTCAAACGCCGTGGCCTGGAACGCAATCGTCTGACGCATGGAGCTCCCTGGGCGTGCTGATGTGGACGGCGCGAATCCGGCGGACACGGCCCGCGCGCTGGTGCATTCTCACACACCGGCACGCGGCGTACCGGTCACCGGGCGAACCGCCTGGCTATGGGGTGCTGGGCCGGTTGGCGTTCTCTTTGGCGATCGGCCTCGGAACACGACGCCCCAGCAACCGCATCGACTTCAGACCGAGCGAGAGCTTCTCGCGATCGTCGGTTCGTCCGATGTCCAGGCCGCACAGCTCCGCGATGCGGTCGAGCCGGTAGCGGATCGTGTGTCGGTGGGTGAACAGGCTCGCCGCGGTCGCCGCGAGGTTGCAGTCGAATTCGAGGTACGTGGCGAGCGTCGCAACAAGCTCGGTCTGGTACTGCTCGTCGTACCGAACCAGGGGCCCGAGGGTCTGTTCGTAGAAGGCCGCGAGTTCCTCGGGGCGGTCGGCGAAGATTTGGAACAAGAGCTTGTAGGTGCCGGTTTCCTCGAACGTGACGACATCGCCGGCACTGCCGATGCGTTCGCCGATCGACAGCGCGAGGTTGGCTTCTTCGAGGGCGGCACCGAGTCGCTCGGGTTCGGGCGTGTATCGCGAGATGGCCAGCGTCAGCACGAGCCCGGGTACGGTCTCCTTGGTCGCGGTGATCAACCGGCCCGAAAGCGTATGGGCCCGCTGCTCGATCTCGGCCCTGTCGGCGAGCTCGTGCTCACGTGGCCCGGGGAGCAGGACCAGGAGTCGATCGCCGTTCCAGTCGACAAGCCCGCGCGGCCAATGGAGGTCGAGCACTGCGCGTGCCTGCTGGACAAAACGACGCGCGACGCGCTCATCGGTCTCGGCCAGTCCGCGCTGATGCGGGTCCTCGAGCTTGCCGAGCATTGCGACCGCCCCGCCGGCGAGGTCCGCCCCCAGGTGCCGGGCACGTCGAACGAGTGACTCGCGGCTGATCGCCTCACCGGCCATCAGCTCGCGGATGAGGTCGCCGCGCAACTGGGATTCCGTCTGGGTCCGGACCTCCTGGCGCCCCCATTCGATTCCACAAGCCTCCGACATCTCCCGCAACACGGCCGTCTGGGCGATGGTCAGCGGCGCTGGCAACCACGCGGCGGCGACCAGGACCGGGCGCTCGCTGGGGCCGAGGACGAGCATGCGCGTCAGGTCCGCAGGGGCATCGGCGACGAAGGGGTCGATCGGCGTCGCGGCACCGCGTCCGCGCGCATCGCGAACCGCGCCGTCGAGTTGCTGGGTCTGTGCGTCATCGACGCCGACCTCGGCGAGCACGTCGAGATAGTCGTCCAGAACCGCCACCGGCGCGCCGAGCAGATCGCGGCACACCTCAACGAGGCCCGCAAAGCCCCGTCCGTCGGTCAACGGGACGCGAAAAGCGGCGCGTGCGCGGTCGGCGGCGCGGCGTCCGCGGTGGGCTCCGAACAGGTCGGCCAGATCGTCGATCACGCCATTCCAGGAGGCGTCATGGCCGAGCACGATCACTGGCACCGGATAGCCATTGGGCGGCGCCGCGCGAGAGATCGCTGCAGCGATGCCTGCCGGCGCCGGGTCCGGCAACGGACCGTCGCAGATGAGCACTTCGGCGTCGTCCGCTGCATCACCGCCGGCGGGCCGGACCGCGCGCAGCTCGACCGACAGGTCGGCGCCGACCGGGACTACCTGGCCGCCCGCGCACGACGGCAGGTCGTGGACGTCGGCGAGGGTCGGGTGTCGGGTCGTCGGGCCCATGAGCAACGTATCCGGGGTCAGGGAGCGCGAACGCATGCGCACAGAATGGCAGCACGACACGCAGGTTCAAGCCGGTCAGCGCGGCCGGGCGCGCCGCGCCGGACCAGATCGCCGCAGGCATGCAGATCTTCGCCCCAAGATGTTTTGACCCGTCCGACGGGACTGGGTGGCCGGCAGCGCGGACGTTTGGCCGTGAGGCCAAATGCACGGAGCCAAGCTTGTCCGCGCGTCGAAACCCCGGACTCGGGGGTGGCCGTATCCTCCATCGGCGCGAGCGGAAACGGCCGGATCGGCGGGCCAACCGCTTGTGCGCTTACTCAACTCGGCTGCCGACGGTTAGGCTTCATTAATCGCCCGACGCCCGCGAGCCGCCAGGGATGCCGACGTGCATCATTGACGTGTCTTTGCGGCAAGCCACTTCGCCAGGAGGGACCGCGACCCTGATGTCAAAGATGCGACTCGCGAACGTCAACGCCGCCCAATGGAGCGCAGGCGCTCCCATCGGCGAGGACGAGCCCGCAAACGTATTCGGCGCCAATGTCTTCGGACAGAACGAGCAGCGTCAACGACTGCCCAAGCAGATCTTCCGAGCTCTGCAGCGCACCATCGAGCGCAGTGAAGAACTCGACCCCTCGATTGCCGACATCGTCGCGTCCGCGATGAAGGACTGGGCACTCGAGCGCGGGGCCACCCACTACACCCACTGGTTCCAGCCGCTGACCGGTCTGACCGCCGAAAAGCACGACTCGTTCTACGGACCGATCGGTGACGGTACCGCGATCGCCGCGTTTTCTGGCAGCGAACTGGCACAGGGCGAGCCCGACGCGTCCAGTTTCCCGACCGGTGGCATCCGCGCCACGTTCGAGGCCCGCGGCTACACCGCCTGGGACCCCACCAGCCCGGCATTCCTGCTGGAGAACCCGAACGGCACCGTCCTGTGCATCCCCACGGCATTCACGTCATGGACGGGCGAGGCCCTCGACCACAAGATCCCGCTATTGCGGTCGATCGAGGCGCTGAACAAGTCGGCGGTCAACGCGCTGCACCTCCTCGGCGACGCCCACGTCGCGCGGGTGACCACGATGGTCGGCCCCGAGCAGGAGTACTTCCTGATCGACAAGAGCTTCTACTACCAGCGTCCCGACCTGATCAACACGGGCCGAACGCTGTTTGGTGCCAAGCCGCCGAAGGGCCACGAGCTCGACGACCATTACTTCGGGAGCATTCCGGAGCGGGTGCTGGCATGCATGCTCGACACCGAGCGTGAGCTGCTCAAGCTCGGTGTGCCGATCAAGACCCGGCACAACGAGGTCGCGCCGGCCCAGTACGAGATCGCGCCAATCTTCGAGAACACCAACGTCGGCTGTGACCACCAGCAGCTGCTGATGACGACGCTCAAGAACATTGCGCCGAAGTACGACCTTGTCGCCCTGCTGCACGAGAAGCCGTTCGCAGGGGTCAACGGATCGGGCAAGCACAACAACTGGTCGATGGGCACGGACACCGGTGAGAACCTGCTGGAGCCCGGCGACACCCCCGAGCAGAATCTGCAATTCCTGTTCTTCGCCGCAGCGGTCATCCAGGCCGTCGACACCCATCAGGGCCTGCTGCGCGCCTCCGTGGCGACCGCCGGCCAAGACCACCGGCTGGGTGCCAACGAGGCGCCGCCGGCAATCATCTCGATCTTCCTCGGCTCTGAGCTCGAGAACGTCTTCGACGCGCTCGCAGCTGGCGAGGTCTACGTCTCCCCGGCGGGCGAGATCATGGGGCTCGGTTCCCCGGTGCTGCCTGCACTGCCGAAGCACACCGGCGACCGGAACCGCACCAGCCCGTTCGCGTTCACCGGCAACAAGTTCGAGTTCCGAGCCGTGGGTTCGAGCATGTCGTTGGGCTTCACGAATACGGTGCTCAACACGATCGTCGCCGAAGCCATCGACAACCTCACCGAGGACCTCGAGAACGCGATCAGCGGCGGGACCGCGGTGACTGAGGCCATCCCGTCGATCGTCGGCGCGGTGTACCGGGCGCACAGCCGGATCGTGTTCGGAGGCGACAACTACTCAGAGGACTGGCATGCGGAGGCCGAGCAGCGCGGATTGCTCAACCTGCGCACCACGCCGGACGCGCTACCCGAACTGATCTCCGACGCCACGGTGGCGACATTCGACAACTACGGCGTGCTGACCGAGCGCGAGATGCACTCGCGGTACGACGTCTTCCTCGAGCAGTACATCACCAACATCAACATTGAGGCCGAAACCGCCGCCGATATCGCGAGCACGATGCTCCTGCCGGCTGCGCTGCGCTACCTCAAGGTGATCAAGTCATCCGGGGTCTCCGGGCAGCTGCACGGCCAGGTCCTGGAGCTGACCGAGAACTTCGAGGCGGCGATCGCGCGGCTGAAGGACGTCAACCTCGAGCACCCGGAGGAATCGACGGAGATCGAAGCGCTCTACATGCGCGACACGGTGCTCACGACGATGGCCGAGGTCCGGGAGTATGCCGATGCGTTGGAGCGGGTCGTCGCCGACGACCTGTGGCCGCTGCCCAAGTACGCGGAGATCCTGTTCATCAAGTAGAACTGCGGTAACTGGGACAAGGTGCGCGCGCAATGCGCGCGCACCTTGTCCCACCGACCGAGGAGCAGTCAGGGTGACCCACGACGACGTGATGCGGGCAGTTCAAGAACGCGACGTCAAGTTCATCCGGCTCTGGTTCACCGATGTGCTCGGGAGGCTCAAGAGCTTCGCGCTCCCCGTGGAGCAACTCCCGCAGGCGCTCGCCCACGGGGTGCGCTTCGACGGATCCTCGATTACCGGGTTCAACCCCATCGAGGAGTCCGACATGGTCGCCGTGCCCGATCCGGCAACCTTCGCGATCCTCCCGTACCGGCCACAGGAGCAGGCCGTAGCGCGCCTGATCTGCGACGTGCACACCCTCGCCGGGGCTGCCTACGAGGGCGACCCGCGCTTCGTACTGCGGCGCGCAATGGACCGGGCCGGCGACATGGGGTTCGACGGGTTCGAGGTCGCGACCGAGCTCGAGTTCTTTTACTTTCGGGACTCCACGGGCCCAGTGCCGCTTGATCAGGGCGGCTACTTCGACCTGACCACGCTCGACGTCGCCAGCGACGTGCGGCGCGCAACCGTATTGGCGCTCGAGCAAATCGGGATCGACGTGGAGTTCTCCCACCACGAGAGCGGACCGTCGCAGCACGAGATCGACATGGGTCAAGCCGATGCGCTTCAGATGGCCGACAACGTGATGACCTACCGGACGATCGTGAAGGAGGTCGCCCACCAGCACGGCTGGTACGCGACGTTCATGCCCAAGCCCCTCATGGACGCCAACGGCAGCGGGATGCACACGCACGTTGCGCTGATCGCGGGTGGTCAGAACGCATTCTTCGACCCGGACGAGCCGAGCCAGCTCTCGGCGGTGGGCCGCGGGTTCGTCGCGGGGATCCTGCGCCACGCCCGCGAACTGTGCTTCGTGTTCGCACAGTGGGTCAACTCCTACAAGCGGCTCGTGCCCGGCTTCGAGGCCCCGGTGTACGTGGCGTGGAGCGAGCGCAACCGGTCCGCGGTGGTGCGCGTTCCCCAGCAGGGCTCGGTCCCGGACAACACCGCCGGCCGTCCCGAGCTGCGCGGGCCTGACCCTGCCTGCAACCCGTATCTGACCTTCGCAGCGATCCTGCACGCGGGACTCGAGGGGATCGCTCGCGGCTACGAACTGCCTGACGCCATGGAGGCGAACCTCTATCACCTCTCGCACGCCGAGCGGCTGCGCGCCGGGGTCGAAGAGCTTCCGTCCACGTTGGGCGATGCCGTCGAGATCGCGGGCGCCTCAGAACTGCTGTTGACGGCGTTCGGGGAGCACATCTACAGCCGTCTGATCGAGATCAAGCGCGCCGAGTGGGACGAATACCGTGTGCAGGTGACCCCGTATGAGCTGGAGCGCTACCTGCCGCTGCTCTAGCGAGCGCGCCCGCCGGCGCCCCGGTTGCGGAGCGGTACGGCCCGCGCGATGATCGCACCGTCTGATTGGGTGGCTGACCCGCGCAGACGGCATCGGCACATCGGCGTTTAGGCGGAACAGGATGTCCCGTGTGATTCGACTCGGAATCGGTGCCGGCATGGTCGCGGCCACCATCGCCGTCGTCGGCGCGGCAACCGCGGCGCGACTCGTCTACCAGAAGACCACGGACTTCGCGGGCTACGAGTTCAATGCCTCGAAGGTCACGACCGCAAGCGCCCGCTTTACCGTCCCGACGGTGACCTGCAGCGGCGGCAACAGTGGCATCGGTCCGGGGCTGTTCGTCGTGACGACCAAGCGCATGCTCGTTGGTGCCGGGCTGATTGTCTCGTGCCGGGGCTCAGTCGTCCGATACCAGGTGGCCACCGCCATCGGGAACGGGAACAAGGACGAACAGGCGGGCGCCCTCGTCGAGCCCGAGGACGTCATCTTCGTCCAAGTGCACCTGGCCGGAAAGGCCTCGAGCGTTACTATCCGCGATCTCACCGCCAACGCGAGCCACAGCCAGTCCGGCATGGGTGGCCGCTCGTCCTACGTAGCGGTCGGCGACGCGGCGATAACCCTCAATCAGTTGCGGGTCGGCGTCGACCGCTTCACGCCGGTGACCTTCACGAAGGTCATGGTTCAGGGCAAGGCGCTGGCACGATGGCGCCCATACGCGGTCGAGCGGTACCGCGGATCCGCGTCACATCCCATCGTCCAGATTCGTCCGGGCAAGCTCTCGCACGCGGGCGAGTCGTTCACGCTCAGCTTCGTCCACAGCTGACCGCGCCGGGGTCAGTGCCCAAGATCGACAGGACGCCATTCGTCGGATGTCGCAAGCTCGCGCAGCCACGACGGCGCGTCGATGGCGGTGCGCGTCGTGCGGTCCAAACAGACGTGGATCAACTCCCCGTCGGCGACCAGCTCGCCGTGGCGGATGAACCAGTGCCGGCTGCGAAACGACGACGTGCCGACCGCCGCGATCCAGGTGGTGAGCTCGATCTCATCGTCGAGCAGGATGCGCTTGCGGAACTGGGCATGGGCGTCAACGACGGGGATGCCGGGTCCGTCGGCCAGCAGATCGGTAAACGGATGACCGGAATTCCACAGCCACTCGCTCAAGCCCCGGTCCATCCACCGGAACAGCGCGGTGAAGTGGATCTGCGCGACATCGACTTCGGACATCGCGATGCGGAACCTGTGGGTGTGGATGTACGGGGCCATCGTGCGGACAGAGCCTAGCGACGGTGCACCGCGCCCGGCCGTGGCAACCGCGCCCGGCGAGGTGTCGGGTAGGCTACGAGGCTGATGCTCCCCGTGGTGCTGCTCGATGCGACGCCGGTTGCCGGCACCGGATGCCACCGTGCGGATTCGGCGCATGTGTGCGAGCTGATCCATGAACGGCCGCGCGACCCGGAGCCGGCGCGGCGAACGACCTCTCCGAACGCGTCGGCCAGCGATGGCTAGCGCCGCGGGCCGGCGGGTGGCCGTCGACTGGCACCAGGTCGGTCGCCCCAATCACGACGAGACCGATACCGGTAGGTACCAGCAAGGGCTCACCGCATCGCTTGCCGCGCGCGCGCAGCCCGGTGACGATATCTGGGCGCTCGTCGCCTGGCCGGGCGCCGTGGATGCGGTCGGTCCCGGTATCGGACATGCCGGCATTGGTCACCGCGAGGCCGGTCGCAACGGGCGCAACGTCCGCCGGATGCTTATGACGCTGCGTCCCGACGTGGCGGTATTCGCCCATATCGCCCCGCCGGGTCTGCCGGTGCCGTTCGCGTTGGTGATGCACGACGCGCTGTTTGCAACCCATCCTGAATGGGTCGGACCGGACGAGCGCGAGCGCACCGTTGTACGGAGCACGCGGACCGTCGCGCGCGCACAATTCGTGATCGCGGTCTCGGAGGTCACGCGGATCGACGTCCTGTCGGTGCTGGATCTTCGTCCGGAGCGCGTGGTCGTGATCCCGCCGGCCCCGTCACTCGCCTTTGCACCCGAGCCGGCGGCGGGCGCGCGCATCGCAGCCCGGTACGGACTCGACCGGTACTGCGTGGCGATCGGAGACACCGGCGCTCGCGGCAATCTCGCCCATGTGGCGGAGGCGGCGGGGCAGCTCGGCGACCGTCGGCTGGTGATGGTCTCGCCCCAGCGACCGCCACGCGGTCGGCAGGACATCCCCGGCATCCGATTTCTCGGCCCGCTTGGGGATGCCGATCGGGCGGACCTGTTCGCCGCCGCGCAGCTCGCGGTAGCGGTCTCATTCTATGACGGGTGTGGCCTCGGCGCGCTGGAGGCGCTTGCCTGCGGGACCCCGTTGATCGTCAGCGATCGCGGCGCGCTGCGCGAGGTGGTCGGCGAGGCCGCACTGGTGATCCCGCCGAGCGTCAATGCGATCGCCGAGGGATTGCGCGCCCTCGAGGATCCGGCGGTTGCCGACCGCCTGCGTGCCGCCGGGCCCCTGCGTGCGGCCAGCTACTCGTCGACGCGGCTGGGGAGCGCCGCGTGGGAGGCGATCCGGAGTGCGGTGTCTGCCGGACGCTGACCTGCGGGCTCAGCCTCCCGCGGGGGCGACGTAGACGAACGGCAGCGTGCCCGCCACCTCCGCGAGCCGCGGCGCAGCCTGGTCGCGTGCCGATACGGTCACCTCGATGTCCGGCCACGGCGCCTTGACGTCAGGGTCGTCCCAGGCGATCCCGGCCTCGGTGGCCGGGTCGAAGTACGCCGAGCACCGGTAGATGACGTCGGCAACCTCGCTCAGCACGACGAACCCGTGGGCCAGGCCGATCGGGACGTACAGCAGCCGGGCGGTCTCGTCGTCAAGCTCGACGCCGACCGCGTGGCCATAGGCCGGAGAGCCGCGGCGCAGATCGACGATCACGTCGAGGATGCGGCCACGGGCACAGCGGATCAGCTTGGCCTGGCCGGGCTGCGTCTGGAAGTGCAGGCCGCGGAGCACCCCGCGGGTCGAGCGGGACTGGTTGTCCTGCGCCCAGTCATGGGTGATCCCCAGGTCGCGGAACCACTCCGCGCGGGACGTCTCGACGAAGAAGCCGCGTGCATCGTGATAGATGTCGGGCTCGATGATCAGCGCGCCGGGGATCTCGGTCGGGATGACGCGCATCTGGCCTCGCTGGGGCTAGTGGTTGGCGATCGCTTCGTGATATGCGGCGACCGTGAGCTGCGCACATCGGTCCCACGTGAACTGCCGTGCGTGCGCGAGGCCGCGCCGGCGCAGATCGGCCGCCGTGTCGCCGGAGAGCACTACCCGCTCGATGCCGTCGGCGATGTCGTCGGGATCCGTCGCGTCGACCAGAATGCCGGCATCGCCGACGACCTCGGGGATCGAGCTGCGGTTCGACGCGACAACGGGTGCCCCGCAGGCCATCGCCTCGAGCGGCGGGAGGCCGAACCCCTCGTTGAGTGACGGGAATACCAGACACGCAGTCGCCGAATAGAGCGCCACCAGATCGTCATCGGTGACGAAGCCGGGGCGGATGACGCTGGAGCCCAGGTGCTCGAGCTCGCGCTCGAGGTCGCGGTCGGTCACGCGATCCATCCCGACGACGACCAACACGCACTCCGGGGCACGCCGCCGCACGAGCCCGAAAGCGCGCAGCAGCGTGGCGAGGTTCTTGCGCGGTTCGGGGGTACCGACCCATAACAGAAATGGCGTGGGCGGGATGCCGAAGCGGTGCGCCAACTGCATCGGTTCGGGCTCGATCGGCTGGAAGCGGCGGTCCACGCCGAGAGGCACCACGCTGATGCGATCCGGGGAGATGCCGACGAGATCGACGAGTTCGCTGCGGGTGTACTCGGACGCCACCAGGATGCGGTCGGCGCGTTTGGCGGCACGGGCGACCAGCAGGCGCTGCTGCGCAGCCCCGGCGCGCGAGAACAACTCGGGTGACCGCCACGCCAGCACGTCGTGGACGGTGACCACCAGCGGCAGCGTCGTTCGCAACGGCACCATGGTGCCCGGGCAGTGCAGCACGTCGACGTCGCGGTGTGCCGCCGTACGATCGAGCATCGCCGGGTAGTAGGCGAGGCGGCGCCCCGCACGACGCATGACGCGCGGCACGCGGGCGGGTCCCGGCGCCTCCAAGTCCATGAGCCGCTCGATATGGACGCCCGGTGTGCGCCCGAGTGCGGCCGACAGGTCCTTGGTGTAGCGGCTGATCCCGGCCGAGCTTGCGTCGGACGGCGTCACGTCGAATCCGACGCGCAGGAGTCGGTTCATGACGCGCCGGCGTTCGGCGCAACAGACCCGTCGCGGGCACACCCGCTGCCAGGACGACGACGGGGACCTTCGCGCTGCACGGGGCGGTGGTATCTCACGGCGAGCTGTGCTCGGTCCTGGTTCACGGATGCCGGTCAATGCAACCGGCGCGCGCCGGTCATGTGGCAGACATTAGCGAGCCGACGGAGTGGCGGTTTCAGTGAGGTAGCATCTACATCGCAAAAACGTGCCCGCGTGGCCCTCCGTGCCCGACTGGGCGCGTCGGCGGGGCCGGGCGCCAGACATGCTGCGCACGGGCGCGGGAGGGTGGTCACGGTGTCGATTGGCGAGAAGGGTCGCAAGATGCTCGGGCCGCTGGAACCGCTGGCGGTCGACATCTACCGCAAGCCGTTCATCGACCTGGAGAGTGTCGCGCGGACCTTAGCGAGCGTCTGCACCCCGGCGCGGGTCGCCGAAATCGGTTGCGGCGAGGGCGTCTTGGCCACCGAGCTGAACCGCGCGTGGCCGGACGCCGAAATCGTCGGCATCGACATCACCCCGCAGCCCGGACGCCTGTACCGGGGCGATCCGCAGGGGGCAACGTTCCGCTCATGCTCCGCCGATGACCTCGCAGCGACCGACTCCGCTGGGTTCGATCTGGTGCTGATGTGCGATGTGCTGCACCACGTGCCGCCGCCGATGCGCGCCGGCATCGTGGTCGCCGCGCGCGCGCTCGTGGCCGACACCGGACTGCTGGCGATCAAGGATTGGGAGCGGCGCCGCGATCTGGCAACTGCGGCGGCATACGCCTCTGACCGGTTCATCACCGGTGACCGGATCAAGTACTTCGCACGGGACGAGCTCGTTGGGCTCGTGGCGCCCGACGCGTCCGATGACGCCGAGCTCATCCTGGACGCGCACATTCCACCGCGACGCAACAACCTCCTGTTCATCTGGCGCATCACGCGTCCGCATCGCCTCGCCGAGGGGCGTGCCTAGGGCCGCTCGCGTCGGCGGTAAGCTCAGCCGTATCGTCGCCATGGGGCGCACGGCGCGACCGCTATAGTCGCTCCGAACTTCGCGTCAAGGATCTGGGAGGCCGTCACGCCGCTGATCTCGATCGTCGTCCCGGTGTTCAACGAGGAAGAAGTCCTCGAAGAACTCTACCGGCGCCTTGTCGTCGCCCTTGGCGACCTTGGCCACGACATCGAAATCGTCTTTGTCGACGACGGGTCGCGTGATCGTTCACGGGACATCATCCGCGGATTGGCGTTGGCGGACCCACGTGTGCGCGGTGCGTTTTTCTCGCGCAACTTCGGTCACGAGGCCGCGATCCATGCTGGCCTGCACGAGGCGTGGGGTGACGCGGTGATCGTGATGGACGCCGACCTCCAGGACTCTCCTGAAGCGTTGCCGGAGCTGATCCACGCGTGGGAGCACGGGGCGGACGTCGCCTATGCCGTGCGGCATGACCGCAAGGAGGGCGCATTTCAGAGGGCCGCCTTCTCCACCTACTACCGCATCGCTGCCCGGGTCGTCGATGTCGAGCTTCCGATTGACGCCGGTCCGTTTAGCCTAATGGCCCGGCCGGTCGTCGACGCGATCAACTCCATGTCCGAGCACGGCAGGTATTTCCCCGGGCTGCGTGCGTTCGTCGGCTTTCACCAGACCCCGGTGAACGTGGAGCGCGCGGCCCGCTTTGCGGGAACGACGAAGTACTCGCTCAAGCGTCGGACGTCGGGAGCCATCCACGCGATTCTGTCGTTCTCGAAGCTTCCGCTGCGACTCGTGACGTTGTTGGGCTTCGTGACCGCCGTGATCGCCCTGCTCGGTGCGACGTGGGTCATCATCGCGGGCATCGTCAACGGGCCCGGCGTGCCCGGCTGGGTGTCGCTGATGACGGTCGTGCTCTTGATCGCGGGCGTGCAGCTGGTGACACTCGGCATCGTCGGCGAGTACGTCGGCAAGGTCTATGACGAGGTGCGGGCCCGCCCGTCGTTCATCGTCTCCGAGCGCATCGGTGCAGGCGCAGTGACCATCGACGTTTCCCGACTGCCGCGACCGGTTGCTGACGACCCATCCGGCACGCGCGCACAGCCGGAGGACGCGCAACGGTGAGCGCGGGCACCGAGCCTGAGCTCAGCATTATCATCGTCTCCTACCGCTGCCGCGAGCTCCTGCGCGACTGCTTGGTGAGCCTCGACGTCAACAGGGAAGACGTCGAGATGGACGTCGAGGTGATCGACAACGCCTCCAACGACGACACCATTGCTGCCGCCCGCGACCTGGACTGGGTCAGGGCCACCGCGCTTGACGACAATGTCGGTTTCGCGCGCGCCAACAACCTTGGCCTCGCCCGCGCCCGCGGTCGGGCGGTCCTGGTGCTCAACCCGGACACGCTGGTACCACGGCACGGGCTGCGACGTTGCCTCGACGAGCTGTGGGGGCGGCCGGAGGTCGGACTGATGACCGCCCGATTGGTTGATCCTGAGGGTCGTCTCGATCGTCGCTGCAAGCGGGGGTTTCCGACCCTCTGGTCCTCGGTGTGCTATTTCACCAGCCTCGACCAGGTCTTGCGAGGACGGCGCTCCCAGCGGTATACGGTCGGGTGGCTCCCCGACACCGAGGCGGGCGATGTCGAGAGCGTCAGTGGCGCGTTCATGCTCATGCGCCGCGCTGCGCTGCTCGCGGTCGGCGGTTTCGACGAGCAGTTCTTTATGTACGCCGAAGACATCGATTTGAGCCTGCGGTTCCTCGAACACGGTTGGCGCGTGTACTACTGGCCGGGTGTCGATGTCATTCATATCGGTGCGGGGTCGAACGTTGACGGCAAGCGACCGCCGATGGCCAATTCCGCGTACTTCCGGACGATGGCACCGTTCATCGCCAAGCACCGCCCAGGATGGCGCGGTCAGGTCCTTGCGGCGTTCGTCGGGGTCACGAGCGAGCTGCTGTTGGTCGCGTCGTGGCTGGTGACCGGCTTGCGCGGGACGCCGCGGGGCTCGCGGGTGCCATCAGGGTCGGCCGATCCATCCGCATCTCGACATCCCGCGCCGCCAGGCACGCCGTGATTGGCGGAACCGGGCCTGGAGCCGCGGGCGGTGATGTCTAAGCTGCCCGGTGTGCACGTACTTGTCACAGGCGTTACCGGGTTCGTTGGCCATCACCTTACCGCGGCGCTCCGTTCCGACGGCCACCGCGTGAGCGGGTTGGTGCGCCCGTCGGCGCCGGGTTCGGTCCCGGACGGTGTCGCGGTTCGCGCGGCGGAGATCACGGACGCCGATGCCGTGGCTAAAGCGGTGCACGCGGAGTCTCCGGACGCCATCGTCCACTTGGCGGGCGCTTCGTCGGTCGGCGCGTCGTTTGGCGACCCCATTGGGACGTGGGACGTCAACCTCGGCGGTGTGATCGCCATCCTCGAAGCCGTCAGGACCGCGGCATCGCCGCCGCGCACACTCGTGATCACCAGCGGCGAGATCTATGGGCTCGTCCCGGCAGAGGCACTCCCGGTGACCGAAGAGACTCCGCTGCGCCCGGTCTCGCCCTATGGCGCATCGAAAGCGGCCGCGGACATTGCGGCCGGCCAGTATCGGCGGGCCTACGGCCTGCCGGTGGTGCGGGTGCGACCGCTCAATCACATCGGTCCCGGACAGGACGCCCGTTTCGTGCTGCCCAACGTCGCGCGCCAGATCGCGCAGGCCGAACACCAAGGGCGCGACCACGTGGAGATCAAGATCGGCAACGTCGCGTCGCGACGCGACTTCACCGATGTCCGGGACGTGGTTCGCGCCTACGCGAGCCTGCTGACGACGGGGGATCCGGATGGGCCGTATCTCGTGTGCTCCGGTCGGTCGATTGCGATCGCCGAGCTCATCGATCGTTTGGTCGCCGCCGCGCGGATTGACGTGCGGATCGTCGTCGATCCGGCGCTCGTGCGGGCGGGCGAACAGCCCGACCTATTCGGAGACTCCCGCAGGTTACGGGCAGAGACGGGCTGGGTACCCGCCATCGATATCGAACAAACCGTTGCCGACACCCTGGACTGGTGGCGCGTCCAGGTGGCCGCGTAGAAGGGGCAGCATGCCGAGAGCGCTCATCACGGGGATCACGGGCCAGGACGGCTCGTATCTCGCAGAGTTCCTCCTTGACAAGGGCTACGACGTCTGGGGGCTCGCTCGGCGGGCGTCGACGGACTCCCACGAGCGGATCGACCACATCCTCGACCGGCTGAACCTCGTCCAGGGGGACCTGCTCGACCAGCCGTCACTGACGGCCGCGCTCGAGCAGGCCCAGCCCGAGGAGGTGTACAACCTAGCCGCGCAGTCCTTCGTGCCCACGTCGTGGAGCCAGCCGGTGCTGACGGCCGAGTTCACCGCGGTCGGCGTCACGCGACTGCTCGAGGCGATCCGGCAGGTGAACCCCACCATCCGCTTTTATCAGGCGAGCTCGAGCGAGATGTTCGGCAAGGTCCGCGAGACACCGCAATCCGAGCTCACGCCCTTGCATCCGCGCAGCCCGTACGGGGTGGCCAAGTGCTATGGCCACTACATCACGGTCAACTACCGCGAAAGCTACGAGATGTTTTGCTCGTCAGGGATCCTGTTCAACCACGAGTCACCGCGCCGCGGGCTCGAGTTCGTAACGCGCAAGGTCACCAACGGCGTCGCGCGTATCAAGCTCGGACTGCAGGACCGGCTGTCGCTCGGCAATCTCGATGCCCAACGCGATTGGGGCTTTGCGGGCGACTACGTGCACGCGATGTGGCTGATGTTGCAGCAGCCCGAGCCGGACGACTTCGTCGTGGCGACCGGGGAAACCCACAGCGTGCGGCGTTTGGTGGAGCTTGCGTTTGCGCATGTGGGCCTCGACCCGGATGATCACATCACGATAGATTCGGGCCTCGTGCGCCCGGCCGAAGTCGACGTGCTGGTCGGCGATGCGACCAAGGCCCGAACGGTCCTGGGCTGGGAGCCCCGGGTGGGCTTTCAGGAGTTGGTGGCCATGATGGTCGACGCAGACCTCGCGCGGTTAGCCTCGTGAGAGCTGGCCGTGCATGCGCGGTGCGCTCCGAGGTGCGGTAGCACCCGTGCGGATCGCGATCCTCGTCTGTGCGTACCCGCCGTTTATGGGTGGGATCGGCAATGCCGCTGCGCGTCACGCCCACACGCTGGTTGAGCTTGGCCACGACGTCGAGGTCCTGTGTCCGGCGCATGGCACCGCGCCAGGTACCAGCGTCGTGGACGGCGTGACGGTGCATCGGTTGCGCCCGGTCGTCAGCCATGGCCTGTCGGCGTTCCTGCCAGGACTCGCCCGACGGGTGCGCGACTATGACGGGTTGCTCCTGCAATACCCGTTCTTTGGTGGGGCCGAGCCGGCTGCCCTCGGCGCGCGCCTGAGCAATACTCCATACCTCGTGTACTTCCACATGGACGTCATTTGGGGGGGCGTACGCGGCGCGTTCTTGAGGGTCCATCGCCAGCTCGGCGCACCGTGGGTGCTACGCGGCGCGCGCCAGGTCCTCGTCAGCTCATTCGACTATGCCCAGCATTCCTCGATCGCCCACCTCAAGCTGTCGAACCTGCACGAGCTGCCGTATTCGGTCGACACCAACGCGTTTACGCCGGCGCCAGTCACGGCCGAACGACGCCGCGAGCTCGGGATCGATCCGGTACGCCCGGTGGTCCTGTTCGTCGGCACGATGAGTGACGCGGGCACCTTCAAGGGGATCGATCGGCTCCTGTCGGCGATGGCTCACGGTGAGCTGAGTGCGCGCGCTCAGGTCGCGCTGGTCGGCGAGGGCAATCGACGCCCGGAGTACATGCGCATGGCCGCCGAGCTGCTTCCCGAAGCGTCCTACCGCTTTACCGGGGGGGTGTCCGATAAGGAGTTGCGCGACCTCTACCGGGCCGCCGCCGTCACGGTGCTCCCGTCGGTCACCCACGAGGAGGCGTTCGGGATCGTATTGATCGAGTCGATGGCCTGCGGGACGCCCGTGGTCGCATCGGCGTTGCCGGGCGTGCGTGGCGTGATCGGCGACGAAGCCGGATTCGCGGTCCCGCCGGGGGACGTCCCCCGACTGGCACGGGCGATCGGTGACGTGCTCGACGACGTTGCGGGTTCCGACCATCTGGCGGTCGTCTCCCGGAGCCGCGCGGTGACGGTGTTCTCGCGCGAGCGCGAGCGCGCGGACCTTTCCGCCGCTGTCGACACCTTGCGACGCTAGCCCGAGTTCGGCTCCGATGGCGGGTCGGGTCGCGAGCGTCGGCCGACGAGCACGGCACTGAGGCGAAGCCCGTCGATCACGCGCTCCTGGTCCCGGCGCGTCACGACTTCATGGGCGGCGATGGCGCCAAGCGCGCAGATGAGATCGATGGTGATGATCGCGTTTGGGCTGCGGGCAAACAGCGCGAGCGCCGCCACCTGGACGCCAGCGATGCACAACAGGCACCAGGAGTACCGGAAGTCGTGTCGCCCGAGTTGGTGGTAGAGCAGGATGATGGTGCACCCCATGCAGGTCATGGCGGCCCCGTAATACGGCAGAAGATCGCCGGCGCTGCGGAACGCGGGACCGTAGGTCACCCGCATCAGCTGGCGCCCAAGGGGTGTCGCGAGCACGACGAACACGGTGCCGGCCGCCAGCGACACGCCGACCCCCGCGGCGATGAGCCGCGCCGATGACTGCCCGCGCGCGCGCTGTGACGCCAGGCGGGGCAGCACCAGGGTGGTGAAGACCTGCGGAACCAGAAACAGGCCCTGTGAGATCGCCGAGGCTGCCGCGAAGTACCCCGCCTCACGCCCGCTCAACACGAGCTTGGCCGTGATCACGTCGGCATTGGTGAGCACGGCGATCGCGGTCACGCCCGCCGAGTTGGGCACGATCGACCGTCGGAACGCGTGCCACTGGTGCGAGGTGCGATCGATCGGTGGCGCGCGAAGCGCCTTGCGCGCAAGCACGATCACGACGATGGAGCCGAGGATCCACGACACGGAGGTTCCGAGAATCGGCGCGAGCACCCGAACGCCAACGGCCCACAGGGCCAAGAATGCCAAGGGTCGTGCGATTCCGACGGTGATGAACCCCAGCGCATACGCGCCGAACCGACGTTCCCCCTGGAGTTGTCCGAGCGTGAGCGGGAACACGGCGATCCCGGACAGCACCGTCACCGCACCCAGCATGACGGCGGTCGGGAACCCCGTGGTCGTGATACCGAGAAGGAGCATGACGGCGACCCCGATGGCCATGACGACGACCGTCGCGATGGCCGTGATTCTCAGCGCCAGTGCGAAGATCGCGTCGGGTGGGTCACCGCGGTTGGACGCCGCCAGCGTCGGCTGGAGCGCGCTGCATAGGACGTACAGGACCAGGCATCCGGAGAGAACGGCGGCGACCAGGCCATAATCGCGCGGACCCAAGAGGCGCCCGACGAGGATGAAGAAAACCCAGTTGCCCGTGCTCCAGATGCCGATGCCGGCAGCCACGAGCAAGCCCGGGCCGACCCAGCCTTGGCGGCCGGTCAACACGCACCCTTCGAGATGCCGTCGGGTGATGGTGGCCTGTCAGTCACGATTGCCCGGTGATCCTATCTGTCGCGGGATGCACCACCACGTAAGCGGACCGGAGTCGCGCAGGCAATAATCGTGGTCCGGGACCTGTCATCGTGCCCATGCGGGCTCGGGCTTCATCGCGCGCGCCGCGGGCGTGGGTCGCCGCAGTCGCTGCAGTTAGGGATTATGTGGTCGAACGTGGGTCGAGATTGGCGTCGGGCGTCGCATGGCGTCCGCCGCCGTGGTCCGTAGAGGCGGCGGTCGCCGCGTTGGTGTTCTTCGCGATCGCGATCGCGATGACCTGGCCACTCGCATTGCATCTCGGTACGCGGATCCCCGGGGGAGGGACGTTCTCTGACCCCACTGGCTACTACTACGACTTCTGGTACTTCAGCACGCACGGCCTCCAGCTTGTCGGGCGGGGCACGATGGTGCTCCTGGACCAGCCCTTCGGGCGCACCATCGTGCCCGCGTCGTATCTCGAGCAGTTCGTCGCGTACGGGCCCGGGGTCGTCATCAGCAAGCTGTGGAATCCCGCCGCCGGGCTGAGCATCGTGGCTATCGTGTCGCTGGCCGGATCCGGTGGCGCGATGTACGGGTTGGTGCGGTGGCTCGGTGCCGGCAGGATCGCGGCGATCTGGGCGGGTGTCGCCCTGATGCTGAGCCCGTATGTGACCTATCGCATTGGGGTCCACGTGCCGTTGGCCGACGTTGCCTGCATCCCGCTGACGATCCTGGCGGCCCTCGCCTGGATGCAGCGACAGACCGTTGGACAAGCGCTGTGGGTCGTCGGCGCCCTGGTCTTCGCATGGCTCACCAACCCCTATTACGGCTTTATGTGTCTGGTCATTGCCGGGGTGATCGGTCTCTTGGGGATCGTATGGGCGTGGCGTATCCGTGGCATCCGGACCGCGTTGCGGCGTCTCGCCGGCTTGGCACTGTGCGTTGCCGGTCTCGTGTGCGTCCCGCTGCTGGTCTTACTGAAGACGAGCGGACCCGCCGTAGAGAGCGTGTTCGGACGCAGCGTGGTCGAGCTCAGTCTCTACGGCGCCCACCTGACCGACTACGTCTGGCCGTCGCATGCCAGCCGCC
>Ga0307374_10004120_pt1 | contig 24400 bp, 23 predicted proteins | sample OX3MG_FD_202532 | JGI IMG/M metagenome (GOLD analysis project Ga0307374, IMG submission 202532) | Soil microbial communities from Risofladan, Vaasa, Finland - OX-3 | ecosystem: Environmental > Terrestrial > Soil > Coastal area > Acid sulfate soil | place: Finland: Risofladan, Vaasa | collected... | reverse complement strand
ATTTGGTGCCATGCGCGCGCGGCGCAGTTGAAAGGTTCGTTGGCATAGCCACCCACCGGGAAGAAACAAAGTTAACGAACGCGATCTTCTCAAACATTCCGTTTCCGGTTATTCTGAATCGCGGAGAACCCGCAATAACATGAGCCTGACGGAACGCATTCAAAAAGAGCTGACGGCAGCGATGAAAGAAAAGGATGATCTGCGCTTGAGCGTCCTGCGCATGATGAAGACCGCGCTTAAAAATAAAGAAATCGAGAAGATGCGTCCGCTCGACGATCTGGAGGCGCTGCAAATTCTGCAAACAATGGTGAAGCAGCGCCGCGAGTCCGTCGACCAATTCACCAAGGGCGGACGCGACGACCTGGCCGCGAAAGAGGCGCAAGAAATCAAGATCATCGAAACCTATTTGCCGGCGGCTCCCACCGACGCCGAGATGGCCGCGGCCATTGAAGACGCGATCGCGGACACCGGAGGCGACTCGCTGAAACAAATGGGCGCCGTGATTAAAGCCGCGCGCGCGCGCCTGGAAGGCAAGACGGTGGACGGCAAAGCCCTGAGCGATCAGGTCCGCCAACGCCTCTCCCGCTAGGAATCGTTTGCCGAGCTGCAAATGCACACGCAGAAAAATGTGCTGGAAAAGTGCGCCCTGCAAACGAAACTCATTACCTCTCAAGAAAATGGAAGTGGCACGTTCTACAGTTGTTGCGCTCGCGGGACGGTGCACTTCATCACTGCTCAAGGTTCGGCGTTTTCGGCGAGTTTTTGGCGGCTTCCGGGTGCCTTTTGGCATGTTGTACGGCGCTCGCATCACCGAATTTTGCCCTAAAAAAGGCTAGCACGACGTCGTGCGTGGCGCTAGGTGACGCGGCTGTGGTGTTTGGGGAGGCGCCGGGTGCGACGTTTTGGCTGTCATCCGAACCCGGTCGCCCGGTTTTGGGTGAACGGGGGTGAGGGATCGGCTGTTCCTGCTCGCTCTGAAGGTTTCTCGCTCGTAGCTAAAATCCATTCAGGAGTTTCTCACCAAGGTCCTCCCACGTTGAATTGTCACACTCTATCAGCCAGGTCCTTTTCTCTCGGCGCCAGCCTTTGATTTTCTTCTCGCGTGCGATTGCGAGCCGAATGTCGCTGAAGGTCTCGAAGTGGACCAGTCGAAAAATCCTGTACTGGCTGGTGAATCCGGGAACGAGTCGACCGCGGTGTTCGATCATTCGGCGTTGAAGGTCAATTGTCGCACCCGTGTAGAGGTTTCGCGAACGACTGGCCAGAATGTAAACGTAGTACGTGCGGCTCATCTTGCCGCATGAAAAAAAAACAGGTCCCTCACCGTCGTTCGCCAAGAGCGGGCGACCGGGTTCGCGATGACAAGCCAAAAGATCTGCGAACATGAGGATGAAGCGCTCGCCAGAACCAGAGATGAAATCGACATAATCATACCGCGATCGTCTCGCCTTGAGGGGCTCCCGGGGCTCAAGCATTGGACTTGCACTTTGTGCATTACTAGCGATAGTTTAGCGGCGAATTCCAGCGAGCCGGGAGGCAAAGATGACGCGCAATACGTGGTCGCGGAGAAATCTGAGCGGCGGAATGATCCTTGCAATACTGATCGCGATGATTGGCCTGATGTGGCCGGCGCACGGCATCGCCCAAGGACGCCGGGGCGGGCAAGATGAAAAGAGAGGTGGCGCGAATGGGCTTGGTGCGCTGCATTTCCGCGCGCTGGGACCGGAAGGAAATCGTGTCGCTTCCATTCTCGGCGAGCCGGGAAATCCGAACGTGGTTTACATCGGCGCCGCGGACGGCGGCATTTGGAAAACGTCCGACGCCGGCACGAACTGGACGCCAGTGTTTGACCACGAAAACGTGTCGGCGATAGGAGCGCTGGCGATGGCACCTTCCGCTCACGATGTGATCTGGGCGGGCACGGGAGAGCCGTGGCTGATTCGTCCTTACTACTCGATGGGAGACGGAGTTTACAAATCGACTGACGCGGGCCGGAGCTGGCAGCACATGGGCCTTGAGCAGACAGGACACATTGCGCGCATCATCGTGGACCCGCACGACGCGAATGTCGCATTCGTTTGCGCCGTCGGTCAGGCGTTTCGCCCGCAACACGAGCGCGGAATCTTTCGCACGAGCGACGGAGGGAAAACCTGGCAGCAAGTCTTGTACGTGAACGACAACACGGGTTGTTCGGAAATGGCGATGGACCCGAGCGACTCCAACACAATTTACGCCGGAATGTGGCAGGTGGAAATTCACCGCTGGAATTTGGATAGCGGCGGAACGGGAAGCGGCGTCTACGTAAGCCGCGACGGCGGAAATAGTTGGAGCAAAATCAGCGGCCATGGACTGCCTGCCGCGGACCATCCGATTGGGAAAGTGGCCGTGGCTGTAGCCGCGAGCAATCCCAGTCGCGTTTACGCCCTGCTGCAGGACACCACGCCGGGTCTGTATCGCTCCGATGACCGCGGCCATACATGGACGCTCGTCAATCAGTCCCACGTAACGACGGAGCGCTCTCCGTACTACACGCGGTTTGCGGTTTCGCCGGATGATCAGAACTTGCTCTACTTTCCTTCGGTCGCATTCAGCATGTCGCGCGACGGCGGCAACACCGTGTTTCAGCCAGGGGGCCGTGGCCCGGGCGCTGGCCCGGCAGAGGCGAGTGGTCCTCCGGCGGCAGCGGGTTTGGCATCGGCAGGTGGCGACAATCACGACATCTGGATCGATCCCACGAATGCAAACCGCATACTGGTGGCGAACGACGCAGGAGTGAGCATCAGCAACAATCGCGGCGCAACGTATCAGCGGTTTCTGCTGCCGATTTCGCAGACGTATCACGTAGCTGCGGACAATGCGATTCCCTACAACGTGATGGGCAATATTCAGGACAAGTCATCATTTCGCGGACCGAGCCGGACGCTCTCGGCTGGCTTCGGCGGCCCCGGCCGAATCTCGCTGGGCTACTGGCAGGGCGCGGGCGGATGCGAGGACGGATTCGCGGTTCCCGACCCAGTGGATTCGAACATTGTGTGGTCCGGCTGCGACAATGGCCGCATCGACCGGATCGATATGCGGAACGGCATGGCGCGAGATGTATCCGCGTGGCCCATCACCAGCTACGGCTGGGCTCCGGCGAATATGAAATATCGTTGGGATTGGGTGACGCCGATCGCCATTTCGCCCCACGACCACAACCGCGTCTACGTCGGCGCGCAAGTCGTGTTCATGACCACCGACGGTGGCCAGTCATGGAAGGTGATCAGTCCCGACCTCACGGCGAACAACAAGGAGCACGAGCAGAACTCGGGCGGGATTACGTCGGACGACCTCGTGACGTATGACGGCGCGACAATTTATTCGATCGCCGAATCACCTGTGAAAGCGGGTGTCATCTGGACCGGAAGCGATGACGGCCAGGTGAACGTGACGCAGGATGGCGGCGGGCACTGGACAAACGTAACCAAGAACATTCCGGATCTTCCCGCCTGGGGAACCGTGTGGAACGTCGAGCCTTCGCACTTCGACGCTGGCACGGCGTACATCACCGTGAATCTGCAGCACGTGGGAATCTACGACGCTCGCGCATACAAGACAACCGACTATGGTGCAAGCTGGAAACTGATCACCGCGAGCGTCCCCAAGGGAATGAACAGCAGCGCGCACATCATTATCGAAGATCCCGTACGCAAAGGCATGTTGTTCCTAGGAACGGACAACGCTCTGTACGTGACGTGGGACGATGGCGCTCACTGGACCCGTCTGCGGAACAATTTGCCGCCCGCGCCGGTGTACTGGTTGCAAATACAGCGGACATTCAACGATCTGGTCATCTCGACGTACGGACGCGGAGTGTGGATTCTGGACGACATTACTCCGCTTCGCGAATGGGACAGCGCTCAGTCGAAGGACTTTCAGTTGTTCAAACCGCGGCCAGCATATCGCTTCCGGAGCACCAACGACGGTCGCGAGTCCGATGTAAGCGGGCACGTGAGTGGAGAAAATCCTCCCTACGGCGCGGACATCAACTTTTGGCTTAAGGCGCCCGCGCACGAAGTGGAACTCACGCTTACGAGCGCAAACAATGAGACCATCCGCACGCTCAAAGTGGAAGGACACGCCGGGCTGAATCGCGTGTGGTGGGACCTGCGGTACGAACCGGGCTCGCCCGTAAAGATGCAGACGACGCCGTTCGACGCGCCGTGGGCTGAGCCGCACCACAATTACGCCGCGTACGGTACGCGAATACCGCCCGCAGGCCCGGTCGTGCCGCCTGGAAATTATAGTGTCCACGTTAGAGCAGGCGAGAGCGAAGGGTCCGCGCAACTTACGGTGCTGCCTGATCCGCATTCGCCGGGCACGGAACAATCGATCCGCGCGCAAGTGCAGTTTGCCCGCGAAGTGCTGGGCGAGGAGAACGAAGCCGCGGACATGATCAATCATCTGGAATGGACGCGGAGGCAGGTGGAGGATCTTGAAACCGTGCTCAGCGCGGATGCGGAGAAACATGCAACTGCGGTACAGGCCGCCAAGGATTTCGAGATCAAGGTTGTTGCGCTCGAAGGCAAGCTGATTGACGTTCACAACACTGGCCGCAGCGAAGACGCATTCCGCAATCCCGTGCAGCTCTATGAGCGCATCAGTTGGATGGTGGGGCCGATGGTGGGCATGCCCGGAAGCGGAAGCGGCGGCGGTGATCTGGCGCCCACGGCGCAACAAATCGCCGTGAACGATGGATTCAAGCAACAGCTCGCGGAGATTCAGGCGGAGTTTAAACAGTTCGTCGGGAGCGAAACGCATGCGTTCAACGCGACGCTGAAGCAGAATCACGTGACCGCCGCGATTGAGCCGTAAGTGCAGCGTCGAGCCGCCGCACCTTCAGCTGGCCTCTTCGTCTGCCCCATCGTCCGGCCATGGGTCGTCTCGCCGAATAGTAAATGCTTCCAGCGTTGCGGCCAGACAGAGCGAGCGTGCGGCGGCTGAGAAGGATGGGCAAATTCGTTGAGTCGAGGGTAGGAGAAGCGTACGACGCAAGAACGGGGCGTGTAAATCCGAAATTTCCTTTAGATTTGCCTGCCCGGTCGCGGCTACGTTTGTGATCCGCAAGACGCGCGCCCTCGAAAAATGTCTTCAGTATGGCTTCGTTCGTCTGTACTTTTAGGCTGCGGTTTGCTTGCGATCCGTAGCGGCCTATCGCGTTGCCTGTTTCGCCTCACGAGGTGCTGTGCTCGCCCGCGTCACTTGCGTTCTCAGTTAAGCTATGTTTATATCCGCTGAACTTCACCCTGAGCTTGGGAGGCTTTCATGGCGAATGCTGATCTGCGCCCGATGACCATCGGTGAAGTTCTCGACCGTACATTCCGGTTGTACAAGAGCGAGTTCTGGCTGTTTGCTGGAATTATGTCGCTGCCATTTTTCGTGCTGTTCATCTTTAACGTTTCAATCGGCTGGTTGACTCGCGCACAAGTCGCCAGGATTGGCGCATCTCATGCCCCGGCACCAATTTCTCCAACTATGATCGCAGCCACCATAGGCGGGGGGCTGCTGGTGATTATCTTGGCGTTAATCCTCTCAAGCATAGGACAAGCGGCGACGATTTTTGCAGTTTCCGATCTTTATTTGGGAAGAAGAGCAAGCATTCGCGGATCCTTCGGGCAAGTTCGCGGACACATCTTCCAAGTGATGGGCGTGATTTTTCTGACGGGTTTACTGGTGGGCGTCGGATTTATATTGCTGATCATCCCGGGAATCATGTTCGCATGCCGGGTGGGCGTAGCAGTTCCGGCCGCGATGCTCGAAGATAAAGGCCCGAGTACCGCGATCAGCCGTAGCATGGAGCTCACCAAGGGTTTCGCCATGCAAATCTTTTTGATTTTTGTGCTGACCTGGGTCCTCGCCATCATAGCGGGTGTGATTCTCCAATTGCCCTTTACGCTGATGGCGGCAACACCGCGACCTCATGTATTACCTTTTGGCTTGGTCATGCTGCAATACGTAACCGGCTTTATATCGCAAGTGCTGGTAGCCCCGGTTGGGGCGATCGCCTTCTCTTTGATGTATTACAACCTGCGGGTGCGTAAGGAGGCCTTTGACCTGGAGCATCTTATGGGGGCGCTGGGGCCGGGCCCAAGTCCGAGTGGGACAGCGGCGGGTACTGTGTTGCCCGCCTAGTTCAAAGTGCGACGACATACAAATAAAGCGGCTTCTAGAAGGCTTATTGTTTCCGTTTGGGCTTGCATGCTGTTCTTTCTGGCGGGGTCACCGCTACTTCGGGCCCACAATGCTCAGCCTGAGAATGAAACCACCAAACTCGATCTGAAAGCGTATGAGGCGGAACTCGAGCGGGACTCAAGCCTGATCGAGCGGATTAAGAATCAACCCCCCGAAATTTCCCGGTTCAGGAAATCGTTGCCTCGGGATTGGACCGTCGACACCAGAGATACGGAATTCCGCGTCCCGACCGAATGGCTTGATTCCGCGCTCGCAGACTTACAGACACGCCCGAAGAACGCGAGCACGCTGGTGCGAGATATCGAATTTCGACTCACGGAGATGGGCCAGTCAGCAGCCGAACTGGAGAGGCCATCGGGCGAAGCGCCAATGTCCCTGGCCCGCGCCCATTTGAACAAAGTTTTCCAGCGACGGGAATTTGAGGGTTTGAAGGGTCCCAGTGCTTTGCAATTATGGGAAGCTCGAATCGCGCGCTGGATCGACAGACAGCTCGTTCGCCTATTTCAGAAGTTGCACGTGAGCGCTAAGACGGGGGATCTTTTCGCGTGGAGTGTAATTCTGCTCGCCTTTTTGGCGATTGCGTATTGGGTGTTCCGCAAGCTTTCAAGGCATGCGCGGATGAACGAAATGCCGTCCTTTCACCCGTCCGCGCCAAGCGACGCGCGTGTGTGGGTACGCGACGCGCTCGCCGCAGCTGAACATGGCGAATACCGGGAAGCTGTTCACTGTGCCTATTGGGCTGCAATTGCCAGGCTTGAAGATCTGAAATTGCTGGCGCGCGATCGGTCCCGCACGCCGAGAGAATCACTACGGCTGCTCGATTCACATCCGAATGAGCAAAGCACGCTTCGAGATTTGACCGGCCATTTCGAGTTGATCTGGTATGGCGATCGGCCAGCTTCGTCATCAGATTGGTCTGGAGCAAGAGCCCAACTGGAGAAATTTGGATGCCTCACGGCCTCGACCGCAACGACCGCAAACTCCTGATCGGCGTCGGCGTTCTATTCGTCGTTCTAGTCGTCGTCTCGACGATAATTTCTCCGCCGCAGATCACCGGAGCGTCCTCGATTCCGTCGAGTTACTCACCCTCGTGGGACGGCGCTAAAGGCGCGTTTCTGCTGCTCCAGGAACTCGGCTATGACGTTTCCCGCTGGGAACGTTCCCCCACGGACTTACCGCTCAACGCGTCGAACGAGGTTCTGATTCTCGCGGAACCGGCGCAGGCTCCGTCGGAAGAAGAACGCTTCGCCATCAGCGAATTCGTGCAGAACGGAGGGCGAGTGGTGGCAACGGGCGCTTCGGCGAGCGAATTCCTGCCCGAAGCTTCCAAATTTGAACAAGGCGATACATTTGAAGATAAAAAATCCTTCCATGCTCTCGTGCCGTCGCCAATCGTGCGCGGAGCGCCCCAAATCACGATGACAGCGCCGGAAAATTGGGTCCCGGTGCCGCCCAGGCAGATCGTCCTTTACGGCAATGACGAAACTGCCGCGGTCGTAAGCTACCGATTTGGGAAAGGTCAGATTATTTGGTGGGCAGCTCCGACTCCCCTTACGAATGGAAGCATCCGTGATTCGGGAAATCTGGTATTTTTTCTAAACTGCATCGGGGCACCCGGCCGCGTCCACGTTCTCTGGGACGAATACTTTCACGGCGTGCGCGGATCTCTTCTAGTGTTTCTTGTGCATACGCCGGTATTTTGGGGGGTAGGGCAACTCGCCTTGGTCTTCCTGGCCATACTGTTCACCTATTCGCGGCGATTGGGGCCGATTCGCCCCCCCGTAACGCAGTCCCGGCTTTCTCCGCTGGAATTCGTCGACACATTGGGCGATTTGTATGCGTCGGCGCACGTGGCATCCGCTGCGATTGGAATTGCATATCAGCGCTTCCGGTTTATCTTGACGCGTAAACTTGGGCTCCCTGTGAATGCGTCTGTGTCAGATTTGGCAAAGAGCGCAAGCGAAAGCCTGCGATGGGAAGAAGCACCTCTGTTGCATACGCTCACGCAATGCGAGCTTGCGAGCAAGGATGAGAACTCGCACGCCGAGGATTCGCATATCGAAGCGCCGGTTCAACTGGTGCAGCAACTACATGATTACTCAGCGCGCTTGGAAGTGAAGCAGTCAACACAAGGGAAAGGCAAACAGAATGAATAAAGCGAATGAGCTCGCTTCCTACGTCCATGGAGAATTCGCGAAAGTGATCGTGGGACAAGAAGACGCCCTGGATCAATTGTTGCTGGTGCTTCTAGTCGGCGGCCATGCACTGCTCGAAGGCGTTCCCGGCTTGGCAAAGACGCTGGCGGTCAAGACGCTGGCGCATATTTTTGATTTGAAATTTCGGCGCGTACAGTGCACGCCAGACTTGATGCCCGCGGACATTTTGGGAGCGAATGTTTTCAACCTGGCATCCAGCTCTTTCACCCTTCACCCCGGCCCCATCTTCACCGATCTGCTCCTGGTCGACGAAATTAATCGCACTCCGCCGCGGACGCAGTCCGCATTGCTCGAAGCAATGGAAGAGCGACAGGTGACGATTGACGGGACGCGTCACGTCCTCTCGCAATTTTTTTCCGTGTTTGCGACTCAAAATCCCATCGAATTTGAAGGTACGTATCCGCTGCCGGAAGCGCAACTCGACCGGTTCCTTGTGAAGGTGCGTGTTGGCTATCCCGACGCCGAGCAAGAAATCCGACTGCTGGAAAACTTCCAAAAAGGTTTTGACCCTCGTCAACTCGAAAATGCCGGCTTGCGAACCGTGCAACCGGAAACGCTGCAAGCCGTCCGGGATGAGATTTTACAGGTGCGCGTGGAGCCTGCGCTGTTTCGCTATATCGTCACTCTGGTAGCCCGCACTCGGAGCTGGCCGGCGGTGAGTTTGGGCGCCAGTCCTCGCGCCGCCGTGAATCTTATGCTTGTCGCAAAGGCCATTGCCGCAACGGACGGTCGGGACTACCTGATCCCGGACGATGTGAAGGCTGCGGCACGTCCCGTTCTGCGCCACCGGATAATTCTGAAACCGGAAGCCGACCTTGAGGGAATTACCGCTGACCAAGTGATTCGGGAAGTCGCTAACGCGGTCGAAGTTCCCAAATGAACGAGCCCGGGCATCTGATTCCGCCGACGGCGCGCGCGCGGGCAAGGCCTTCATCACATATTCCCTTCGCGTTTGGAAGACGCTTTTTTCTTCTGCTGCTTATCGGGCTCATATGGCTCGGACCCGCGTGGTCGGACCGACGATATATCGCCGCAATGTTCTTATGGGACATTGCCGTGGTCCTTCTTTGGTTTTGGGATCTGGCGAATATTCCGAAAACTGAACAGCTTGAAGTGCGAAGAATTTGGACCGCGTCCATACAACTTTCGATGGAGACAGACGTCAAGCTCGAAATTCAGAATGGCGGCAAATCTTCCATTTTTGCCGAAGTATTGGATGATATCCCGCAATCCTTCTGTGATGAGGCTCCGGAAATAGAAATTTTCATACCGGCCGGCGAGACCGCGAGCGCTACGTATCGGGTGCGCCCGCGCGAGCGCGGGGATGCGCGCGTGGGACATGTTTTTCTGAGATGCCAGAGCTCGTGGGGTATCGCGGAACGATGGGCCGCAGCCGCGCTCGACCAAGCGGTCCGAATTTATCCGAATATAGATGAGTCCAAGCGCGACACAATTTATTTGATTCGGAGCCGTCAGGTGGCTCTGCAAGCTCGCCACAAACATTTGCGCGGCCAGGGGCGCGAATTCGAAAGCCTGCGTGAATATCGTGAAGGAGATGAGTGGCGGAACATATGCTGGAGCGCGGCGGCGCGCCGGGGCAAATTAATCACGAAGACACACCAATTCGAGCGGAGTCAAACTGTATGGCTGGTGCTCGACACGGGCCGATTGTTGCGTGCCCGCGTTCGCGGGTTGAGCAAGCTCGATTATGCAGTCGGCGCCGCGCTCGCTCTGGCGCAAGTCGCCCTATATTCAGGGGATCGTGTCGCGCTGCTGACTTACGGGCGGCGGGTGCAACTACGGCTGCCTGCTGGCCGCGGCCCCACGCATGTACGCTCGCTGATCGAGGGCCTCGCGCAGGTTCACGCGGAAGAATTCGAAGCCGATCACGCGCGCGCCGCGGAGGCTCTGCTTTCCATGCAGAAGCGGCGCAGTCTGGTGGTTTGGTTCACCGATCTGGCCGAAACCGCCACAATACCTGATGTGATTGAGAGCGCCTCGCGGCTCGCGCGCCGTCACCTGGTGCTGTTGACCGTCATCAGCCAGCCGGAACTCCGCCAGTTGCTCGAATTGCGACCAGAAAACGAGCCGGAAATGTATCACTACGTTGCTGCACAAGAGATTGTGCATCGCCGCGACGTTCTTCTGCGGACGCTCCGCCAGTGCGGTGCCCTTACGCTCGAAATTGAGCCGGCGAAGGTGTCCTCCGCCGTCGTGAACCAGTATTTACTCGCAAAAGAGCGCGGCGCGATATGAACGGGTGGTCAGGCTTTGGCCAGTGCGTCGGTCGCGGCGGTCTCTGCTGCTGGCGTTTTGGACGAAAGATAAAGGACGAGCAGCGTCCCGAGTGCTGCGGCCAGCAGGAATTTGACGAGCGCGGGCAAGCTCGACGGGGAGACAAATCCCTCGATGAAGCCGGCAATCAGCAGCATGGGAATGGTGCCCAGCACCAGCCTGACGCTGCGTGCTCCCGCTTTCGCCAGCGATGCCCGCCGGGGTAATCTCCCCGGGAACAGCAGACCCCGCGCGATCCCCAAACCCGCCCCGCCCGCAATGAAAATAGCAGGGAGTTCAAGCACACCGTGAGCAGCCACAAAGCTCCAGAGTTGCAGGCTCATGCCTTCTCTCCAACACGCTTCGCCAACCACGCCGATCAGCAACCCATTGAGCAACATCATCCAAACCGTGCCGATTCCGGCCGTAATTCCGAGCGCGAAGGTGGAGAACGCCACCGTGAGGTTGTTGGTGAGAATGGCGCTTGACGCCAGGGGCTTCACGGTGACAATCGATTGTGTCCACATCTTATGATGCTCGATCGTATCGATCATGTGACCACCGAGCAGATATCTTGCAAACGATGGATCGGCCATCGCGACCAGAAATGCCGTCACGCCGGCAGCCAGAAAAATTATGAATGCTGTGAGCGTGTCGGGCAGAGTTTCGCGAAAGATCGCGGGATACCTGCATTTATAAAAGGTCCAGATTCCCTTCGGTCTTGCGCGGCGGCCCATGTAAATAAGATTGTGGGCGCGGCCCATCAACTGATTGAGGTAAATCGTTAGTTGCGTGCTGGTCACATCCTCGCGAACCGTGGAAAGGTCCGAGGCAGTCTGCCGGTATAATAAAGCCAACTCCTGCAGTTCGCTCGACGTCAGGGCAGAGATACTCCGGCGGGCCTTTGTGCCGACGAGATACTCGAGCCGAGCCCAGTGCGGGCGTCGCTTTTCCAGCCACTGAGTGGAGATCAATGACGTCCTCTGCCGATAATCTTACCATTGAGACGCCGGAGCAAACCTTTCTCGAATTCCCGCTTGCCGGAGTAGGCAGCAGGTTCCTCGCGATGGTTGGGGATATGGGCATTCAATTCGTCGTCGCATGCATTGTTTTCGCAATTGTTGCGCTTCTTCTTCCGGCCGTTCGATGGGCCACGGTGCTGGGTCCGCAATGGATGATTGCGGGCGTGGTGATAGTCTTGTTTCTGCTGAACTCTGGCTATTTTGCATTCTTTGAGGCGATCTGGAACGGGCAAACGCCGGGTAAACGTTACGCCCAAATCCGCGTTATAAAGGATGACGGGCGCCCAATCAGCGCTTACGATTCTATTGCGCGAAACTTGCTGCGGATCGTCGATGAGTTGCCAGGAATGTATGCAGTTGGCGTAATCAGCATTCTTTTCAGCAAAGAAAACAAGCGCCTAGGCGACTATGTTGCGGGTACGGTTGTAGTTCACGAAAAAGCGATTCAGGAAGCCCGACCTTTCCTCGAAATAAAATCCGAAACCTCAGGGCCGGCCTACGATACTTCCCGGATCACCCTGGACGAACTGCACCTGATTGAAACATTCCTCCATCGGCGCGATAGTTTTGACCCCGCGCTGCGGAGTTCCATGGCCGCAAGAATCTCTGTACGCATCGGCGAAAAAGTGGATGCTCGCGTTTCGGGATGGCCGCACACGGAAAAATTCCTCGAAAGCGTTTACGAGCAATACCGCTCCGCCGGACGCTTCCGTTCTTAATCTTGACTGCGGCAGCGAAAGTGGAGCGCGACAAAGAAAACCTCATGTCGCAAACTTTTGAAAGTCAAATCCGAATGGCGGGTAGTTTGTAACACGGCCGAATCCGGCTAAACTGTTGGCCTGATGGCGAAGGTTTATGCAGGGACGTCGGGGTGGTCCTACCCGAGCTGGAAACCCCGATTCTATCCGGCCAAGCTCGCTTCGGCAAAATTCTTGAGTTATTACTCGACCCGCTTGAATTCCGTCGAAGTGAATTACACATTTCGACGCTTTCCCGCCGAAAGCCTGCTGTCGCGCTGGATTTCCGCAACGCCTGAGGAATTTAAGTTCGCCATCAAGGCGCACCAAATGATCACACATATCAAGCGCCTGCGCGAGACAGGCGAGTGGGTGGCTCGATTCATCGATTCAGTGAAGTTGTTACACGAGGCAAATCGACTGGGTCCAATATTATTTCAATTACCTCCCTATTTGAAGTGCGACCTGGACCTGCTGGCCAATTTCCTCGAGGAGATTCCGTCTTCGGTGCGGGCTGCGCTTGAGTTCCGGCACGAGTCCTGGTTTTGCGAGGAAGTGTTCGCGGCCCTGCGCCGTCGAAACGTCGCTCTTTGCGAAGCGGAGAGCGACAAACTGAAGAGTCCGACCGCGGAAACGGCGGATTTTTCTTACTTGCGACTGCGCAAGGAAAACTATTCGACTAAAGCTCGTGAAGCTATAGCGAAAAGAACAAAGCGGCTTGTGGGGCGGGGCGACGTTTTTGTGTACTTCAAGCATGAGGATACGCCCGAGGGCGCCCTTTACGCGGAAGCGTTGCTTGGCATGTTTGATGTGGCGCCTTAAGCCGTTTGTGCGACCTTCAGTGACTGGCATGTCCCCAGAACGTAGTTAGCACGAGGGCGAATGCCTAGGGAGTTTTAGTACTTCGGTACCGCGTTTTTGCCCCGAAAAAAGTGACTTGGCTCCTATCGACCTTCCTCGGCCTTTTGCCCACAATGGAGCCATGTCAAACACAAACGTACTTCTCGCACAAACGTGGGTTGAACGGCATTGGTGGTGCGTGGACTGTCGCGTTCCAACAGACCTGGACCGCCATGGACGCTGTGGCAGCTGCGGATCAGATGCGGTCGACATGATGATCCGGCCGAATCCAATGGGGAAAGAGATGCGACCGGCCCCGACCGTCTTCGAACGCCTACCACGGTACAGCCGCACATCCTAGCTTGTAGCCGGGCCTTCCTTGCGGGTTCAGTTGGGCTTCGGTTACGTCGACATTGCCGGTGTCGTTTGTGCGCCGAATGGGCGGCGCGACGGCAAAAAGCGAGTTTAAGATGACGAGTCCGAATTACGGGCGCTTGCCAATCGGCTGGGTTTCTGCCCCGGACTTCTTGCGGTCGGCCGCGTTCCAATCGTCAGGCGGAAAGGCGATATGCCAGAAGTATCCTGCTGGGCGAGTGAATTCAATTCCGGCCTGAATTTTGCCGCCCTCGGATTGGCCGATGTAAACCACGCGGCATTCGACTGCCTCTTGGCTTTTCACATTGGTCAGCGTGATTTTCTGCCCGCGGCCCACCGTTTTGGATAGACGAATCAGGCAGCCATGAGCGTTCACGGATTCGGTGGAAGCCCGCTCCTCGAATGTATCCGCGCCGTGCTGCCCTTTCACAATCACGGGCATGGAGATGTAAACGCGCTTGCTCCTGCGCGCGTCGCGCCGTGAATCAAGAACATTCGATTCCGCCGGAGAGGAAGCTGAATCCGTTTCCTGTGAGGTAACCTCTTTGGTCGGAGCAGACACGCCCCGGCCAGCAAACATTTTTTCCCAAGCCATGGATGCCCCCCAGCGGATGATGCCCTGCTTCCGCCCTGGGAAAGAAGATTCTGTGCCGCCGCGTATTCATTCAGTCACTTCCCCCTGGGTCGTTGAATTCGCCTCGTATTGCGTGTTGCGTGTTTCCTTGTACCCTGAATTCCACAGCTTTGGCGCAAGCGGTGATAGAGTCGTCGCAGAATTCCAGATGTGGCAAATGTAAATGAGACCCCCGCGAGAAACTGGCGTGCCGTCCGCGAAACGAACCGGGCCGTCCGGCCTCGCGGCGCGGCTTGGCTTATTCGACGCCACGATGATCGTCATGGGCGGGATCATCGGCTCCGGGATTTTTATCAATCCCTATGTCGTGGCGCGTCAGTTACACACCGCGGCGCTGATTCTTGGCGCGTGGGTAATCGGCGGCTTGATCGCGCTGGCTGGCGCGTTTATTTACTCGGAGTTGGCCGCACGCATGCCGAGGGTCGGCGGGCAGTATGCGTATTTGCGCGAGGCCTATCATCCGGCGCTCGCATTTCTGTATGGCTGGGTGTTGCTGCTGGTAATTCAGACCGGCGGCATGGCAGCCGTTGCCGTCACTTTCGCAAAATATTTCCTCGAACTCACAGGATTCCATTTGGGTGAGGGAGTCATCGCAACACTCGCGCTTGGATCGCTGACAATCATCAATTGCTTCGGCGTCCGCGTGGGTAGCACGGTGCAAAGCACGCTGATGGTGCTGAAGATTTTCGCGATTGCGGCCCTGGTAGGTTGCGGGGCGTGGTTCCTGATGCGAAATGGACGGGCGGCAACGCCCAGTTCTGCGCTGCTCGACCGGCCACTATCGTTCGACTTGGTGACTGCAATGGGTGCCGCGCTCGTGCCGGTACTTTTCGCCTATGGCGGATGGCAGACGGCGAATTTCGTCGCTGAAGAAGTGCGCGAGTCGCGCAAGAATCTGCCGAGGGCCTTGGTAATCGGCGTGGTTGGAGTGGTGCTGCTGTATCTTTCCGTGAACGTTGTGTGCGTTTACGTGCTGGGACCCGCGGGCCTCGCGGCGTCGACCACGCCTGCGTCCGCCGTGATGCGCGTAGCGTGGGGACCAAAAGGAGCAGTAGTGATTGCGGTGGGCATCGCCATATCCGCGTTGGGATTTTTGAGTCAATCGATTCTCACTGCGCCGCGCGTGTATTTTGCGATGGCGGAAGACGGATTGTTTTTTCGTTCGGTGGGCTGGCTCGATCCGCGGCGGCAGGTACCTGTTGTGGCCATAGCTTTGCAAGGAGTCGCGGCGATCATCATCGCGGTTTCCGGGCGGTACGACCAGATTTTGAGCTACGTTGTGTCGATGGATTTTCTATTTTTCGGCCTGACGGCTACTTGCGTGTTTGCCTTTCGCCGCCGTGATGCCAGGGAAGGCGGGCGCAATCCCGAAAAGGGCCTTGCGCGGGTCCCTGGGCACCCCGTGACCACTTTTCTCTTTGTCTTAACGTCCTGGCTGGTTGTGATCAACACAATTTTCGAGTACCCGCACAACACTGCAGTCGGATTCGGGATTCTCTTTGCGGGCATACCGGTGTATTTTTTCTGGAACGCACAAAAAAAGAAGAGGAGTAAAGGAACGTGACCACCCCGCGGAGACAAATTCGTTCGGCCTATTTGGAATGGGCAAAACTGCGCTCGCACGCCAAATTCACTTTGGCGACAAGCGGGATCGACGGCTATCCGTTGGCCAAACTGCCCGTAAAGATCGAGGATTTGGAGATTTCCGCGGCAGGCAGTTACGGGTACCCTCCGCTGCAAGAACGCGTGGCGAAAAAAAATGGAGTGAAACCAGAGTGCGTAGTGGCCGCGAACGGAACATCAATGGCAAATCATCTGGCGATGGCGGCGCTGCTCGAGCCCGGCGATGAAGTTCTAGTTGAGGAACCGACCTACGAGCCATTGCTCACCGTCGCGGAATATCTGGGCGCGAAAATCCGCCGCTTCCCACGACGTTTCGAAGATGGCTTCCACGTGGATCCGCGCGAAATCGAACGTCACATGACGGCGGCCACTCGACTCGTCGTAATCACGAACCTTCACAATCCCAGCGGCGCACGGACTCCGGATTCCACTTTGCGCCTGGTGGGTCAAATCGCGCAGAGCCGCGGCGCGCAGGTGTTGATTGATGAAGTCTATTTGGATGCGTGTTTTGACCCGAGCGCACTTTCTGCATTTCATCTGGGCCCGAATTTTATCGTGACGAGCAGCCTGACGAAGGCTTTTGGCCTCTCTGGCCTGCGCTGCGGTTGGATACTCGCTCCCGCGCCATTAGCGGAGCAAATGTGGCGGATCAATGATCTCTATGGCGTGATTCCGGCGCATGTGGCGGAGTTGTTGAGCGTGGTCGCTATCGACCATTTGGCGGAAATCGCAGAGTACGCGCGCAAGCGGCTGGAAGCTAATCGCCCTGTGCTTAAGAGCTTTCTCGAATCGCGCAAGGATTTGCTCGCGATTCGCGCGGAGGCAGGAACAATTTCGTTTCCCAACATTGTCGCAGGCCGCGTCGATGCCTTCTGCCAGCTTTTGCGGGAAAAATATGACACAAGCGTTGTCCCGGGAAGATTTTTTGAAATGCCGGACCACTTTCGCATCGGTATTGGCGGCAAGACCGAGATGCTTGCGGAAGGCTTGAAACGTGTTGGGCAGGCCTTAGACGAAATGGCCTCCTGGACCTGACACACGGGCCACGCCGCGTCGAAATCCTTGGCACCCTAGAGCGGAAAACCCAGCGATTGCTTCGGTCGCAACAGACGAAGAAATGCCTTCGCTGGGTACGAAAGTGGGCGGTCACGCCGGAAGATCAAAAATAAATCGCGGCGCAGATGCATCTCTCGAATGCGGACTTCGACAAGCTGACCACGCTCCGCTTCCGCTTGCACGCACATGCGCGGAACGATCGCGACGCCCATGCCCATTTCGACGAATCGCTTGATGCTTTCAATCGTGGGCAGCTCGACGCCCATGCGGAGCACGACGTGGTGCCGCGCGAAAAGTTGAATGACGCGCTCGCGGTAAGGCGACGCCACGATGTGCGCGACGAATGTCTCCTCACCAAGCTGGCGAATCGGCACGCTGCGATGTTTTGCCAGTTTGTGGCGCGGATAGACAACGAAGGCCAGATCGTCACGCAACAGTGCCGCAGCGGAGAGAGACGGCTCGGACGGCCGGTAGGAAGCAATGCCCAGATCCAGACGATAATTCAAAATCTCCCGCGGGATGTCGCGCGAGTACACGCGGTGGATGGCGATTTCGATTTTCGGGTACTTGCGGCGAAAACGCGCAAGGGCCGGAAGAAGCGCGTGGATGGAACTTTCGTTCACACCGAGCGAAAGTCGGCCGCGGCGGAGACCGGCGAGGTCCTCCAGGCTCCGTTTGGCTTCCTCGCGCAGGTTTAGCATTCGTTCTGCATATTCGACGAGCAATGCGCCTGCCTCGGTGAGCGTGCCCGCTCCCGTTCCGCGTACGAACAGCGGCTGGCCGACCCATTGTTCCAACTTTCGCACGGAGATGCTGATCGCGGGCTGTGTGCGATATAGCTTTTCTCCTGCCCGAGAGAAGCTGCGCTCACGCGCTACGGTCAAGAACACTTGCAAAGAACCTAAATCCATATCGCCCTCGCAATGTACCTGTATAACCAATACTTATATTGTCTGCAACAATTATAAATTGGACGATGCTACGTGCATTGCGGTTCACTGATTCCCTGCACACAGGGGGAACTATGGACACGGTTCAATTCTTCGATACCACGCTTCGTGACGGCGAACAGTCGCCAGGGTTCTCGATGAACCAAGGGGAAAAGCTCCGCTTGGCGCGCAAACTGGACGAACTCGGCGTCGATGTGATCGAGGCTGGCTTTCCGGTGGCGTCGTCGGGCGAGCTTGAATCCGTGCGCGCGGTTTCGACGCAGATCCAACGCGCGCGGGTTGCAGCGTTGGCCAGGGCGCGCCGTGAAGACGTGGAAGCGGCGCTCATGGCTCTGGCGGCTGCGGCTCGGCCACGCCTGCACATATTTCTGGCGACATCCGATCTGCATCTCGAGGCGAAGTTGCGCATTTCGCGGCAGGAGGCCCTTGATGCCGTGTCGCGCTGGGTGCGCTATGGACGCGAGCGCTGCGCGGAAGTCGAGTTTTCCGCCGAGGACGCGAGCCGCAGCGACATCCGCTTCTTGCTCGACGTGATGGAGACCGCCGCGGAAGCCGGTGCGACAATCTTGAACATTCCCGACACGGTAGGCTACAGCACTCCGGAAGAATACGGCGCGATTTTCCACCGCGTGCGCAGCCATTTGGGCCGGCGCGATGAGGTTATCTTGAGCGCGCATTGCCATGACGATCTGGGCCTGGCAGTCGCAAATTCGCTGGCTGCGGTACGCGCCGGAGCGCGACAGGTGGAATGCACGATTAACGGCATTGGCGAACGCGCGGGAAACGCGTCGCTTGAAGAGCTTGCCGTTGCGCTGGCGGTGCGCCAGAGTTTTTTCGACGTGCGCACCAACATTCATTTGGAAGAAATCTATTCCGCGAGCCGTATGCTGTCGGAAATCACGGGTGTATCCGTTCCGCCGAACAAAGCGGTGGTCGGCGCCAATGCTTTCGCACACGAGGCGGGCATCCATCAAGACGGGATTTTGAAAAATCCCCTGACCTACGAAATCATCCGGCCGGAAGCGGTGGGCGTTCCGGCCCGGCGACTGGTGCTCGGCAAGCATTCGGGGAGGAATGCGCTACGCACGCGCGTAGAAGAGTTAGGCTATAGCCTGAGCGACGCGGAACTGGCGCTCTGCTATCGCGCGGCCATGGGGCTTGCCGACGCGGCGAAAGACGTCACCGATCGCGACCTGCTGACGTTTGTGCATCAGGCGCGCCGCGGACGCTTGGCGCCGAATGAACAACTCCAACCTGATGCGATGGCGGCAAGCGAGATTCAATGACTGGGGTTCACAAAACGATCGCCGTTCTGCCGGGCGATGGAATTGGTCCCGAAGTAATTCGCGCTGCCATCTCCATTGTGGAAGAATGTGCGCGCGGATTCGGCCATCGCTTTGAATTTATCGAGCTGCCCTTCGGTGGTGCGGCGATCGATGGCTGTGGCCACCCACTTCCTAAAGAGACATTCGCGGCGTGTGACAGAACCGACGCTGTACTTTTGGGCGCGGTCGGCGGCGCCAAATGGGACAGCCAGCCACTCGATCGGCGTCCCGAAGCGGGCCTGCTTGGGCTTCGCAAAGGGCTTGGGCTGTACATCAACGTGCGACCTATCCGGCTGCTCGAACCGCTTCGGGGAATTTCCCCCTTACGAATGGGACAAAACGCGACGATCGACATGGAAATCGTGCGCGAGCTCGCCGGAGGGATTTATTTCGGGCCGCGGCAAAACACCGGCTCGAACGGCGACGAAGTCGCATCCGATACGGAAATTTATTCGTCGAAGGAAATCGAGCGCGTGACACTCTATGCGTTTCGCCGGGCTGCCGCGCGTCGCGGGCAATTGGCGAGCATCGATAAGGCCAACGTGCTCGCAAGCTCCGGACTGTGGCGAAAGACGGTGCAGCGCATCGCGAAGGATTTTCCGGAGGTGCAACTGGAATCCCTCTACGTCGACAATGCGGCGCTGCAAATCATCCTTCGCCCCGCGCAATTCGACGTGATGCTCACCTCAAATATGTTCGGTGACATCCTGAGCGACGAAGCCGCGGCGCTGGTGGGTTCGATTGGCCTGATTCCGTCCATGAGCCTCGGCAAAGGCACGGCGCTCTACGAACCGATTCATGGTTCCGCGCCGCAGCTTGCGGGGAAGGATTTCGCGAATCCGATCGGTACGATCCTGTGCGCGGCAATGATGCTGCGCGAATCGTTTGCCCTGCCGGCGGAAGCGGCCGCAATTGAAAAGGCCGTCCTGCACGTGCTTTCCCACGGTTTTCGCACCCCGGATATTGCCAAAGCGGGAACGCAGACCATTGGGTGCACGGAAATGGCTACGCGCATTCGCGGCGCGGTGGCCGAATCGCTCGCGGAAACGGAACGGTACGGTTGGGGCGTTTGACGCGCTAGGTTTTTCTAAGGACCAGGCAGCTTGCGATCATGTCGTGCAGCGCCTGTTTTTTCGCCGTAAAACCCGCCATGATGTAGCCAATGAAAAATGGAATCAGCCCGGTGATGAATTTTCCAAAAAAACGGCCGCTGGCTCGCGCGAAGGAGACCGGCTGGTACTGCATGTCGGTAACGATCAATCCCAGGGCCATTTTCCCTAGCGTTCCTTGCGAAGGCGAACTCTCCATCCACGCGTAGTAAAGCCAAGTGATGACGGTGGTGATGGCAATCAAGGCGAGAATTGCGAAGACGAACGCTCCGCGAAGAAACATGTCTGGCGTGGGATTCTCTGGCAAGTTACGCAGCATGGCAGCCACGCCGCTGGCAAAGATCACTACGACAAAAAGCACAACGTAAACGATGCCGAGGATCGCTGTGTCGATTAAGTACGCAACAAATCGGAGCCAGAATCCCGCGTAAAAAAGCTGGGGGCCGGTGACGGCCGCGAGCACCGGAGTTCCGGACGCAGGAATAGGCACCGCAACGGCCAGCGGTCTGCCGCACTGGATACAGAACGCAGAACCATCGACGTTTGCTCTTCCGCAATTCGAGCAGAACATACTTCGTCACCTCGGCTGTTCGTGAACGCTAAATCTTCCGCAGCACCAGGCAGCCGGCCATCATGTCGTGCAGCGCCTGTTTCTTTTCCGTGAGACCAGCACAGATGCAATCTATCGGGAAGAAGAGCAGCACTCCAATCAGCGGGGCAATGCGAAATAGGATCATGCTGAAAAATCGCCCCGATGCGCGGCCGAAGGAGATTCGCATCCCAGAAAGGTCGGTCACATAAATACCCAGAGCTTTTTTCCCCAATGTCGCCTGCCAGGCTGAGCTTTCCGTCAATGCGTAATAGAGCCACTCCAGCACGATTGCCGCAAGCAGAATCCGAAGAAGCAAACCCGTGCCGAGAAACCGTGCGAGAGCATCCGGCGTTTCTCGCGGAAAGGCACCGACCGTCCGTAGAAATCCTGAACCAGCAAGACTAGAAATAACTACAAACCCAAGCGGAATTCCCAAAATCAATGCGTCAATAATGTATGCGACGAAGCGAAGCCAAAATCCGGCGTAAGCAGTGGCGCGTGCGGGCGCGGCTGCGGCGTATCCAGGATACGCGGTCGCAGGTATCGGAGGTGCGACGGGCGGCGGCGAAATCGCCTCGGGCGAAGGCGGCACAAAGCCTCCTCCGGGCGCGAGAGGAATGCCGCGAGGCGCGGCGGGCGCGTTGCCCGTGGTCTGGCCGCACGCAGGACAAAACGCGGCTGTGTCCGCCACTTGCGTCCCGCATTTTGAGCAAAACATACAGCCTCCAGGCGAATGGCTCAGAAACGAATTTCGGGCATCGTACTTTCCATTGCGCGCGAGGTCAACTGGGAAGAATTCGCCCCTCGGGATTCGTAGCGCTCATTGCGCGTGGGCGCTTCCGTTGCGTACACTATGCCCTGCACATCCTTCTTCACTGTGATACGGAGGAAATACCGATGAAGTTGCATTTGCCGCGTCGGATTCTTTTTTTGGGAGCTTCGCTTACCGCAATCGCGTTAGTCGCCGGAGGGTACGCGCTGGGAAACAATCGCTATGGCCAGCCAAAGACGATCATCCACATGGTGGAGGTGCAATGGCGGCCCGGCGTGACGGATGCGCAAAAACAGCAGGTGCTCGACGGCATTCGAAATATGGCCGCTCAAATTCCAGGGATTGAAAATATTTGGCTGAAGCCAGCGCGACTGGAGCCGCGCGATTTCAGCACGGCATTCGTAATTGAGTTCAAAGATCGGGCTGCCGCCGACGCCTATGCCGAGAGCGCGGCGCATAATGCCTTCGATAAAATGTATGTGCCATTGCGCGCCAATAGCCTCTCGGTTCAAGTGACAAATTAGCGGCGCGGGCGAACCAGTTGCTCGAGCTGCGTCTGAATCGATTCCGGAGAGGGTGCAGCAGTGGCATTCCCATTCATTCCCAGCATTCGCATGGTCATCTTGTCCATGCGGCGATCGGAGAGCAACCAGCGCACGGCGATAGCCATTTGTGCTTCGCGGGTCACGGTATAGCGAGCGCGTGGATTCGGATTGCGCACGGCGCGCAAAATCACGCGCGCGCAATCCTCAGGCGTGTTCCGAGCTTTCCCCGTTACTTTTTTCCACATTTGCAAAAATCCTAGGTAGGTTCGCGCGTACGGACTCGCCGCCGCATTCCGAGTGTACCGGGAAGACAATCCGGCGCTCGTTTGACCCATGCTGGTGGGGATAAATCCGGGTTCAATCAACACAACGTGAATGCCGAACGGCGCGACTTCCATGCGCATCGCGTCGCAGATGGCTTCAAGCGCGTGCTTGCTGCCACCGTAGGGACCAAAGAGCGGGTTCGTAACCCGGCCCGCGACGGAACTCATATTGATGATGCGCCCGCGCCGGCGCTCGCGCATCGCGGGCAGGACGCGCTGCGCCATCCGCACTGCGGCAAAGACATTCGTCTCGAATTGCTTGCGCAAATCATCCAGCGAGATTTCTTCCATGGTGGCGACGATGGCAATGCCCGCGTTATTGACCAGTACATCCACCGGCCCAGCCCGGCGGCGAACTTCAGCGACCGCGCGGTTCGCTGATTCGTCGTCCGTCACGTCGAGGTCGAGCGTTTCGAGTGACAAACTTTTCTCTTCAGCAAATTGCTCGAGAGCGGCGCGCTTTTCCGGATTCCGTCCTGCCGCGAAAACGCGATAGCCCTCAGAGGCGAGCAGAATCGCCGTGGCGCGCCCAAGGCCATCAGTGCCGCCAGTGATTAGGACGGTATCTGGCTTGCCATTCGCTATGGAGTCCACGAAGTACCTCCCGAAAATTCCCTGGTGGCTGGGCCATCCCATCTTGGCGAATCATTCGCCGCATACGATGGAGCGGGCTTGGTCTGCAACTGATTCCGGAGGGCTGGGGGTTGGTGGCGCGCCTTGAGATACAGCACCAGAGCAATGATCACAATGATCAGAGCGGCCACGATAGCCAACTTTAATATTTTGGACGACGGGACATTTTCCTCGTAGGGAACTCGCTTACTTGGCTTGTCTTTCGGGTCTTCTTTCGCGTCTCGGGCTTCAGTCATGAGTTTTGACTCATCGCTTTCGCTCTTCGTCTCCGGTCGTAACTACACCCCTTGAGCCGGCCTGCCTGGATGTCACCTGGGGATACTCGCACTTTCGCGATTCTTGGCTAATCCTTGGGCGACATCGTATTGGAAGGCAATGCTAGGCCCGCCGCACTGTCAAGTCAACGTGCGAGTCGGTGATTTACCGCAGTGACATGGCGGCGGATTTGTGCCACATTTCGGAAAGGGAAAACCAATTCGTAGAAGGAGGATGCCATGATTAAGAAGGTGAAGGGCGGTTACAAAGTGCTTTCCGAGAAGGGAAAGAACCTCGGCGGCCCTTACAAATCGAAGGAAGAGGCCGAAAAGCGCCTCCGCCAAGTCGAATACTTCAAGCACAACAAGGGTTAGACTTCGAACCTGCAAAGGAAGCGAAAAGGCCCAGCCCACTTTCACTCCCAGCGCGCAATTTCCACAGACGTTGTGAAATTGACAGGAAAGGCTGCAAGAATTATTGGCATCGTACTTGACGAATACGGAGAAACACGTATACTTCTTGGATGTCGGAAGACCGGGCACGCCCGGAGGACCCGGCGGGCCGGTAATCTCTCCCGTAATGACGAGGTGAGGTTGGATACGAACACCGGATAGGCAACAGTCGAGCTTCGAGTAAATCCTTCCCGGGAAACTGCGGAAGGACTCGCCCGGCGCTTGACGCCGGGCTTTTTATTTTACGGTTCGAAATTCCACGGAAGCCGTAACGGGTATTGCATCCTGCTCATTTTTAGAATGGGCAGAATCCAGTGCCCAAAGCACTGCCGCTGAAGTTAGCTTCAGCGAGCCTCGCCGGGTGCGAGGTTAACGCTCTTTGACAACTGAAGGAAGCTGGCCATTGCGCACGCGATCTCAAGTTCGTGTGTGCAAT